>VAPM010057211.1_pt1 | contig 11629 bp, 14 predicted proteins | sample 3395091 | NCBI WGS metagenome assembly VAPM01 (sample SAMN08290445, study PRJNA428436) | hydrothermal vent metagenome | isolation source: Deep-sea hydrothermal vent chimney 3 | place: Pacific Ocean: Juan De Fuca Ridge | reverse complement strand
CCCAGTCCCAGCAAAGGCACGACGCTTCCCATGACCGCAGGCAGTTTTAGACCAACCATGACGCGATAAATTTTTCCCAAACGAGTCCGGTGGGAATGTTAGGCCTGCCGTGGTTGTAGGGCAACAAAAAGGGCGGCCTTCAAGAGGCCGCCCCGAACGATTGTTACATGTTGGCCTTTAATAGCGGTAAGTGTCCGGCTTATAGGGACCTTCGATGGGAACGTCGATATAATCGGCTTGTTCCTGGCTCAGCTTGGTCAACGTTGCCCCCAGTTTATCCAGATGCAGCCGGGCGACCTTTTCGTCCAGGTGCTTGGGCAACACGTAAACCTGATTTTCGTATTTGCCGTCTGCGTTGTTCTTGAACAGTTCGATTTGTGCCAGAACCTGATTGGTGAAGCTCGCCGACATGACAAAGCTGGGGTGCCCGGTGGCGCAGCCCAAGTTCACCAAGCGGCCTTCGGCCAGCAGAAGGATGCGGTTGCCACCCGGGAATTCGATTTCGTCCACCTGTGGCTTGATGTTGGTCCACTTGAAGTTCTTAAGGCCGGCGATCTGAATTTCGTTATCGAAGTGACCAATGTTGCACACAATGGCGCGGTCTTTCATGGCGCGCATGTGGTCAACCGTGATGATGTTGAAGTTGCCGGTGGTGGTGACGTAGATATCGCCTTCGGGCAGGGCCTGTTCCGTCGTCACGACCTCGAAGCCCTCCATGCAGGCTTGCAGCGCGCAGATGGGATCGATTTCGGTAATCAGCACACGGCAGCCGGCCGAACGCAGGCTTTCCGCGCAGCCCTTGCCCACATCGCCGTAACCGCACACCACGGCGACCTTGCCCGCCAGCATGATGTCGGTGGCGCGACGGATGCCGTCCACCAGGCTTTCGCGACAGCCGTATTTGTTGTCGAACTTGGATTTGGTGACGCTGTCGTTGACGTTGATGGCCGGAAACAAAAGCGTGCTTTTTTTGGCCATTTCGTACAAACGATGCACGCCGGTGGTGGTTTCTTCGGTAACGCCCTGAATATCGGCGGCGGCCTTGGAATACCATGCGGGGTCTTTGGCCAAATGGGCTTTGATCGCGGCGAACAGAACTTCTTCTTCTTCCGAACTCGGGGTGTCGAGCACGCTGATGTCTTTTTCGGCTTCCTTGCCCAGATGCAGAAGAAGCGTCGCGTCGCCGCCGTCATCAAGAATCATATTTGCCGTGCCGCCATCGCCCCAGACGAACAGGCGGTGGGTGTAGTCCCAGTACTCTTCCAGCGTCTCGCCCTTGTGTGCGAAGACTGGGGTTTCGTTGTCGGCGATGGCCGCCGCGGCGTGATCTTGGGTGGAGAAGATATTGCACGATACCCAACGTACGTCCGCGCCCAGGGCTTCCAGGGTTTCGATCAGCACGGCGGTCTGGATGGTCATGTGCAAGGAGCCCGCGATGCGTGCGCCTTTAAGGGGTTGGATGTCCTTGTATTCTTCGCGGATTGCCATCAGACCCGGCATTTCCGTTTCCGAAAGGTCGATGTCCTTATGCCCCCATTCGGCCAAACTGATATCGGCAACTTTGTAAGTTTCGTTGTTGGTCTTTGGGGCGTCGCTCATCGAAGGTCTCCTGGACGTGTAAAGTTCACGGTTGTTATGAAGGTGCGGTGTACCAGTCCGGGCGGGGTCAGGCAAGAGAAACGCTAAACGGGCGCGTTGAAGTCATCCAGCAGCATGGCGATTCGCCCCGCATCGGTCTGGCTCATGATGATATCGGCGCGGCTCTGCGCGGCGGCCATTTCGATTTCGCGCACGCGTTGTTTTACCGGGCCGAGGGCATGGGCGCTCATGCTGAGTTCGTGAATGCCAAGGCCCAGCAGCAAGGCGGTAAAGCGCGGGTCACCCGCGATTTCACCGCATACCGAAATGGGGATGCGGCTTTTCAGTGCCGATTCGGTGGTGAAACGGATCAGCCGCAAAACCGAAGGGTGCAGCGGATTGTAGAGCTTTGCGACCTGTTCGTCGGTACGATCCACGGCCATGGTGTACATGGTCAAGTCGTTGGAGCCGATGGCGAAGAAGTCCGAAACCGAGGCCAGCGCATCGGCGGTGAGTGCGGCCGAAGGGACTTCGATCATCACGCCCACCGGCGGCAGGGGATCGGCGATGGGGATTTTTTTGCGTTTGAGTTTCAAAGCGGTGCGCTTGATGAAATCGCGGGCCTTGATCACCTCACGCGTGGTGGACACCATGGGCAGCAAGATGCGCACCGGGCCCAGCGCGCCGGCGCGCAAAATGGCGGTGATTTGCGCCTCCAGCAGCTCCGGCTTTTTCAGCGACAGGCGAATACCACGCAGGCCGAGGGCGCTTTGCGTGGTTTCGCCGATGTCGTTGATGAGGGCCTGGGCGAGTTTTTCGCCGCCGATGTCGAGGGTGCGAATGGTGACGACGCGTCCATCCATGGCCTTGACGATGTTGCCGAGCATCTTGAACTGTTCATCTTCGGACGGAATGTCGTTGCGGTTCATGAACATGAATTCCGTGCGCAAAAGTCCGATGGACGCGGCGCCCGCATTCAGGACGCCGGGCATTTCGATGGGCAGTTCCACGTTGCAGCTCAGCGCAATCTCCATCCCGTCGCGGGTGATCGACGGTTGCCGGCGAAGCCTGGCCAGACGGCTCAGCGCCTTGCGTTGTTTAACCTGTTTGGCTTCAAAAGCGGCGCGTGTCGCGGGCTTTGGATTGATGATGACGCGGCCCCGGGAGCCATCGATGATGATGGTGTCTCCGGAACGTGTCAGACGCGTCAGGGACGGAATGCCCAGAACCGCAGGAAGACCCAGCGCGCGCGCCATGATGGCGGTGTGCCCCTGGGCTCCCCCTAAGACCGCGGCGAAGCCGAAAATGCGTTTGGGGTTCAGTTGTGCGGCATCGGCGGGGGTCACTTCCTCAGAGATCATAATGGAACCCTTGGGCACCGTATCCAAGGGTTTGACAATGTTCTTCATCAAGGCGCGGATAATTCGTTCGGACACTTCGCGGATATCGTCGATGCGCGCGGCGATATAGGTATCGTCCAGTGTGGCGAAGCCTTCGGCGATCTCGTTGGTTTCCGCCTGAACGGAGGCTTCGGCGTTGATGCGGTCCTGTTCGATGCGGCGGTACGCACCGCGCACCAGACGTGAATCATCCAGCATCTGTCCATAGGCATCCAACAGGAAGCTCATTTCCTCACCCGTCTTGGCGGGAAGGGACGAGGCTTTTGATTTCAAGCGCCCAATCTGGCGTTTGGCGGTGCGCAAGGCACGTTCCAAACGTTTTTTCTGGGCGGGAATTTCGGCCGTCTTGATCGTGTATTCGGGAATCACAAGCGCACCGGATTCGCGCATATACACGACCCCCATCGCGATGCCCGGGGAAACGCCCAACCCCTTGATGATGAGTTCCTTGCGTGCGGGGGTCATCGTTTCAGCATTCCTCTTCGAATTTGTCTGCGATCAGCTTTGCGATGGCTTCCAGGGCCGGCGTTTCATCCTCGCCCCGGGCGGTGACTTCGATCGCCGTGCCGATGCCCGCCGCCAGCATCATTAGCCCCATGATGGAGCCGCCGGAAACCGTCTGCGCGTCTTTTGTGACGGTGATCTCGGCATCGAACAGGCCTGCAAGCTTGACGAACTTCGCGGCCGCGCGGGCATGCAGGCCGCGTTGATTGCAGATCGTGAAGATACGCTTTTCCATGGACCTCGAGCGCGGGTGATCGGTGTGTTCATTCTCCATAAACACGCCTTACGATCCCTCCTGACCCAAAAGTTCCGAGGCGATGTTGATATATTTGCGTCCCGCATCCTTGGCCTGACTTGCGGCGTCCTTGAGCGTGTTGTCGGTGCGGACGCCGGCCAGTTTGATCAGCATCGGTAGGTTGACGCCTGCGATCACCTCGACGTTGGCTTTTTCGATGACGCTGATGGCCAGGTTCGAAGGCGTTCCGCCGAACATGTCGGTGAGTAGAATCGCACCGTCGCCCTTATCCACCCTGGCGATACCATCGAGGATCTGCTGGCGGCGTTCTTCCATATCGTCGTCTGGACCGATGCAGATCGAGGCGACGTTCTCTTGCGGGCCGACCACATGTTCCATGGCCGCGATGAGTTCCTCGGCCAAACGGCCGTGGGTTACAAGCACAACTCCAATCATTTTTTTGTCCGTTCTTTCCCTCAGGTCACGATAATTGTGCTGCGGCCAGGTCGCGGTGCGCCAGACGGACGCGTGCGCCAGGGCCGATTCCATCTTCCAACCATGCGGCGAGCCGTTCCGCGACGAATACGGAGCGGTGTTTGCCCCCCGTGCAGCCCACCGCAATGGTGAGATACGACTTGCCCTCTTGAGCGTAGCGCGCAAGCAAGGGGGCGAGCAAGGCCGTCAGATTGTCCAGAAACGTCGCAAAGGCGGCGTCTTCGGTGATAAAGTGTTGGACGGCCTCGTCTTGCCCGTTGAGGGGCCTTAAGGCCGGATCATAATGGGGATTTCGCAAAAAGCGAACATCGAACACCAGATCGGCGTCGCGCGGTAGGCCGCGACGGAACGAAAACGAGGTGACGAACACCGCCATGGTGCGATGGTGGCCCTGTTCGTCGCCGCCGAAATTATGCGCAAGGAAGCTTTTGACGTCATAGGGCGTGCGCCCGCTGGTGTCCAGACGCACTTCGGCAATGTCCAGCAGGGGGGCCAGCAGTGTGCGTTCCATGCGCACACCGTCCAGAACCGGACGATCCTGAGCCAACGGGTGGCGATGGCGCGTGGTGGTATAGCGCGCGAGCAATTCCTCGTCCCCGCAATCGACGAACAAAACCCGCACCGGGATGCCGTGTCGGGTGCGCAGGGTCTTGAGGGTCTCGATGAGCGAGCGGGCGTTGAAATCGCGGGTGCGGATGTCTACGCCGATGGCGAGCGGTTTGGGTGATGCGGCGGCGCGCCCATCCGGCTCGACGACCCGCTCCAGCAAATACAAGGGGACGTTGTCCAGGGCCTCGAAGCCTAAATCCTCAAAGCCTTTGAGCACCGTGGTTTTGCCCGCTCCGGACATGCCGGTGACGAGGACTACGAGAGAAATAGCGGCCGTGGTGGAGCTCATGACGGACTCAGCAGGTTTTCTCGTTGCGCTTTCAAGGCGAGGCGCACCTTGGCGGGGGCGGAGGCCTCGAAAGCATGAACAGCATAACACGGTATGGATATGCCAAGTAAGTTCGTCGTCGCAGGTTCGGGCAGACGTTCGATTTCGCAGCGCGGTTTAAGGTCGAACAGCGCCGCCACCTCCGCGCGCGCCACGCAAGGCAAACGCACAAGACCGAGGCCGCGCACTTCCAGAAGGCCTTTGATGGTGTTTGGGGCGCAGGCGCACAGGCAGCCGTCGAAAAGATGCAACTCGCTGTAGTCGTCAGCCACCAGATCCCAGCCGCCATCGATCAGGCGCAGTGCCAGATCGGATTTGCCGCTGCCCGGGACGCCGCGCAGCAGCACGGCACTTCCCGCCCATGCGACACAGGTGGCGTGAATGCGTTCCATGTGGGCAGCCTAACCCCGGTGTGGATCAAGTCAATGATCAAGTCGATGTATGGACGGGGGCCATCACACACCCTGCAGACGTACGGTGAACCGCGCGCCGTGGATTGTGCCGTCGGGGCCCGCAATATTGCTCGCCGTGATCGTTCCGCCGTGGGCTTCGACGATCTGTTTTGAGATGGAAAGGCCCAGGCCGGAGTGACGGCCAAAATCCTCGCCATCGGGACGCTCGCTATAAAAGCGTTCGAAGATTGCTTCTTCCTTGCCGGGGGGGATGCCGGGGCCTTGGTCTTCGACGGTGACGACCACCCAGGCTTCGTCCGTCGCATCGCGGTGCGCGCTCAGGGTGACGGTTCCGCCGTTCGCGGGACTGAACGATAGGGCGTTGCCGATGAGATTGCGTAGAACCTGCACCAGACGGTCTTCCATGCCGGTGACCTCCAGCCCGGCCCCGCTGGAGACGGAGATCTTCGCGGTGTGTTCCTTTGCCGTGGCGGCATGGCCGCTGGCCAGCATGGAAATCATGCCGCCTAAGTCCACGACTTGCATTTCGGCGCGCGACAGTTCCGCATCGAGCCTTGAGGCATCGGAAATGTCGGTAATTAGGCGGTCGAGGCGTTCCACGTCGTCCAGAATCACCGCCATCAGTTGGCGTTGTTGTTGCGGGTTTTTTACCAGACGGGCCGTTTCGACCGCGCTTTTCAAGCTGGTCAGGGGGTTCTTGATTTCATGGGAAACATCGGCGGCGAACGCTTCGATGGCATCCATGCGTGTCCATAACGTCTCGGTCATGTCGTTGAGTGCGCGCGCCAGTTCGCCGATTTCATCCGTGCGTGCGTTCATCATCGGCATGGTGTGCTGGCGGTGACGCCCCTTGCGCACTCGTTCGGCGGCGCGTGCCAGGATGCGGATTGGCTGGGCGATGGTGCCGCCGAGATAAAGGGAAACCAGAACCGTAAAAATCAAGGTGACGATAAACACCTGGGCGGTGGCCTTGCGCACCTGAAACATGGCCGCGTCGATGCCGCTGGAAGATTTCGAAAGCATCAGCACGCCCAACGTTTGCTTATAGCGCGTCACCGGTAGAGCCACCGACAGGATTAAGGAGCCATCGGGCATGGAACGCCGGGCGACCCAGACTTCGCCTTGCATCGCGCCCATGACTTCACGGTAGTCCTGGGCTTTTTGTTGGATGTTTTCATGGTATGGCGGGTATTTGTTGGTCCCCGGCAGCCATGCGGAAATGACGTCGAGGGTACTGAAAAATTCGTTGAGGGCATTCTCGATCCCCGTACGGGGAACCGGCGGCGGCAGGGTTTCTTCCTGGACTTCGCCGCCGGGCACCAGCAGCATTCTGGAATCGGCCACCAGTTCGCCGTTGAAAGCGAACAATCGCGCGCGGGTGTCTGCGGTGAAGGCCAGACGGCGCACGATTTGGCTGGCCAGGTCGGGCAGAAGCTTTTTGCGCTCTGGCGACACGGCACTTTCCCCCAGCGCCACGGCGAAGATTTCACCGTGGGTGCGCAGGGCCGCCAATTCCGTCTCGATCAGTGAGTTGCGATATTCGCCCAAATAGAAAAGCCCCATCACCAACAACACGGGCGCCAGCAAGTTTACGGCGAGAATCCGCAGCGCCAACGGAGAAAAACGCCGTTGGTTGGGCGTGGCGCCGAGTTTGAGAGGGGGGGAATCGGATTTCATAAGGGAAACAATAGATCACCCTTCGGGATAACGATAGCCAACGCCATAGAGGGTTTCGATCGCCGAAAACTCCGGGTCGATGTCGCGGAACTTGCGCCGCAGACGCTTGATATGGCTGTCGATGGTGCGATCATCCACGTAGATGTGCTCGCCGTAAGCCGCGTCGATCAACTGGTCGCGACTTTTGACATGGCCGGGAGAGCGCGCAAGCGCCTGGATGAGCAGAAATTCCGTAACCGTCAGATTGACGTTTTGACCTTTCCAGGTGGACATGTGGCGCGAGGCATCCAACATCAAATCCCCGCGCTGGATGATGTCGCCGGCGGTGGTGTGCGGTTCGCGTCGTCTGAGGACCGCGCGGATGCGTTCGATCAGCAGACGTTGAGAGAACGGTTTCTTGATATAGTCGTCCGCCCCCATACGCAGGCCCATGGCCTCATCCAGTTCGTCGTCCTTGGAGGTCAGGAAAATGACCGGCAAGTCCCCGCGTTTGCGCAATTCGCCCAGAAGCTCCATGCCGTCCATGCGCGGCATTTTGATATCCAGGATGGCCAAATCCGGGGGGTGGCGGGTGATTTCACGCAAAGCTTCCGCGCCGTCCTTATAGGTATGCACATTGAAGCCTTCCGCTTCCAGGGTCATGGAAACGGACATGAGGATATTGCGGTCATCGTCGACCAGTACGATCGTCTGCGCCATGGCGGCGGTGCTCCTCATAGCGGTTGGGGCGATGGTATTCGCCGGCTTGACGCTATTGGATAGGGCTTTTGTGGCAAAATTATTGTTTGCATATGGTGGCCCCCATCACCACGTGCACGACATGGAGCCGATGCGCTTGGTGAGGGCGTTGTCTAAAAGGCTCCTCCACAAAGAAGGGCTTTACGCAAAAGCCCCGCAATCGGGAGAAAATCAATGCTCACGAATCATAGACGGGTCGGTGAAGTGATGCAATCATCCGCTTTCCACAAACGTGAAACCGAGCGGACCTTGAGGGCTCCTCTGGATGGGGGCGTTTCCATGTTTGCCTGGTCTTTGGTCGGTATGTTGGTCATGTCTGCGATCGTCCTCACCATGTTCTAAGTTTTGGACCTGAACTTACGGGAAATCCTGGACCCTGCGTACAATACGCGTTACGCAATACCTTGGTTGCGGTGCGGCAGTTTTGGTGAGCCGGTACCAGGGAAGAAGGATTCGCTAAATCGTGGGCGAACTCTCGAGCGTCTTTGTGAAAGTGGTGCGCCTTATGGTGGGGGCGGCGCGCGATGTGGCGCCCATTGTCCTTGTCATCGTTTTTTTCCAAGTGGTGGTCCTGCGCCGGCCCTTTCCCGAACTTACCGGCATTCTTATCGGCGGGGTGCTGGTGGTTGTTGGCCTGGCGTTGTTTGTGCGCGGCCTAGAGATGGGGCTGTTTCCGTTGGGTGAGAGTATGGCCCATGCCTTTGCCGGCAAGGGCAGCGTGACGTGGTTGATTGTTTTTGCGTTCGCTCTGGGTTTTGGCACCACGGTGGCGGAACCGGCGTTGACGTCCGTGGCGGCGGAAGCCGCCCGCACGCTTGCCGAGGCGGGATCGATTGCGGCGGATCCGGCGGTCATGAACGCTTATGCCTTTGGTCTGCGCATAACGGTGGGATTGTCGGTGGGTTTTGCCATTGCGGTTGGTGTGTTGCGTATTATCAAGGGGTGGCCGATCCAATGGGTGATCGTTGCGGGATATGCCACGGTTGTCGTTTTGACCTTTTTCGCGCCGCCTGAAATTGTGGGGATCGCTTATGATTCGGGGGGGGTGACCACCTCCACCATCACGGTGCCGTTGGTGACGGCCCTGGGGGTCGGCCTTGCATCGTCGATTCGCGGACGCAATCCGATGACCGACGGGTTCGGCCTGATCGCTTTCGCCAGCTTGACGCCGATGATTTTCGTTATGTTGTACGGTTTGTTATACTGACGGGAGGGGGATGTCATGGATTTAATCGATCATCTTCTTCAGACCGGCTGGAAGACCGTGTTCGATGTTCTGCCCATCGCCGTTATCCTGATTTTCTTCCAGGTGGTGGTGCTCAAGCGCATGCCGCCCAACCCCAAACGCATTGCTGTCGGGTTCGCCTATGTTTTGGTTGGGCTGACGTTGTTTCTCGTGGGCCTGGAAATGGCATTGTTCCCCTTGGGTAAAACCATGGCGCGGCAACTCACGGATCCGGCCTTTGTGGGCGGCGCGGCGCTTCGGGGGGTGGTGAATTGGCGCGATTATGCCTGGGTGTATGTTTTTTCCGCCGCCATCGGCTTCGCCACCACGGTGGCGGAACCGGCGTTGATCGCGGTCGCGCTCAAGGCGCAACAGGTTTCCGGCGGTGCGATCAATGCGGTTGGATTGCGTCTGGCGGTGGCCGTCGGCGTCGCGCTGGGGGTGGCCCTGGGATCATTCCGCATCGTCACGGGAACGCCGCTGTACGGCTACATAATAGCAGGCTATGTTATTGTTATGGTGCAGACGCTTCGATCATCGAAATTTATTATCGCATTGGCCTATGATTCCGGTGGCGTCACCACCTCGACGGTTACGGTGCCCGTGGTGACGGCGTTGGGACTGGGACTGGCCTCGGCCATTCCGGGGCGTAGCCCGCTTTTAGACGGTTTTGGTCTAATTGCGTTCGCCAGTTTGTTCCCCATAATGACGGTTCTGGGGTATGCCAAGCTGTCCGAAATCGCTCAGACGCGTCATGATCGGCGAACGCAGAAAGAAGCGCGGACGCCCGCGGACGAACGCAGCAACACGCAGGGGAAGGAGACGCATCCATGAAGTTGAAAATGATTCTGGCTTTGGTCAAAGATGAAATCACCCAGAGCGTTATCGACGCCGCGCGCGAAGCCGGCGCCACCGGAGCGACCGTGATCACCAGCGCCCAGGGAGAGGGCCTGAAGCCGGAGAAGACTTTTTTCGGCCTTGACCTTTCAACGCAACGCGACATCATTTTATTTTTGGTGGCGGAACCCAAGGCGCGCGACATTTTGGAAACGATTGCGCGGGCCGGGAAATTCGACGAGGAACCCGGTGCCGGCATTGCGTGCCAGATTGCGTTGGAAGACGCGGTTGGCCTGGCCACCCAATTGCCGACGTTGATGCATGAAATCGAGGATGAGCTATGAGCGAAAAAAATATCGTCAAGGTCGCGCATGTGATGACCACGAAGATCAAAACCATTGACGCCACTGCCACCGTGGCGGATGCCATCGCCATGATGCGCGATGCGGGTGTCAGTTCATTGATCGCCGAACGGCGCGACTCTTCGGATGAATACGGTTTGGTCGTGGTTTCTGATATCGCCAAACACGTGGTTGCGGAAAACCGGGCGCCGGAACGGGTCAACGTTTATGAGATTATGAGTAAGCCGGTCCTGACCGTTTCCGCCGATATGAATATTCGCTATGCCGTGCGTTTGCTGACGCAGTTCGGTCTATCGCGGGCATTGGTGGTGGACGAGAATCGCGCGCCGGTTGGAATTGTGACTTTGCGCGATATGGTGTTGCGACGTGTGGACGCTCTTTGAAACGCGTTTGACGCCGTCGTCGGCATCGTTTCTTCCAGGCTTCACATGGCCGCTTTTTTTTGCTTCAATACCCAAGCGTTTCTGGATCCCCCGTAAATACAACCTGACTTGGACGCTGTTACATGGAGATTGCAACCGTTGTTGCATTTTTAGCCTTTTTTATCGCCTTGGTCGCCCTGTGGCTGACCAGTGACGTGTTGAAAAAGGTGGAAAGTCAAAACGAAAAATTTTTGCGCGCACATCTCAAGGGTTTGCAGAAGAATATCAAGGAAATATCTATCAAGCTGCATGCCTTGCAGAATGATGCGGATCGTCTGGGGGTGAGCGCTGCGACGGCGGACCAACGCATCAACGATCACACAAAAGCCATCGACCATGCTAGGGCGTGTCTTGCCAAACTTAATACGGACGTGGAATTTCTGGACCGTTCCATTCCGCAACGCTACCGCACGATTACGCCGAAGCCACACGACAAAGCTAAAAAATCAATGTTCCAATAAGACGTGTGCATTGCTATAACCCTCACGCCTGTGGAGCGTGTGTCGCATCGTTTCATCGTAACAAGACTGTTGGGGAATGATAAAAAAAATGACGGAAACTTTGCTCCATGACACCAAGGTTCACGATGCTCACGTGCAAAATGTTTCCTCGCCTCACGCCAAATTGAAAGCCTGGGTTGCGGACATCGCCGCGCAGACCGCGCCGAAGGCCATCCATTGGTGCGACGGTAGCCAGGATGAATATGATCGCCTGTGCGCTGAGATGGTTGCGGCGGGAACGCTCATCAAGCTGAATGAAGAAAAACGACCGGGTTCGTACCTTGCGCGGTCTCATCCTTCCGATGT
>VAPM010020244.1_pt1 | contig 11630 bp, 4 predicted proteins | sample 3395091 | NCBI WGS metagenome assembly VAPM01 (sample SAMN08290445, study PRJNA428436) | hydrothermal vent metagenome | isolation source: Deep-sea hydrothermal vent chimney 3 | place: Pacific Ocean: Juan De Fuca Ridge | reverse complement strand
TCAACACGTAATAATTTGGCCGCTTCAATTGTTGCCGACTTTATTGCGTCGGCGGGTTTCATACCTGCTTCTACCATGTATTGAAATTCTCTGGCGTTTTCGCCGTGTGGAGAAACTCCGCTGTCTGTCCCAAATGCAATTTTAACTCCTTTTGTATATGCCTTCCCAAAAGTTCCTTTCATTTTGGCTCCAATAGATTTAGCTTTTGGTACTACGATTTCAGGATAATACCCCTCAATCTCAGCTTTTTCCATCGTGATTACTCCTGCTAATAAAGTTGGCACATAGTAAGTGCCTCTTTCTATCATAAGATCCATAACTTCCTCAGTCATTAATGAACCATGCTCAATACTATTAATGCCTGCAATCACTGCCCTTTTCATACCTTCAGCACCGTGGGCATGAGCAGCAGTTACCATATTTAGATCATTTGCCGCTTCCACAATCCCTGCAAGTTCATCCATGGTAAACTGTGGAGCCATTCCACTTTTTGCCAAACTCAACACTCCACCAGTAGCTGTTATTTTAATTACATGTGCCCCATTTTTATACCGTTGCCGTACTGCTTTCCTTGCATCTTCCCTGCTGTTGACAACACCGTCAATTGGCCCAGGGTTTCCCATCAAATCTTTGCGATACCCATTGGTCGGATCTGAGTGACCGCCAGTCGTAGCTATAGATTTTCCAGCAGAGAATATTCTAGGCCCCTTAATTTTCCCTTGTGATACAGCTTTTGCTAATGATGTATTTACGCCAGACCCTCCTAAATCTCTCACCGTGGTAAATCCTGCCAATAATGTACGCTTTGCATAAACTGCCGCATCAAAGGCTTTGTCTGCATCATTCTTTCGAAACTTTTCTAAATAAATATCTTTCGAAAACTCCATTTCCAGATGGACATGGGTATCAATAAAACCTGGCATCACCCAATAATTGGATAGATCTATTAACTTGTCACTCTGAATGGAAGAAGTCATTTTTTCAACACTTTGGATTTTTCCATCCTCAATAATTATCAATTGATTTTTCACAAATATTCCAGCTTCAGCATCAAATAAAAAACCAGCCTTTATGACTATTCTTTGTGCTCTTGCATCTATTGTAATTAAAAAAACCAATTGAAATATTACTAAGTTAATTAAGTGATGAGTTTTTATAGACATATCGTATTTATTCTGATTATAGTTTCTCAATATATTATAAAATCCACAATTATTGTAATTGAAAAATAGTAAATACAGCTTTTTTGAAAAGAGGTTCTACAGACCCTCTTATTCAATCAAATTCTATTTTATAATGATTTGAACTATATTTGAATATATTTTTTGAACTAAACATTCATGGTCAAATTAATCTTTAGATGTTTATTTTTGGTTTTGTGGTGCGTAAATATTTCAACTTACGCACAAGGGCTTTCGACGGAAGGAAAAGACTTTTGGGTTGGCTACATGACCAGCTGGAATCCAAGCAATAATGTAATCCTGGAACTCTACATAAGTGCCGATGATACTACACGAGGTACAGTAACCATGCCCCAACAATCGTTATTTAATGCAATTGAATTTGAAGTTTTTCCAAATGTCACCAAAAAAATTATAGTCTCTACAAATTTAGCCATGGCCAGTGGTAGCGGGCAGATTGAAAATAAAGGAGTACATATCGAAACTGATAAAAATGTCAGTGTATATGCAATGAACAAAAGGCGATATAGCGCTGATATGACCGTAGTATTGCCGACTTATTCATTGGGCAACAACTACTTTGTTTTATCGCATTGGGAAGATGGAAATAGAAATAACAATGCCAATTCTGACTCGGAATTTTTGATAGTTGGCATTACAGATAATACCGAAATTGAGATTACACCAACTTTTACAACCCTGAACGGCAACCCTGCGAATATCCCATTCAGAGTAACATTGCAAAAAGGCCAGATTTATCAATTAAGAGCTAAGGGAGATTTGACGGGAAGTCAAATTGTTGCCACGAATAATTCGGACTGTATGAATTTTTCTGTTTTTTCAGGCAACATGTACACTCAGGTAGGCGAATGCAATGTTAATAATGGTCATGATCATCTTTATGCTCAGATGTACCCCACAAATACGCTTGGTACGGAGTTTATTGTAGTTCCTTTAGAAAATAGAATTGGCGGAGATATCATAAAATTTCTTGCTACACAAGACAATACTATTGTCAAAGCCAATGGTCAAGAATATTTGCTAAACTCAGGAGAGTTTAAAAAAATATTGTCTGCCTCCGTTTTAAATGTAGTGTCAGACAAACCTATTGCGATTGGTCAATACAGCAGGACTATGAGTTGTGACGGCACATTGGGAGATCCGTTTTTAATTCCCATAAGCCCAAATGAACAGATGCTGAAAAAAATCACCTTCAATGCTCCTTCTGTTTCTTCTATTTCGAAATACTCCTTAACCATTGTAGCAGCGCGAACTGAATTTGAATCGATCACTTTAGATGGGATTCCAATAGCAGACCAATTTGAGCTTGTAGAACAAAACAACAAGTACGTTTACGCAAAAATAAATGTTAATGGAGGAAATCATACAATCAGATCAAACGACAATGGTTTTATAGCTTATGTTTATGGCTTTGGAGGCAATGAATCATTTGGATATGTAACAGGAGCCAGCCTGGGGAATTTGAATATTGATCTCATTATCAATGACATGAATACAAACTCACCTACTGATAGTTTGTGCCTAGGATCTGAGATTTCTTTTCAACCTGTTGCAGATACCATTTTCACGATATTCACTTATGATTTTGGAGATGGCAGCACATTAATTACTAACCAGGACACTGCGGTTTATCATACCTACGATTTTCCAGGAGATTACTTAGTTTCACTAAAGGCCTCAACAGGTGGAAATGATTGCAGCAATGGAAGTGAGGAAATTTCAATTAAGCCAATTAGTGTTGTGGAACCAGTTACTAATATTTTTGGCCCAAGATCTATTTGCCCCAATACAACGGATGTAGAATATTTGATCGAAGAATCAAACCCAAATAGTAATGAGTGGTTTGTAAATGGCGGTAATTTTGTTTCGCAATCAAACACCAATGCATTTGTTGACTGGGGTGAGACAAATAGACAATCGGGACTGCAACTTTTAGCTACAAACCGATATGGATGCATTTCAGACACCATTAATTATCCAGTAAAAATTAATATTCAACTGGATCCCGAAGCACCTTTTGGACCGGATACACTTTGTTCAAACGATATCATCAATATTCCATATAATGCATATTATACAAATGTATCTACTTACCAATGGCAAACAGATTTCGGTACTATCTCCAATGGAAATGGCAGCAATGAAATTGGTATCGACTGGCAATCTTATGGAAATGGAAAATTATGGTTTGGCCAATTGAGTATTACAGATACTTTGTGCGACGGAACATCAGACACATTACTTGTTTATATTCAAAGAAATCCATCTGAGAATGGCAATATTCTTACGGTAAAAGACACTTTTCTTATGGGTGAGCAAATGATGATAAATTTAGAAGTTGACACGCTCTATCAATTCGCAAACTGGGTATTTGATGATGGCATGATTTACGACACCATTAGCGTTGGTCAAAATATCACGCACACTTTTCAATGTGAAGGTCTTCATAAAATTACAGTTGTAGCCTATGATACGGGGACTGTGTGCAGCCAAACAAAGGCATATATAGAAAAAGATATTTATATAAAACCCATGGTAATTGAAATTATAAATATTACCGCATCATCTACCGAACAAAATGCATTGGAAATTAATTGGTCTCTGAAAAATGCTATTCATTCGACAAAAAAAATATTTTTATACAAAAGAAAATTAGGTGAAGAATTCTGGCAACAAATAGCCAGCTTAGGCGCAGATCAAAGAAAATATATTGATCGCAATGTCGAAATCCATCAGCAGTCTTATGAGTATAAGCTGGTTTCAAATATCGATTGCGAAAATATAATTGACAGCCCCGCACAACACAGCATACTTTTGTCAATAGAAAAGGAAGATAAGTTGGCTTCACTTACGTGGAACAATTACGAAGGGTGGAAAAATGGTGTTAATCAATACGAAATTTGGGTTAGTATTGATAGTTCGGCTTATGAATTGTTCGAAACTTCGTCGGATCAACAAATTAATTATGAAGATAGTAACCTGGGTTTTGATCATTGTTTCAGAATCATTGCTACAGAAAAAGACGGTAACAAATCTAACTCAATGTCCAATACTACTTGCGTAGAATTTATTCCAAAAATCCATGCTTACAATATCATCACGCCAAACAGTGACAAATTCAATGAATATTTTATCATTGAAAATATCGAGCGCTATCCTAACAGTAAATTGACGCTTATGGATCGCAGTGGCAAATCCATTTTCGAGTCAATTGGATACAAAAATAATTGGAATGGAAAAAATTCAGGAAAAGCGGCTTCTTCAGGAACTTACTACTATATCCTTGAACTGAATGAACCAAGAAATGAGATAAAATCCATAAGAGGATATTTTTCTATATTATACTAATGAGGACTCCTAAAACTATATCTGGGCCATGTTAGCGTTGTTATTCTACATTAATGGAATAAACACCAGGATAGTCATTATTTCTTGACACAACAATCATTTTTTTTCTATTGTTAAATGAAAGCAAGGCCATATCGCGAATATCACCGGAAAGCCATAATGGTGATGATATATCATGGCTTGAAATGTACCATTGCAGTATTGCAATAATGCTCCAATTAACTCGTCTGCGGCAACCGGATTTGTAGTAGAAACTTCTACTTTTGGTCATGTGCATGAACCACTATTTTTTTTCTGTTGATTCCGGCTACAATAAGTGATGTGTCTCCCTCAAAATAGAGCAATGACTCTACCATACCTTGCAGCCTGAAACCGCTTTGTTGAGGATTCAAAACATCAAATGAATGTCCTTCATCATTTATAAGAACAAGTCCCTTATTTGCATCATAATAACCGGTAGAAACATCATAGGTATGGTCATTGCCTACCAGCAATACATCCGGATAACTGTCATTATTAAAGTCGTTAATGATCATCTTCTTAATAGGTGCAACTTGCGTCGAAACAGGTAATTTCTCCCACTTAAATTGTCCCTCTTCATTCCACAATATATGGCTGGATGTTGTATTTACATGGAAGGTATATTTCACTCTCTTCAAAATGGCAGTATCCAGAATATCATCAATATCAGCCATGCTGAACGAGGCATAATCATTGAATTTTTTTAAGAAGATAGGAGATTGAGCGGCAAGTTCATCTAAATAATTGATTGGATATTCTTTCATTTCATTGTGCTGATCTTTCCAATAACCGGTTGACAAAGGATCAATGGTGCCATTCAAATCCAAATCAACCGCATAAAGTTTCAATGGGTATTGATCGCTAACAGTAAAGCGGTGATTGTCGCCAAGGTTTCCCAGTATATAATCATTATCTCCATCCTGATCAAAATCTCCTGCTGAGATAGAATACCATATTCCATGTTTATCTTCAATTCCCGGGATATCCTGACTTTTTAGTCTTTCACCTTTCAGGTTCTTCAATATTGCAATAGAATTCCATTCCCGGGCAATTAGCAAATCTTCCCATCCATCACCATCATAATCACTCCAAACTGCATCGGTAACCATACCGGCATTAAAATTCATGGTATTCTCGCTTTGGTACTGGCCATTTTCATTGACCAATATCCATGAATCAGCAGCAAAAGGGAACATGTCTTTTTTTATTCTTGCTCCTATAAAAAGGTCCATATCTCCATCATGATCAAAATCAAAAGGCCGCACCACAGAGGCAGGAAATGAAGATATGGGAAGCTCTGTTTTTGTAAATGAACCGTTGGTGTTTTCGTAAAGATAATGTATATACTCCTTTTCTTCCCTGTTCTCATAACCGCCGGCTAAGGCAATAATATCATTGTCCCCATCGCCATCTACATCGAATATTGCGAAGTCAGATTCAGAAAATTCTTTTAAAGTTGTTAAGCCTTCAATTTCTGTTTCTTTGAACTTGTTACCATCTCGTAAAAAAACACTGGTAGGCAACATGTTTGTTGCACCTATAATAATATCTTCAAGGCCATCATTATTCAAATCTCCCTTTTGCATACATGGACCGATTTGTGAAAATTTATGAGGAATTATATTTTGACTAAAAAAGAAATCTATAAAATCATTTTGCTGATGATCATAATTTATCACGCTATCTATCCTTGAAAAAAGCAAATTGGAGTCCTTTCCGCCCCGCCGGCAGGTGGACGGGTTTTGCAAATCCTCATGGAATGGGATTGATTTATTTTCATCAATTTCTATAAGTTGATTGGTCTTAATATTTTTAAGAATAGATACATTAACACTACCAGGCCAGGTAATTTTGATCGAATCAATTAAAGTATTATTTGAAAGTCCGAAATGAACTACCGGATCAACTGATGAAATATAACCCCGAGACAAAAAATGTTCTTGAAATTGGTATTTACCACCGCTCCACAATTCTACTTTAGCACCTAGTGCCATAGTATTATATCCCTTTCCTTTCAGCTTAATACTAATAAAATTTGCTTCATCCTTATTCTTTTTAAACGTATTATTCTTATAAATAAATGTTTCATCATTCAAATTGTTAACTACATAGTCGAGGTCACCATCATTATCAAGGTCAACAAAAGAAGCTCCATAGGAGTATGAAGGAATTTCTTTAAACCACTCCTGTGATTTTTTGATAAAGCTTAAATTTCCCTTATTTTCAAATGCATAGTTGGCCGCCTTTACAGCAGGTGCTCTACTCATCACATGTTGAGCAGATGCGACAGAGCCATATACTTCTGCTTTATATTTTGTCCAATCCTTATCAGTCAGATCTTTGGGATAACCATTTGTGATTAGCAGGTCTTTATCTCCGTCATTATCATAGTCGGCAAACAAAGAAGACCAACTCCATTCAGTTTGGTATATGCCCATTATTTGACCCACTTCACTAAAAGGGATCATTTCATCATTCAAAAAACCATTATGGAGGTGTAACATATTTCTGAGGTATTGATGCTCATACCCATATTTCTCATCATTGATATAATAAATATAACTAAACCCATTGATAGTTTGCTTTTTCTTATAATAATACTCAGGCATCATATCAAGTGTGAAAATGTCAAGAAAGCCATCATTGTTGATATCTACCAAATCACTTCCCATTGAGGATTTTGACTGATAGGAAAGGTAGGTAGCTATTTCATTTTTAAATGTACCATCACCTTGATTAATATATAACAGGTCATTTGAAACGTAGTCATTGGATACATAAATATCGGGATATCCATCCTTATTCACATCGCCTAAAGCCAATCCAAGACCAAAGCCTTCATAAACAATCCCCGCTTCAATTGTTACATCGCTAAAGGTTCCATCTCCGTTGTTTTTGTAAAGCTTATCGTTACTAATAGCACTCCCATCAAGAATTTTCTCCCGATAACTTGCGGAAAGCCTTTCTGTGACAAAATTATTTAATAAGTAAAGATCCAAATCTCCATCAAGGTCATAATCAAAAAACGCTGAATGTACTCCATAGCTCTCATCGGCTATTCCATATTTTTCGGCCATCTCTTCGAAAGCTAAATGACCATCACTTTGAATACCCTTGTTTATCCAAAGCCTGTTTTTCCTTTTTTCAGGTCTATCGTAAGCTGTGCATGTAAAATATAGATCTGCCCAACCATCACTATTGATATCAACAACAGACACTCCACTATACCACTGACTGCTGTCTTGGCCAACAAGGCTTGAAGAAATATCAGAGAACTTAAAGTCTCCTTTATTTAGATAGACTTTTGTGGCCACTTGGTTTCCTGTAAATATGATATCCTGCAAATTATCATTATTGAGATCAACTATCCCGACGCCACCACCATTGTATATATACTCGAAATTCATCACATGGAGACTATCTGTCTCAACGATTGTATTGACAAACTTTATTCCTGTATGATCTGAATTAAGCAGCTCAAACCGGGGTTTTTCGGAACAGGAGAATATAATGATAGTGAGAACTAATAGTAAAAGGTTATTCATATATATAAGTAAATAAAATCACAAAAGTATTCAAAAAAAAAGTGGACTTCTTAAAAAAAAGAAGCCCACTTGAAAAAATATTTAATTTTGCCAATTACCTGTTCTGAACTAGATTACCATTAGTCACGTCAATTTGACGCTGAGGTATCGGGTAGTTCACATCTTCTGGACCAACCGATGCACTACCATAAAGCGATGATCCCCATTCCATTGTTTTCTCGTAATTTAGGATTCGAGTGAGCTCAGACTGAACATCACCCCATCGCTGGAGATCATAGTATCTTTGACCTTCCTGTCCCAACTCAAGCTTTCTTTCAAACTTAATGGCTTTCAATGCTTCAGCCTGACCAGCAAACGAAGGATAGGTATCGATCACATAATTAGCAGCATCAGTCACACCATCATCTTCTTTTACAAAGCCACCTGGGTCTGCAGCTCTGTTACGTATTGCATTAACCTCACCAAGACCCATGTCGCCGATACTTTCCATTGCTTCACATTCAGCTTTAAGTAAAAGTATATCAGCAAAACGAATTAGCCTGTAGCCATTGGCAGTCCAGCCTGAAGTCCAGTTGCCAACTTCAGTAAGTGTCCCTTCCTGAGATTTTTTATAAACTTGTTTTTTCGGACTGTACGGACCGGCATAAGATTGATCTCGAATCCAATCCTGACCTGTATGATCTCCCCAATCCAGATAAGGAATACCTCTTCTGCCTACCGACCAGTCAAGTCGGGGATCAAGCTGACCTGTATATTCAGTATAAGGATCATCAATGGCCACTCCCTGATCATTAGTTACCTTTTCACCATTGTAATTGTCAAGGAAAGGCAATCCATTAGCATCTGTACGAAAGGAATTGACGAAATCCTGAGTAGGTTGGAAAAAACCACAACATCCTCCCGGTGACGCACCTGACTTATAAGGAAAGTTCAATACTTCTCCAAAACCACCGTTGTATCCACCGGAACCATCATTTACAGAAAACTGAACAGTGTAAATTGACTCGACTCCATTTCTATTTGCCGCATCAAAAACATCTCCATAGCGCGTTTCTAATTCCGCTTTCTGGCCCACAGGATTCGTTCCAGTAGTTTCAACTTCAGAAAGCAGTATTAGTGCGGCTGCATAATTGCCATTCATTTGCATCTCCGCTTTGGCTAACAGTACTTGTGATACTGTCTTGTTAAAACGGCCAACCTGGCCCATATCATTTGGAAGAGATGTTCCTTCCGTAAGATCAGCGATGATACTAGCTCTTACATCTTCAGTATTTGTTAATGTAGCCTGATCTGTTTCCTCATCCACATATGGAATACCAATATTAGTAGATTTATCAATCCACAGTCTCCATGCCTCAAAGTGGTAAAAACCACGCAAAACTCTTGCCTGTCTGATGAAAGACTCAGAGTCAGCGGCACTAATAGTTCCTAGTTCTTCGGCAGTTTTAGATGTTCTTATTGTACCATTACAACGCGAAACCCCTTCATAAAGAGCTCTCCATTTTGCATTCAGGTATGAATTCGTAGCCGTTTCAGAGTAAGTTTGTAGGGGGTTGACTGCCGGCTGGTCACCGGAATCAGTACCTTTGTTGGCTTCCATTCCCCTGATACTGCTAAATACCCATCCTGAAGTTGTTGAATTCCATGTAAAACCACCGTTTGCAACCCCATCTACCATGGAGTAAGCACCAATAAGAAGTGCATCCACTCCATCAAAGGTTGCCAATACAGATTCATCTAGGGACCCATTCGGGGTAATCTCCAAAAAATTTTCTTTGCATGAGTTCATGAGACTTAACACAACAACAAACCCAATCACTTTTATATTTTTAAATATTTTCATGACATTATTCAAATTTATTTACTTAATTAAAAACCTAAGTTAACACCAATAAGAAACTGTTTTACGGCTGGAAGGTTGCCTTCGTCAACCGCCATAAACGAATCATCGAAAGTGTCAGTATTATTATTGATAGTGGGGGCTAATTCAGGATCTAACCCGGAATACTTTGTAATAGAGAATAAGTTGATCCCCTGAACATAAACTCTCGCACTGGAAAACACATTTCCTAACATAGACTGAGGGAAAGTATAACCGATCTGAAGATTCTTTAGCCTAAGGAATGATGCATCCTCAACATAATAGCTAGTTGATTCTGTATTTGTCGAAAAATTTGACGTATTGGAAGCCTTTGGTGTGGATGCACCTGTATTTGTCGGAGTCCAGCTATTATTCAAAAGATCTGTACTTTTCTGTCCCTGAAATGAAGGCCAAAAATCACCCCACCACTTGTTATAGTTAAAGATTTCATTTCCCTGAGACCCATAGAAGAACCCGGTCAGATCAAAGCCTTTCCATCCAAAGGAGAGGTTAAGACCATAGGTGAAATCAGGATTTGGATCACCGATAAATGTTCTGTCATCATCGTCAATAACGTCATTCCCATCAGTATTCTCAAAACGAAAGAACCCGGCTTCCGCCCCATCCTGAGCAGGTATGCCGTCAATTAATACTAAAATGCCTTCATCATCAAGTTTGAAATTATCCTCCTGGAACAAGCCGATTACATTGTATCCAAAGAACTCGCCCATTGATCTGCCTACCTGATTTCTATTGAATGATCCTATCCTGGATCCTCCTGCATCAAAGAATTCAAATCCCTCTGCGATCCCAAGAATCTCATTATTATAAGTCGTAAATGTCGCATTGGCTTCAAATCTGAAATCTGACCAGTTCTGCCGATAGATCAACTGAAGGTCAATACCCGTATTTTTCATTTCAGCAATGTTTACAAAAGGTCTTGAAGCAGCCCCTGCAGTTCCCGGTAATTCCGGGTTATATAGCAGGTCTTTAGTTTGTTTAGTATACCAGTCAAATACGACCTCTAGCTTATTATCAAAAAGTCCGAAATCGATACCAACATTAGTAGTTACGTTGGTCTCCCATTTAGCATCCGGATTACCAATCCTGGTAGGACGGAATCCCTGAAGTGAAGAATTAGTGGTGCCGTTCAGGTCGTAGAAAGACCTGCTTGGGTCACCGCCGAATAAGAAAAACTGGTTACCTGATGACACAGCTAATTGATTGCCCATTGTACCGTATCCACCCCTGATCTTAAGGTCTGAAATAAAACCGCTTCCGGCAAGGAATGATTCTTCACTAATTCTCCAGGCACCTGTAAAAGACGGGAAAGTACCATATCGCGTATCTGCTCCAAATACCGAAGCGCCATCTCTGCGTACCGTGGCAGTGATGTAATATTTGTTGCTATAGTTGTAATCCGCTCTGAGGAATGTTGAAAGTAAAGTTCTCGGCGTTCCATATTCAGATACTCCGTCAACAAGGTTTGCTCCATTGCTCACAGTTCTGAACGCTAATGCATCAGAGAAGTATCCGGCCCTTTGAGCACTAACATTACGACTTATGTCTGTTTTTACCGATTCGTAACCCGCAACAGCTAATATGCTATGGTCGCCGAATTGCTTATTATAAGTTAGTGTATTAGTCCATACC
>VAPM010007270.1_pt1 | contig 11643 bp, 12 predicted proteins | sample 3395091 | NCBI WGS metagenome assembly VAPM01 (sample SAMN08290445, study PRJNA428436) | hydrothermal vent metagenome | isolation source: Deep-sea hydrothermal vent chimney 3 | place: Pacific Ocean: Juan De Fuca Ridge | reverse complement strand
CTGTCACTGGACATGGCCAACCGCCTGCAGCGGCGGTTATTATGGGCACGTTTCCAACGTGGAGTGCCGCAGCTGCTGGATACTGCCGAGAATTGAAACAGGATCATCAGGGAGGATGCCGATGGCCGCACACAACGAGGCCGGACGACGCGCAGAGCAGGATGCCTGCGATTATCTCGAACGCCAGGGGCTGCGCCTGGTCGAACGTAATTATGCCTGCACGCGCGGGGAGATCGATCTCATCATGCAAGACCGCGACACGCTGGTGTTCGTGGAGGTGCGCTACCGGCGCAGCCGCCGCTACGGCAGCGGCGCCGAGAGCATCGACTGGCGCAAGCAGGGTAAGCTGTCGGCCACCGCCGCCCACTACCTGCAGGGACACCCCAAGGCGGCACGCCGGCCCTGCCGTTTCGATGTGATCGCCCTCACGGGCCAGGACAACGGACGCGCGCACATAGACTGGATCACCAACGCCTTTCAGGCCTGAACCAAAAAGCGGAAAACCATGCAAACCTCGATCATTACCCGGCTCATCGTTCTACTCGCTCTGCTCCTCCTGTTGGCCGGCTGCGCCGCCACACCATTGACCGACAGCGGCCAGCCCCGGCCCACCCGTTCCGCAACCACCGTGGTTGAAGACCAGCGCATCGAATCCAGCGCCATGGACAAACTCTACAGCGATCCGAAGCTGCAACAGAAGATTCACGTCAACATCACCAGCTACAACCGCATCGTCCTGCTCAGCGGCGAGGCCCTGTCGCAGGAATTGCGTGACCACGTGGTCAATATCGTACGTAACCTACCCGGGGTGCGCCGGGTGCACAACGAGATCCGTATCAAGGATCTCACCGGTTTCCAGTCCCGCAGCCGGGACGGCTGGATCACTTCCAAAATCAAGGCGCGCATGCTGGCCACCAAGGGCTTTGATTCCGACGCCGTCAAGGTCATCACGGAATACGGCACGGTATTCCTGATGGGGCTGGTGACCCGCACAGAGGGTCGTCAGGCAGCAGAAATCGCACGCAATGTCGATGGTGTGCGACAGGTGGTCAAGCTGTTCGAATACGTCAACTGATGCCCGCCGGGATCACCCCTGCCCTGATCGAGCTGTTGGGTGTGGACAATGTGCTCACCGAGGCGAGCGAGCGGCTGGCCTACGGCTACGACAACAGCCGCCAGCAGGCCCTGCCGGCACTGGTAGTGTTTCCCGAGAATCACGCGCAGGTGCAGGCTGTGGTGCGCCTGTGCCATGAGCAACGCACGCCGCTGACGGCGCGCGGCCGCGGCACCGGCACCACCGGCGCCACGGTGCCGCTGGAAAATGCCATCGTGCTCTCCACCGAGCGCATGACGCGCATTCTGGAAATGAACCCCGCCGATCGTCTGATGGTGGTGCAGCCCGGCGTCACCAACCAGGCGGTACAGCAGGCGGCCGCCGAACACGGCTTCTTCTGGCCACCGGACCCCACCAGCGCCGCGGTGTGCACCATCGGTGGCAACCTGGCCTACAACTCGGCCGGGCCGCGCGCGGTGAAATACGGCACCCCGCGCGAAAACACCCTCGGCCTGCGCGCCGTGACTGGCGCCGGCGAAGAGATCCACACCGGCACCCGCACCACCAAGGGCGTGGTGGGCTATGACCTGACTCGCCTGCTAATTGGCTCCGAGGGGACCCTGGCGATCATCACCGAGGCCACCCTCAAACTGACCCCACTGGCCGAAAGCAGGCGCACCCTGCGCGCTATCTATGCCGACATGCACGGCGCCGCACAGGCCGTATCGCGCATCATGGCCCAGCCGGTAGTGCCCTGCGCGCTGGAATTCATCGACGGCCCGGCCATCGACATGGTGCGCCGGCATTCCACCGCCGAGCTGCCACAGGGGGCGGGCGCCCTACTGATGATCGAGGTCGACGGCCCACAGGCGGCGATGGCCGAATCACTGGCGGCCATTGAACAGGCCGCCAGTGGAGACGGCCTGCTGGATCTGCGGGTGGCACAAACCCAGGCTGAGGTGCAGGCCCTGTGGGCCACGCGCAAGGCCTTGTCGCCAGCATTGCGCAATGTAGCGCCGAAGAAGATCAACGAAGATGTGGTCGTGCCCGTGTCGCAGATCCCGGCCCTGATCAGCTCCCTGGCAGAGTTCGGCGATCGCCACGGCATCACCATCGTCAATTTCGGCCATGCCGGTAACGGCAATATCCACGTCAACCTGCTGGTGGACCCGGACGACGACGCACAAATGACACGGGCCGAAGCCTGTCTCGACGCCGTCTTCGCCCGGGTGCTCGAACTGGGTGGCAGCCTTTCCGGAGAACATGGCATCGGGCAGGTCAAATGCGACTTTGTCGCCCGCGAAATCGACCCCGTCAGTCTCGCCCTGATGCAGCAGATCCGCCGGCTCTTCGACCCCCACGGCATCCTCAACCCAGGCAAGACCCTGCCGGTTTAAGCCACCCCGGCCATGCCTGTCATCAACGGCTGCAGCCCCTAAAGCCCCTCCCCTCTCAGTCCGCTAATAGCTTCAGAGTACTACCTCAATATAGCTGGCTGCTTCTCCAATCCTTCAGGATCATAAATGGCCGACGATATCAGCACATTGGCCAGGGAGGAAAAGAAACCATGACAAAATTACGGCATTCCCAGACGATACCGGCACGTACCCTGGACTTCCCCTCTCTGCACCGCAGAGACTTTCCGCCTCCCGTCAGCCCCGCTGACATCCACATCTTGCAAAGGGCCGCTGAACCGGAATAACGCCCCCATGCAGCAACGTACAAAACTGTTGGTCGGTTCTCTGGCATCCAGCCTGGGTGTCATCGTTCTCTTTGCCGGTATAGCATTCACCAGTGCACTCGACCTCGCCCGGCACCGAATCCCAAGTCTGCTGCACGAACATAACCAGCACCTCATCGAGACACTCCCTGAACGGCCCAGTCTCAAACAAATTCTGGTCATGCTGCCCCATCACGAAACCCGCAGCGACTCTCTGTCTGTCATCGATACACAGGGCCGCTGGCTTAGCGCCGCCGACAAACACCCCGGCAACCATTCGCCGCAAAAACAGGCGATCCACATCGACAGTGAATCCCTGCTGGCGACCAGCAGCGGCTACACCACCATCGGTGACAGCGAATACATCTGGGCCACCACCCCCATACCAGGCACCCCCTATACCCTCGTCAACACCCATCGCAACGCCCGGACCGGGCCGCATGAATTCATGAGATATATTGGCGTACCGATTGGCTTTGCCGCACTGATCAGCATCTGGCTGTCGACGTGGGGCGCGATGGTCATTTCCTCCCTGTTTCGCAAGCTCAATGAGCAACGCGCCCAGCTGGAACACCAGGCCCATCATGACCCCCTCACCGGCCTGCCCAATCGTGACGCCCTGAGCAAAACCATCGATGCAACCATCGCTCAAATGGACGGCAGCAAGCAGACACTGGCGGTGTGCATGATTGACCTGCACCAGTTCAAAGAGATCAATGACTCACTGGGCCACCACTGTGGCGATGAATTACTGCGGCAAGTTGCCACCCGTCTCAGCAGAGTACTACAGGTACCTGACCTGGCCGGGCGCTTCTATGGCAACAAATTCGCCATTATGCTCAGGCAAACCGGCACAGCGACCATCGACACCATTGCCGGAACCCTGCTCGGCACCTTAGAAAATGCCTTCGAAATCGACGGGCGTTGCCTGTATATCCGCGGCACCCTCGGTATTGCCCTGTATCCGCAGCACGCCACCACGGCACCGGCCTTGCTGCAAAAGGCAGAGGCGGCGATCTTCCAGGCCCGGGACAATACCCAATATGCCGCCATCTTCCAGACACTGGACAATAAAGGAGCCGCGGAACGGCTCGGACTGATCAACGATCTGCGCAATGCCCTGCGCGACGGCCAACTGGAGCTCCACTACCAGCCAAAACTGGATCTCCGCAGCCGCCATATCATCGGTGCCGAAGCCCTGGCACGCTGGGTCCACCCACAACACGGCTTCATCCCGCCCGACCAGTTCATTGAGATCGCCGAGCGTACCGGACTGATCAAGGAGTTGACCCGGTGGGTACTGGAAACGGCGGTGCAACAGTGTGCCCAGTGCCATGCCAATGGCTGGGCAGTGAAGATTTCGGCCAACCTGTCGGCCATCAATCTGCATGATGAGGAGCTGGTGCCACTGATCGCCTCACTGCTGGAACGACACGAACTGCCCGCACAGAACCTGATCGTGGAGATTACCGAAACCGCCATGATGGCCGACCCGGCCCGCGCCAAGGCACAGCTGAGAAAGCTGGACACACTGGGCGTGTGCATTTCCATCGATGACTTTGGCACGGGTTACTCTTCGTTAGGTCACCTGAGGCAGCTGCCGGTGGATGAAATTAAGATCGACAAGTCCTTCGTCATGGACATGATCTCCAGCGAGGATGATGCGTCTATCGTACGCGCCACTATCGGCCTGGCCCATGACCTGAGCCTGGAGGTGGTCGCCGAAGGCGTAGAAGATGAGACTATTCTGAAACAATTGAGTGACATGGGCTGTGACATTGTCCAGGGCTATCACATTGCCCGCCCCATGCCGGCGGTGGACTTCATCGCCGTGCTGGAAAAAACTGACTATTTCGGCGAAGACAAACCCACAGCAATGACACGCTAAACCAGCCAATAATATTTACCAGCAAGGCCGCCAAGGAAAGCAAAGCTATCAGTGATGTGCTGGCAACCTTTGTGTTCCTTCGCCGCCTTGGCGGTAAAAAAACATGTCTACATGCCCGGCATTCACGCACGAAACAATGCCACCGGCAATGCCCGCCGCAAAGCAACTTCCTGTTCTGAAACATCTGCACCATAGGCCAGACATTCCACCCCACAGGCAACGGCCTCGCGCAGGGTCTCGCCGTACAGCGGATCGATCTGATCGGCGGGGCGCACCTCGCGCGCATCACCCCGCTGCACACAGAAGAAGATCACCGCCCGCTGTCCCGCCCGCACCACGGACATCAGCTCGCGCAAATGTTTGCTGGCACGCACACTGACGGCATCGGGAAAACGGGCGATACCATCATCCACCAGGGTGACATTTTTTACTTCTATATAACAAGGAATAGACCTCTCATTGTCGAGCAAGTCCAGCAGCAGATCGATGCGGCTTTTTTCCTCGCCATAACACACTTCCGAACGAATCCGACCGTAGCCGGCCAGCTCCGGTACGCGACCATTCTCGATGGCCTCGCGCACAAGGCGATTACTCAACTGGGTATTGATGCCCACCAACACGCCATCGCGCACCTCGATCAATTCCCAGGTATGCGGATATTTTCGTTTGGGGTTGTCGGATCGACTCAACCAGACCCGGCGCCCCGGCTCGGCGCAGCCGGTCATGGCGCCGGTGTTGGCGGTGTGTGCGGTAATCACTTCCCCGCCAGGCAACTGCACATCGGCGAGGAAGCGTTTGTAACGACGCAGCAGGCGCCCCTCGACGAGGGGCGGGTCGAAGGTCACTGGCTCAGCGACAGCAACAGCTCGTTGAGACGACGCACGAAGGTCGCCGGGTCATCCAGCTGACCGCCCTCGGCCAGCAGGGCCTGATCAAAGAGAATCTCGGCCATGTCATTGAACAGCTCATCGCTGCCTTCCTGCTTGAGCTTGGCCACCAATGGGTGTTCCGGGTTCAGCTCAAACACCGGTTTGGTGGTCGGCACGTGTTGGCCGGCGGAACGCAGGATGCGTTCCAGGTTGGCGCTCATGTCGTTCTCGCCGGTTACCAGGCAGGCAGGTGAGGAGGTCAGGCGATGGGTCAGGCGCACCTCGGAGACCTTGTCACCCAGCACCTCTTTCACCTTGCCAATGAGATCCTTGAATTCCTCGTCGACCTTTTCGTGGGCCTTTTTCTCTTCCTCATCTTCCAGCTCGCCCAGGTTCAGCTCGCCCTGCGCCACGGACTTCAGCGGCCTGCCGTCAAACTCGGTCAACGAACTGACCAGCCACTCGTCAACACGGTCGGCCAATAGCAGCACCTCGATGCCCTTCTTACGGAAGATCTCCAGGTGCGGACTGTTCTTGGCAGCGGCGAAGCTGTCGGCGGTGATGTAGTAAACCGCCTCCTGTCCTTCCTTCATGCGCTCGACGTAGTCAGCCAGCGAGACATCCTGCGTTTCGCTATCGGAGTGGGTCGTCGAGAAGCGCAGCAAACGGGCCAGCTGTTCCTTGTTGGCGAAGTCCTCGCCCGGCCCTTCCTTCATCACGCGGCCGAACTCCTGCCAGAAGGTGGCGTATTTCTCCGGCTCGTTCTTGGCCATGCCTTCCAACAGACCCAGCACCTTTTTCACCGACCCGGCGCGAATGGAATCGATCACCTTGTTATGCTGAAGGATCTCACGCGACACATTCAGCGGCAGATCATTGGAGTCGATGATGCCGCGCACAAAACGCAGGTAGTTAGGCATCAACTGCTCGGCATCGTCCATGATAAACACGCGGCGCACGTAGAGCTTGATGCCGTGACGGCGCTCGCGATCCCACAGGTCGAAGGGCGCGCGCGCAGGGATATAGAGCAGAGAGGTGTATTCGTACTTTCCCTCGACGCGATTGTGCGTCCACGTCAGCGGGTTCTCGAAATCATGCGCGACGTGCTTGTAGAATTCCTGGTATTCCTCGTCGCTGATCTCGCTCTTGGAACGCGTCCACAGCGCCGAAGCGCGATTGACGGTCTCCCACTCGATCTCATCGGAGGTATCATCCTCGCCACCCATGTTTTCCTTTGGCATCAGGATGGGCAGAGTGATGTGGTCGGAATACTTGCTGATGATGTTGCGCAGGCGAAAACCATCGAGGAATTCGTCTTCCCCTTCGCGCAGATGCAGGATGACCTCCGTGCCGCGCTCGGGCCGTTCCACGGTCTCCAGTGAATACTCGCCTTCGCCGGCCGATTCCCAGCGCACCCCGTGCTCGGTGCCAAGCCCGGCGCGGCGGGTGGTCAGGATCACCTTATCGGCGACGATAAATGAGGAGTAGAAACCGACGCCGAACTGGCCGATAAGGTGGGCATCCTTGGCCTGATCGCCGGTCAGCGATTCAAAGAACTGCGCCGTACCCGACTTGGCAATGGTGCCGATATGCTCGATCACCTCCTGACGGGTCATGCCAATGCCGTTGTCACGAACGGTAATGGTGCGTGCGTCCTTATCGTAGCTGACATGGATCTTGAGATCGGAATCGCCCTCGAACAGAGCGTCATCGGACAAGGCCTCAAAGCGCAGCTTGTCTGCCGCATCGGAGGCATTAGAGATCAGCTCACGGAGAAAAATTTCCTTGTTACTATAAAGGGAGTGGATCATCAGCTGCAGCAGCTGCTTGACCTCGGTCTGAAATCCCAGGGTTTCCTTGTGCGCTTCGACAGTCATCGTTTCGTGCTCCTCAGTCATGGCCAATACTTGCGGCCACACGCCGGTGACGAGCGGCCGAATCAAAGATTCTGTCTAATATGGGGACACTGGGGAAAAGAACAAGAGGGGGAGAGTAAGTCGGCTGGCCACTGCGCAGGTAATACGGGTAGCCCATCAAACAAGCGCCAAAAAATCAGTGTCTGGCAGCAACCTTGGCCTCCAGCAGGAAGCGTCGGAACTGTTGCTGGCGCTCGCGATCCAGCGGAGGAAAACTCAACCCGGCACCGGCATCAGAGGTACGCACTACCTGCGCCTGAATGCGATATTCCATTGGCGTAGGGGTTACGGAAAGATGAAACACCAGTTCCACATCAACGGCCTTTTCAAGCAGCAACTCGCTGGCCGGCAGAAAGGTCCCACCCATACCGATATTTTCGGTACGGCAGCGAAACATGGCCTGTAGGCTGGACTCGTGACAGTGAACTTCCGTATCCAGAGCCAGGGTGTGGCGATACGCCTTTCGCTGATCCTGTACCATATCCGGCATTACATCCCCCTAAGTAAGCGTGAAGAACACCATCTATGCTATCGGCCTACGGGCAGAGATTCCACTGTATTTTCCCGGGTATCTGTCAGTGAAATTAAGGGCACCGCTAATAATTCTGGTTATATCGGTTTGAAATTCACAATTCGTCGATTCACCAACAGTAGACGCTGTTAGACGGGACATAAAATGCAGATGAGAGCTGGCTATTAGTAAGCTCCACGATACAGCCGTGAGTATCAGGGATCAGCCTTGCGAAAGGGCGTCACATATTTTGTCGCATATTCTCGCGACACACGCTTGGCCTGCGTCAGCTGTTCACTGTTCAGCAGCTTGGCCAGCCTATCCCGGCTACGCCCGTGCCCGGCGTCACCCTTCATGGCGGCCAAGTCAAACCAGACATAAGCCTGCACCAGATCCTGCTCGACGCCAACACCTTTGGCGTACATAACGCCAAGATTCGCCTGGGAGGCCGCATTGCCATTCTCGGCGGCCCGGCGATACCATTGGAAAGCTTTCTTGTAGTCCTGTGGCACCCCCTGCCCGGCATGATACATCACGCCGATCGCCGCCTGCACCGCGGGCTCGCCCTTCTCTGCCAACGGCTGCCACTCGGAAAAGGCCTCCTCAAACTGCCCCTTCTGGATCGCCTTTGCCCCCCCCTCAACATCGGCATGCAAGGGAAAGCACGGCACAACCAGCGCCATGGCAAGGCTGAGTTGTTTCAGGGGATTGCAAATGAACATTCTTCTGAACCTTTGCGAGCGGCGAAAGCGCTGGCACACAGTCTGATCTAACGGATAAATTCCCACGCCTATCCCATTTCAGCATGAGAACGGAATCAGACGTGGGAAAAGTACTAGGAAAAACTGGTGCCGACACACGGACTCGAACCGCGAACCTACTGATTACAAATCAGTTGCACTACCAATTGTGCTATGTCGGCATGAAGCTGTGCATTCTATGCACTGACGGCTTGGGATGCAATTTATTTGCACGCTTTTCGTTGTACAAGCTCAACGTCTGGCTGCCGATCAGCCAGTGCTGTAATGCTGGCGATTTTTTCGGTTTGTGCGCTGTCCACGCTGAGATCAAGCCATTTTTCCTTAATGACCCGGTAGCGTGGCTTCATCATGGTGGCAGGATCTATACGCCGCACCTGATTGAAACGCTCGGTAGCGGTACTCTTGCGCGTGAAGAGTCCGAGCGAGATCGCGTTTGTCACCTCACCCTTGCCCATGATGTACATGTCATCCAGGCCCTTTTCCTGCAGCTCCTGAACCTTGCGACGTGCATCCGCGTAGGACTTGAGTGGCGGCAGAAATACCCAATAACCCTTGAGTACACGGCGCTCGCTCAGTCGTTGTTCGGCTCTCACATCAAGAGCCAGTAGTGCCTTGTACATGCGGCCCGCATCGGCTTCGTCCTTGAGGGGCCCCAGCGTGAAACAGGCCATCACAATGGGCGCTGGCGGCTCAGGTTCCGGCAGCACTTCCGCCTTGAGCGGGATCAACGCAGGCGCAACCTCCTGGCTGACTTGCTCCCCCGTGGGCGCTGGCGGCTCAGGGGCAGGCTGGGGAATATTCGGCACGACCGAGGCCTGAGCCTGGCGTGCCATGCCTAGACCACGCTCGCGCAGGAGCACCAACCGCTCCACACCGGAGGGTAATGCCTCAGCCTGAAGCAACGGGGGTTCGGCTTTCTGCGGCTGACTATACTGCCAGTAAAAAAATGTCAGATTCAGCAACAGGAAGAACCAGAAAACCAGTCTCATGCCTTACTCATCACGATAATATTCATGCCCTTGAGCACCAAATCAGGTTCGTAACGGACGTTGCCCGGCAACAATGGTAGCAAATCCGGCGCATTGCCTCCGCAGATGATCGTCGTCATCGGCACACCGATGAACTTGCCCACTTCCCGTTGCAGGCGCTCGACAAGCCCCGCCGTGGCCTGCAGGCTTCCCCCGCTGACCGCCGATTGCGTATCGCGGCCCAGCAGCACGTCCGCCGCTTCGCTGGCATCATCACGAATGCGTGCCGTATTTTCGAGCAGGCTGGAGCACATCAAGCCCAACCCGGGGATAATCAGCCCCCCCAGATGTCGTCCCTCGGCGTTGATAACATCCAGGGTTGTTGCCGTACCGCAATCGACGACACACACCGCACCGGACAACAAATGCCGCGCAGCGATCAAGGCCGCCCAGCGATCAGCACCAAGCTGGTCAGGCTGCGCATAGCCATTCACCACACCGCAGGCCTGCGCTTGTGCCGAGATAATCTCCAGCGGCAGATTCCAGAACTTCTGAACCCAGTCCTTCAGCGCCCGCACACGAAACTCAGTGGTAACACTGGCCAACAGAACCCGTTTCGGAGGTGTCGCCAGCGGCCACCTTTGTGACAACACCTTCACTAGGTCTTTGTCTGGATAGGCCACGCGTTGGGCTACAGACATTTCCCCATTATGGGAAACCGCCCATTTCAGATTCGTGTTGCCGGCATCGATAAGCAAGCAATCAGGCATTGGCCAGTTGACCCGATGCAGCACGCAAGCTGATTTCGCCACTATAAAAATGCTTCCGAGCACCGTTTTTCAACGACAGAATCAACGCACCATTTTCATCAACCCCTTGCACGACTCCCAAGGTCTCTGCCGATGGCGTCTGTAACACCACCTCTCGACCGGAAAAGGCATCAGCCGCCATCCACTCATCCCGAAAGGTCTCCAGTCCATCAATATCGTACTGGCGGGCCGCGCCAATGAGGCAGGTAAGAACTTGAGCCGCAAGCATATTACGGGCAATCCGGCGACCAAGGCTGGACTCCAGATCTGACCAGGGCTGATCGATAGCTTCTTGTGCAAACTCTGTAGCACGGACATTCAGGCCGACACCGATAACAACCTCACAGGGGCCGTTAGTCTCGCCCGACATCTCCAGCAGAACCCCTGCCAGCTTACGTCCGTGTAACAATATGTCATTTGGCCACTTAAGGCTCAGTCCCTCGGCACCCTCATCACGCAAGGCGCGCAGCAAAGCAACGCCCACGGCAAGACTCAAGCCGCCAAGTTCCGCCCCCCCCCGGGAAAAGCGCCAGCGCAGCGAAAGATAGAGATTACCACCAAATGGCGAGACCCAGTGGCGGCCGCGCCGCCCACGGCCAAGGCGCTGGACCTCGGCAAAACAGGCACGGCCAGCTTCCGTCACTCGAAGAGGACGTTCGATCAAGTAAGTGTTAGTGGAATCCACATCGAACAGCACCTCGAACCCGGAAAGGGACTGACGCCCATCTTCTGACATGGCTTCAAGGATGCGTCCTGCATTCAGTAATTCAACAGCCCGTGCCAGACGGTAGCCCTTGCCGCGAACATGAAAAATATCGACGCCCGCTTTCTCCAGTGCCTGAATCATTTTCCAGACCACCGCGCGGGAACAGCCAAGCCGCTCACCCAACTGGTTACCCGAATAAAAATGGCCATCCGAGAGAAGCTCTAAAAGGGGCCTTGAAAACGCCACGTATTATTTCCGGTTTATCAATTGTCGACGGAACCCGACAAGGGAACATGCCCGCATAGTCAGCGAAGCCATGTGCAATCGGGAATTCTAGCAAAAAAAAACCCTCGCTGTATCAGCGAGGGTTTAGGGATAGAACCTGGCGGTGACCTACTTTCACATGGGGAAGCCCCACACTATCATCGGCGCTAGAGCGTT
>VAPM010148564.1_pt1 | contig 11655 bp, 12 predicted proteins | sample 3395091 | NCBI WGS metagenome assembly VAPM01 (sample SAMN08290445, study PRJNA428436) | hydrothermal vent metagenome | isolation source: Deep-sea hydrothermal vent chimney 3 | place: Pacific Ocean: Juan De Fuca Ridge | reverse complement strand
TCTTTCCTTTCCGTGTGCGTATTTCTTCTATGTTTGAACGTGTCTTTTCGTATAGTGAGTCTTTTGGAGCAATCGCTATGGTTGGAAATGATTTATCAATAAGCGCTAGTGGTCCGTGTTTCATTTCTCCTGCACCGTACCCTTCGGAATGTACATATGCGATTTCTTTAAGTTTTAATGCGCCTTCGTATGCAATAGGGCACTGGTATTTTCGTCCAATATAAAACGCGTTGTTTATGTTTGAGTATTTTTTAGCTATTTTCTTTATATCTGTATGGTGCGAGAGTATTGTGCGTGCGTGTTTTGGTAGCTCTTTTAGCGCTTTGGCAAGTTTCTTGCTTTTGGTTGCTTGTAATCCGCGAGTTTGACCAAGTGAAAGTGCTATTAGCGTCAGTACAACCATTTGGGATATGAATGCTTTCGTAGATGCAACCCCTATTTCAGGGCCGGCATGGTTGTACACACCAGCATCGGTCTCGCGAGCGATTGTTGAGCCTACGACATTTACGACACCAAGAGTGAACATTCCGTGTTTCTTTGCGAGGCGGATTGCTTCAAGTGTGTCTGCCGTTTCTCCAGATTGTGAGATAGCAATTAGAACAGAGTGTTCTGGGTCAGCGGTAAACGGGCGGTAACGCAGCTCTGACGCAATCTCCACTTCTACTGGGATATTCGCTAACTCTTCTATAAGATGCTCTCCAATAAGTCCAGCATAGTACGCACTTCCACAACCTGTAATTATAATTCGCCTGGTGTCTTTAAGTCGTTGTGTAACAGCGCTCAAACCTCCAAGTACAACAGTTCCGTCTTTTTGTATAAGTCTGCCACGCAAAGAATTCTCTATGACTTCGGGAATTTCCATCATTTCCTTGAGCATAAAATGTTTGTATCCTTGTTTTTGTACAGATTGCGTGTCAATCTCTATTGTCTCTACTTTTTTATGAACGGACCCTTTTGATAAGTTGTGTACTGTGTAGTTTTTATTTGTTATAACAGCAATTTCTCCGTCTTCGAGATAGACAACTTTTTTCGTATAAGGAAGAAGGGCGGAAGCGTCTGACGCAACATAGTGTTCATTTTTTCCAATACCAAGCATGAGCGGACTGCCAAATCGTGCGGCGACTATTTTCTCTGGTTCGTTTGCAGACATGACTATTAGCCCATATGTTCCACGTATGTCTTTAAGTGCGCGCACGAGTGCGTCTTCAAGAGCTATATCATTACGAAGATATTTGCCAATAAGCTGCGCCAGTACTTCTGTGTCTGTGTCAGAAGAGAAAACTACACCATCGCTTATGAGTGTCTCGCGTAGCTCGGCGTAGTTTTCAATAATTCCATTATGTACAACAAAAACAGTTTGTGCGGTATCTGTGTGTGGATGTGCGTTGCGTACGCTTGGGGTGCCGTGTGTCGCCCATCGTGTGTGAGCAATACCAGCCTTACCATAAAAATCTTTTGGTAGTGCGGAGTCTAGTTTGTTTACCTTACCAGAACGTTTTATAACTCCGCTGCCTGCGACATACATACCGGCGGAGTCATATCCACGATACTCAAGCGCATAAAGCCCCTTCAGAAGAAAAGGTGTTGCATTTTTTTTACCTACATATCCAACAACGCCACACATATATACTTAAACTCAATATAACTCATAAAAGATGTGTTTGAAAAACTTTGTGACTTTGGTTATTTATTTCCAATATTAACAAATTGTGTGTTTCTGGTATATATCTCAAAATTAAAATAATAAGTTTAGGTATTCAATGTGTAATACGTGACTTACTGCACCCTAGTAGTTTCTTGTGCATAGCTGATGTGCTTACAAAACAAATACAGCCAGAACGTAGTTCTGGCTGTATTTGTTTTGTTTGTTAAATGAATTATTTAACAGCGTCTTTCAATGCTTTTGCGGCACGAAACTTAGGAACGCGCATAGCTTGAATCTGAACAGGCTCTCCTGTCCGTGGGTTACGTCCTACGCGTGCAGGGCGTACCTTTGCGGAAAAGATACCTAGTCCGGCGATTGAAACTTCCTCGCCTCCTTTTAGTGTTTCTGTAATTGAACTAATGATAGTTTCAACTGCACGATCTGCATCTGCTTTTGTTGAACCTAGCACCTCATGAACCTTATCTACAATGTCAGCTTTATTCATAGGAATCTACTATGGTTAATACCTCAACGTGAGGGGTATGCAAAGAAGTATAGGAAATAAACGGTTTCTTGCAAGTACTTTACAATAAGAAGTTTTATACTATGATTTTTTGACACTTTAGTGTGTTAAAAGTTACGTTAGTTTTTAAATTAAAAACTAACGTAACTTTTAACGTGCAAATTCTACAACTCTGTTTTCACGTATGATATTTACCTTTATTTCTCCAGGGTATTTAAGCTCTTCTTGTATTTGATTTGCTATGTCACGTGCTAAGTGGTGCATTGCAAGATCCGATATTTTCCCTGGGTTTACGAACACGCGTATTTCTCTACCAGCCTGTACAGCGTACACTTTTTCAACACCTTTGAAGTTTGAGGCTAGATGTTCAAGCTCGCTGAGTCGTTTAATATAACGCTCTATTGTGTCTCGCCTTGCTCCTGGTCTTCCTGCAGATATTGCATCTGCGACCTGTACGATTATTGATTCTAGTGATTCGTATGGGTACTCTTCGTGGTGTGATTGCATTGCTTGAATTGCTTTTTTATCAATTCCAAATTTTTCGAGTATCCTTTTTCCAATCTCAACATGCGTTCCTTGCACTTCGTGATCAACTGCCTTACCTATGTCGTGTAACAACGCTCCTGTTCGTGCGACTGTAGTGTCTGCACCTAATTCCTCGGCAAGTATCCCAGATATGTGAGCCATTTCTATCGAGTGTTGTAGAATATTTTGCCCATAACTAGTTCTAAAGTGTAGACGCCCTAGTAGAGCAACCAGTTTTGCATCAAGTCCGACTACACCAGCTTCATATGCCGCTCTTTCTCCTTCTTTTCGTATTGTAACTGACATTTCTTTCTTCACGCGTTCAACAATAGATTCTATTTTTGCAGGTTGTATGCGTCCGTCAGCAATTAATTGTTCGAGCGCTATTTTAGCTATGTGTCTGCGAAGTGGGTCAAAAGAGGAAAGTGTTATTCGGTCTGGAGCATCGTCTATAATAACGTCTACACCTGTAACACGTTCAAATGCTTTTATATTTCGTCCTTCTTTTCCTATTATTTTACCTTTATCTTCTTCTGATGGTATTTGTACTGAAAGTGACATAACCTCTGTGTTAACGGCGTTCCCAACTCTGTGTATTGCAGCAGCTAGTATGTTTCGCGCAGCGTCTTCAAATCGCTCTTTCCCGTGCATCTCAAGTTTTTGAAGTCTCGCAAGAAGTGTTTCCTCGTGAGATTTTTCAATATCCTGTATTAACTGTTCACGAGCTGATTCTTGTGATAAATGCGCTACACGTGCAAGAGTACTACGTCTTTCTTCTATAAGCGCCTGAGATTCTCTGGCAAGTCTTGCAGCCGAATGTTCTTTGTTTCGAACACTTTCTGATTCATCGGCTATATTGTGTTCTCGTTCATCAAGAAACGCTTCTTTTTTAGTTAAGCGTTCTTCGGTTTTTGTTAGTTTTTCTTCATGCTCACGAACTATTTTTAAACGTTCTTGCTCTATTTCAGCTGCTCTATTTTTTGCATCTGAAAGTAATCGTGATATTTTCTCTTTTGTTTCAAGCATTTGTTGCTTGATTTCTATTTCAAGAGAACCTCTTTGTCCAAGTGCTATAAGCCAACGTAAAACATACCCAAGCGCTATTCCTGTTGCTCCGGACAATGCTAATAGTATAAAAATAAATTTAAACGACATGGTGGTATTAGTTTGTACGACTTCCACCACTTACGATATTTTTTTGTAGAGGCCGTACGTACGAATTATGAACGTATATTAGCCGTTTTGTAACGGTGCGTGCACTCTAGCATGCAAATAGATGAGTAGCAAAAGACCATTACCGTTGTTTTGGTAATGGTCTTTTGTGTTTGTTCTACTGTTTATTTCTTTGCTTTATAGACTTGGTCGACGACTCCGTATTTTTTAGCTTCATCAGAGGTCATAAAGTAGTCACGGTCCACATCTTTTTGTACTTTTTCTACAGTTTGTCCTGTTGCTTTTGCCAAAATCTTGTTTAGTCTGTCGCGAGTTGCAAGTATGTGTTTTGCTGTAATCTCTATGTCTGCTGCTTGTCCTTGCGCTCCGCCCCACGGTTGGTGAATCATTATTTCAGAGTTTGGAAGTGCAAATCTTTTTCCTTTCTGTCCATTTGCAAGCAATACTGCCGCAGCTGAAGCCGCTATACCTACGCATACTGTTGAGACATGAGGTTTAACATGGTTCATAGTATCTAGTATCGCCAGTCCAGCAGTTACTGATCCTCCAGGTGAGTTTATGTATAGATAAATGTCTTTCTTAGGGTCTTCTGCTTCAAGGAATAGTAATTGCGCGATTATTAGGTTTGCGCTTTCGTCCATTATTTCTCCGCTTAGGAAAATAACCCGCTCTTTTAAGAGTCTTGAATATATATCATAGGCTCTTTCTCCAAATTGTGATTTCTCAACCACCATAGGAACCATGAAAGATGACCGTTCTTGTTTTGTGTTGTTGTTCATCATAATGAAAGTATACTATCTGCGTTTTGTCTCAAGCACAAGTTATAACAAAAACTATTTATTAGTATTTACGATAGTGTTTGTGGTTTGGGTTGGTTTTTCTGTTGAAATACGTTTTCCCCATGCGTAGAAAGCACCAGTTATAATCATTGCAAGTACAACGAAAATCGCTATTAGTGCGCCCCATGATTGTTGTTTTGGAGTTGTTGTTTGTATTGATTCTTTGTTTTCATCTTGCATAATTTCTTTCAGTATAAACTGAGCACACCGACTACGCAAAGCGTAGTCGGTGTGCTCAGTGTTTGTTCTGTTTATTGTTTTCAATACACGTCATGGCCACCAATAATAAGAAGAACGACTTCTTTTTTGGAACCTAGATGTTCAAACATTATTCTATGTTTTCTATCAACGGGAAAAGCGTATAAATCTTTTAGACTTCCTTTTAATTTGTGAAACTCAAGAGTCTGGTGTTTTTTATGTCTCTAAATTGTGTGATTTTTTCTTCAACTCTGTCTTTTAGGTCAGCGTCTAGCACTTTAAACATTTTTAAGAATTTCTTAGAGTAAAAAATCTCTATCATAGTGCCTTAACAAGTTCTCGCAGGTTACCTTTATATACCTTACCTTGTGCAACATCCGCACGTGCTTCACTCAAGTCTTTGAACGCCTCATCCTCACGCATTTTATATAATGCCTTTCTAACAACCTGTGTTTTGTTGTCAGCTTTTTTTGACATAATCATATCATCAATAAATTCTTCTAGTATTTTGTCTATAGGTGTTGATAGAGTAGTCATATATTTATATGTTTATGATAACTTAATATGATATTATTTTAGGTTTTAGAAACACTAAAACCTAAAAGTAGGTTTTAGTGTTAGAAATGATAGTAGTGATTAAGTTTTTATTAGTGTGTAATTGTCGGGTAGTTATTTATTTTTATATATCAAAAGCAGAAAAGTCTCTCATGTTAACATGAGAGACTTTTCTGCTTTGTCGACAATATGTTACCTATGTTTTGTTAAATTATTTGGAATTCTTTAGTCTTTGCCTAGGTACATTTTAGATGCACGTTCAAAAGATGCTTGTGCTACTTCTTTTCCTTCAAAACCATCAACTTCAACCTCCTTGTCTTGTAGTTGTTTGTATGTAGTAAAGAAGTGGTGTATTTCTTTCAGTGTGTGCTTGTTTACGTCTTCTATGTCCTTAACTTCTGAAAAACGCGGGTCATCTGATGGTACAGCGATTATTTTGTCATCGTTGTCTCCACAGTCTGTCATATGCATGATTCCAACAGGTCGTGCGCGAACTAAAATACCAGGAGCTAGTGGGTATGTTGTTAGAAGTATCACGTCTAACGCATCACCATCGTCCCATAGTGTTTGCGGTACAAATCCATAGTCAAAAGGGTAGTCTTGTGATGTGTGCATTACACGGTCTAGCGCTATTAACCCTGTTTTTTTGTCTATTTCGTATTTGTTCTTTGATCCGCGTGGTATTTCAACGATAACCGTCATCTCATCTTTTGTTCCTGCTGGAATGTCGTGCATTAAGTTCATATTCTTTTATAAATTGTGTTAGTTTTATTCATCGTCTGCAACTTTGTCTCGTGATTCTTCTGTATCTACGATTGAGTTACCTTCGTTTTCTACAAGCTCTTCTTCTGCTGGGAGTTCTGTTATTTCTTTCTTTACCTCTTCTGTAATTATTTCCTCTGATTCTGTTGGCATGATACCCGCTTCTTCAGCTGGGTCTTTTTGTTCTTCTGGTGTCATATCGACAGATTTTCCGTCTGTTTGCGCAACTTCTGAACCGCCCGCAGACATAATGTCTATATTCCAACCGGTGAGTTTTGCTGTTAGACGTACGTTTTGACCCCCGCGACCTATTGCGAGTGATTGTTGGTCTTCACTAACAGTTACTGTCGCACGATGTTCTTCTGGTTCTAGTTCAACATCAATTGCTGTTGCTGGTGAGATAGCTTCTTTGATGTAGGTTATTGTATCTTCTGACCATTCTACAATATCAATTCTTTCACCTCCGAGTTCTCCCATAACGGTAGACACTCGCACACCGCGCTGCCCTACTAGAGAACCAACGGGGTCGATGCTTGGGTCTAGAGATATTACAGCTAGCTTTGTTCTACTACCCGCTTCGCGCGCAAGCGCTTTTATTTCTATACTTCCAGACGCTAGTTCTGGTACTTCCATTTCGAATAGTTTTACAACAAAACGAGGATGAGAACGTGAAAGACGTAAGTAAACCCCTCTGAAACCTTCGTCTACGTTGTATAGATATGCACGAATTCTTTCTCCTGGGCGATATCTTTCTCCTGGAATCTGTTCCTCGTATGGGATTATTCCTGTTGTACGTCCAAGGTCTATATATAACGAACCACGTTCTACACGCTGAACAATACCTGATACGATTTCGTTTTTCTTACTTGCGAATTCTTCTAGTATTGATAGTTTTTCTGCCTCTCTTATTTTCTGGATAATTACTTGTTTTGCTGTTTGCGCTGCAATTCGTCCAAAATCGTCTTGTGGCTCAAGAGGAAACACAACATCTTCGTTTAGTTCAACGTTACGCTTCATTAGTTTGGCATCTTCTAGCAAAATGTGTTTTTCTGAATCAAAACGAGGCAAGACTTCAACTTCTTCAGAAGTTTCTTTGCTGTCTTTACTTTTTGTCTTTGATGTTTCAGGTTCGTCTGTGTCTGTTTGAAAACGAACAGTAGAGTCGTCAACTACAGTTTTCGTTTGTTCAAATGAAACGGTGCCTGAGTTTAGGTCTAATACGGCGCGAACTACTTGGTTTCTTTTGCCGTACTCCTTTTTATAAGCTGTTGCCATTGCTGTTTCAATAGCTTCAATCATGGTTTCTTTTGAGATACCACGTTCTTCGAATTCTCCGAGAACTGAGTTAATTGTTTTTAGGTCAATCATAAGTATATAGGATATGTATGTGTAGGTATGTGTCTACTATAACAAGAAATGCCCGCAATGCGGACATCCCAAGATTTCCAAATAATACCAGTATGTATGTTTTTCGTCAATTCGACAAAAAGTTCTTCCTATTGTCTTTGTGTAACACAAAATTGTAGTTGTAATTACAATAACTATTTCGACAGTCAAAGTTATCCTTTGTTGTGGTATATGACATACACTGTTCGTGGGTTACAATAATTTGTATAAAAAGTAGATTTCAGAAAATATAAATACAATTTTAAAAAACATGCGAATACCAACAATAAAACACATAGCGTTCTCTTTATTGGCACTTGTTATAATAAGCAGTGCCTCTATCTCGTCTCCTAAATATGCACAAGCTGGTTTTGTTGGAGCACTGTCTTCTGCAGGAAGTATAACGGCAACTGTATACGAATCTGTTGTGGATTTCGTAAACTCATTAATTAACCCAAGCTCTGTTAGTGTTCCAAATACAAATAGCGTACAAGGTGTCGCACAACAAACAGCAACAAGCACGGTTACTCAACAAAGGTCTGTATCTGGTGTTGCACAAAACGGTTCTGGTTCCGTTAGTGATACTAAAATTTTAGTATCCAGTTCAACGCAACCTCAAATTATAGTTAAGAAAATATACATAACGCGCCAACCTGTAATTCAAAAAATAACAAGAAATGTTGTTGTTAAGGGTATTTCGAAAAACGACCTAAATGCAACAGTATCTGGAATGCGTAGCGGTATTCTTGGTGATGTTCAAAAGCTCATTACTCCAATACAGAAACAGCAGGGAGTAACTATGCGCACGATACAACAAGTTAGTTTGATTCAGGACATTTCAAACTTAATTGTTCATAATGGCGATTTTAAGGGTGGTGTTTTTGCAGACGGTGTTATAAAAAACGCAAGCTCGGTGTCAGCTAACGACGCAAGTCTTAAAAAACTAACAGTTACATCACTTGCTACATCTTCTGGTTCGTACTTGGCTGTTGACCCTAACGGAAATGTAATAGCAACATCAACTCCACTTGGCACAAGTGGAACGGGAACTGTTACAAGTATCGCAGCATCTGGTGGTACAACTGGTCTTACATTTACAGGATCTCCAATAACATCCGCTGGAACACTTACTCTAGGAGGAACACTATCAATAGCTAGCGGAGGTACTGGAGCTGCTACACTAGCAAACCTTATTGCTTTGGGTACAGATACTACGGGTAATTATGTTGCAACCATTGCTGACGCTGGTGGTTTGACAATTGCAAATTCAGGTACGGAGAGTGCCGCTGCAACTATTGCTCTTAACACAGCAAACCCAAACACATGGACAGCCCTACAAACTTTTGCAAACGCAACGACAACTTCACTATCTAGTACATACGCATCATCAACGAGTTTATATGCAGGAACACTTAACCTTAAATCACTCGCAACCCCAGCAGGAACGTTCTTAGCTGTTGACTCTAGTGGTAAAGTAATAGCAACATCAACTCCGTCAAGTGGTGCAAGTATCGGTACTGGAACGACTGGACAAATCCCATACTACGCAGCAAATGGTACGACGCTCTCTCCATCATCTGCGTTAACTGTTACGTCCGGTGGAAGTTTAGGTGTTGGAACAACAAGTCCTTGGGGTCAATTGTCCGTTGAAATGAACACAACAAACCCATCTCTTGTTGTTTCAAATTCTGGCTCAACAACACCAGCATTTTATGTTGGAGGTGTTAATCAAGACGGAGGTGTTGGCGTAGGAACAACAGGTGGCGCTGGCAGAAGACTCGATGTTCTTGATGTTGGTAACCCGCAGCTTCGTTTGTCACAAACAAGTAGTGTGTATACAAACTTCCAAGTTGCACCAACAACTGGAGACTTAACAGTTGACCTTAACCCAAACACATCTGCAACGAGCGTTTATCTAACACAAACCGGTGGAACAACAGGTGCGAACCTTCGTGTGTGTGAAGGAAGCTCCTGTCCAGCCGTTACAATGGCGAATGGTGGAAACATTTTGGCAGAAAATGGTTTCTATTTTGGAAACGGATATAAGCTTGACCAAGTTGCTGGAACAACAACAGCAATAGCTGTATATGACACAACAGGAACGGCAATACTTGTCTTTGACCAGTACTAATAAAACTTTTAGAACGGGTAGTGTATAGTTGTTTGATACACCATGTTATCTATCCTAAAGAAAAATGATTACTTTGTAGAAGCAAAGATGTTTGTTGGTAATTTTACAGAATGGCTGTTATTACTTCTTGTGTTTACTATATTTTTCTTTGCATTTGGAATACATAATATAACTATATTTGGGTACACTTTTTCAGTGCCTATGCTTTCAAGAGAGTCTTTTTCAGTGCAGTTTTTCGACAGAATGGTTTATGATCTTGTACCAAATGGTGTGACTCTAATGGTAACAAACCCTCTAACAGCTTTTATTGCACAAACAAAAATAGCGGTATTTTTAGCTTTCATTTTTACATTTCCAGTGCTTATATTTAGATTGTTAAAATACTTTTCTCCAGCGTTACATAAACATGAGCGTATTGCTGTTTTCGCGTTCGCGCTACCTACGGCGATACTTTTTGCATTGGGTGTGGTTTTTTCATATGTTGTGATGATTAAACCTACCTTTAGTATTTTGTATTCATACACTGGAAGTATGGGTGCTGTGCCATTTTTTACAGTAAATGAGTTTGTTAATCTAGTGCTTGCTTTTTCGATAGCATCTGGGCTTTTGTTTTTGCTTCCGATAGTTATGGTTCTTTTGACTCGTTTTGGAATAGTTACATATGATTTTTGGAAGTCACAATGGAGGTACGCAATAATAGTTTTCTTGATTGTGTCTGCTATAATTACACCAGACGGAAGTGGGGTAACTATGATGTTGCTTTCAGCACCTATGGCTGGACTTTATGGCGTTGGTCTTTTCGTTAGTCAACGACTAACGAAAAAAAGACAGTTATAAACAGATTAGTACATACATCATGTTTTATGCACGTCGCGTTGGTTTATTATAAATATAATATGAAAATAATATGTTTGGATTAGGAGTACCTGAGATAATAATTATATTACTTGCTGTTGGTATATTGCTATTTGGAAACAAAAAGATAATCGAGCTCGCTCGTTCGCTTGGACGTTTTTCTGGCGAATTTAAAAAAGGAAAGCTTGAAATCGAAAACGAGATTAACAAAGCAGAAGGTGAAGTGAAAGATGTTACCGCTGTTGAGGTAAAAGAAGTGCATAAGTCTAAATAAAAAAGTACTTATGTTGTATACTTAACCGTATAAGATTATGAATGATTTTAACGAAAAAGGAGACGTAACACTGGTGCATAACAAAAAGCGTAGACAAATGTTAACTATAGTCGGTGTTGGTTTGTTTTCGTTTGTACTCGGGAAGGTAATAGGACCAAAGATACAATTGTTCTCGCAAGATTACCCAATTACAAAAAAAGAATTCAAGAACTTCCGTGTTGTAGAGACAAATAAAGAAATGAAGCTCTACACACACGGTGGAGAAGAGATTCTTATTGTAGATAAGGACGGGTTCAAATAAAGTTTGTTGTAATTTATAAAGAAATACCAAGATACCTATGACAATGCGTATATCAGCAAGACGAATAGACATGGCAGACAATCTTTTAGAAAGACCTGTATTCAAAGACTATGGAGAAACTCTTGTAGCAGCAAGTAGTGGTACTGCTTATACCGTTGACTTAACGCTTGGTAACACACTTCAGATAACAATGACTGGTAATTGTACTTTCACTTTTTCTAATCCTCCCGTGTCTGGGACTGGTGGTAGTTTTACGCTTATTTTGATACAAGACGCGACTGGCTCAAGACTTGCTACATGGCCAACGTCTGTAAAGTGGCCAAGCGCAACAGCTCCAACACTAACAACTGCTGCTGCTGGTGTAGACGTTGTTACTTTTGTAACTACTGATGGTGGAACAACTTGGTATGGTTTCATCGCAGGGCTCACAATGGGGTAGAACATAAACTAAACACAGCTAGAACAAAAGCGCTGTCTTCGACAGCGCT
>VAPM010295890.1_pt1 | contig 11657 bp, 6 predicted proteins | sample 3395091 | NCBI WGS metagenome assembly VAPM01 (sample SAMN08290445, study PRJNA428436) | hydrothermal vent metagenome | isolation source: Deep-sea hydrothermal vent chimney 3 | place: Pacific Ocean: Juan De Fuca Ridge | reverse complement strand
TTTTCCAGCCTGGTAGTTGCTGTCGCCCCGGCCCTGGCGAGTGAACAGCAAAACGATGCGGTTGCTAAAACAGTGCTTACAAATTCTCCCCCGGTGTGGTCAAACAACGACCTTGTGGCAAACAATTCAGGCAGCACGGGTTTATTGAACACGGTAGAGAATGTCGCCAAAGGCGGCCTGGCATCGGGCGGTGTGTTGGCAGCATCGGCGTTGTTTTCCGTCACCATGACCGCCATTCTACAGGCACTTCCCATGGTACAGGCCGTGCTCTTACTCGGCATCTATGCCTTGCTTCCCATGGTCGTGGTGATCTCTCGCTATTCCATTTCCATGATGGTGATTGGTGCCATGGCCATCTTCACCGTCAAGTTCTGGAGCGTACTCTGGTACCTTGCATTGTGGGTCGATCAGAATCTTATTCTATCCATGTACCCAGACGTAAATGTCTTCCTGCAAATCTTCGCCAACCCCGGCGAGCACGACATGAAACGCATGTTGCTAAACATGATCACTACCAGTTTGTATTTGGGGTTGCCATTGCTATGGAGTGGGATGATGGCGTGGGCAGGTGTACACGTAGGGCGATCACTTAACAATGCGACCGCACCGCTGGCCCGCCCGGGTGAAGACGCTGGCCGGCATGGCGGGGCGATGGGTAAGGCAGCAGCAAGTCGAGGTCTCCGCCGCTAGTGATGGCCACAGTTTAGTCTTCGTCGTACCAACCGTAGGGATCGTTCCCGGCGTCCAGGCGGCCGGTTCGGTGGTTGTACTCACCGGTTAGGTCTGCATCATGAAGCTGGCGCCCGTTAGACTCGTCTTCGTCCTGTGATGAGGCGAGCACACCCACGATCGTTCCCAAAAAGACACCAGCCGCCTTAATAAACGAAAAGATCCTTTTTATATGGTTCATCAGTTGCTCCATGTGAATCCATGATGAAAACGATCGTTAGTATAGCATCAGTGTAGGGGATGGCCGGGGAACGGATTAGCAATCAGCAGATCTGATGGTACAGGCTCACGGTATGAGCCTGTATAGAAGACAGTGCCGCCCGACGCGAGAGTCCTGAAGCGGTCACCAGGCTTGAACAGCAGATCAAGGAACACAGTCAGGAGCAGGTGATAGAAAAGGTCGCTTACATCTGGTTCAATCGTTTCTGTGCGCTGCGTTTTATGGACGTAAATCGTTACACCCGTATTGCGGTGGTATCCCCCGCTGAGGGGCAATCTCAGCCCGAGATTCTGGCTGAAGCCAAGATGGGGCATATAGACGAAGATAGAGTGCCTGAGAAAATTAGGCAGCCGATCTTCGCGCTGCTGGACGGCTCTGCTCCCAGCCGTGATCCACAGTCCGAAGCTTACCGCCTGCTGATCGTTGCCGTCTGTAATGATTATCACAAGACCATGCCCTATCTGTTTGAGCGTATTGCCGATTACACCGAGTTACTGATGCCGGATGATCTGCTTTCCGATAATTCTATTCTGGCAGTCACGCGCGAAGCGATGACACCAGATATCTGTGAGGATGTAGAAGTCATCGGCTGGCTTTATCAGTTCTATATTTCAGAGAAGAAGGATGCAGTCTTCGACGGTCTGAAAAAAAACAGGAAAATTACTCCGGCAAACATTCCTGCGGCTACCCAGCTTTTTACCCCACACTGGATCGTACGCTACCTGGTAGAAAATTCCCTCGGTCGTCTCTGGATGCTCAATCGCCCCAACTCGCGGCTGATTGAGAAGATGGATTATTACATCAAGCCAGCGCCTGCGGCAGTTGATCAAGCGCAGGTGGAAACCGATTTCCTGCGTATCAGCAGCCTGGAAGAAATCAAGATCTGCGATCCGGCCTGCGGTTCTGGCCACATGCTCACTTATGCGTTTGACCTGCTCTATGCCATTTATGAGGAAGAGGGTTACGAACCGGCCGAGATCCCGGAAAAGATTCTCACTCACAACCTCTACGGTATCGAGATCGACGAACGTGCCGGGGAGCTAGCGGCCTTTGCCCTGAGCATGAAGGCGCTGCAATACGATAAACGATTCTTCCGTCGCACAGTCTCGCGTGGTGAGCATATTGAACCAAACATTTGCGTACTGGAGAATATTCATTTCGCAGAGAGCGAGCTGCAGGAGTACATGGATTTTATCGGACGAGATCTGTTCACCGCGCCGCTGCAAATTGCCCTGCGCCAGTTTGAAGAAGCCGATAACTTTGGCTCCCTTATTCGCCCTGAAGTCATGGATGCAGAGGGCATGTTAGCGATCCTGAAAACGAAAGATGTTTCCGAACAGTTGTTTTTGACTGAAACACACAAAAAGGTGCTCCAACTACTCAAGCAGGTTGATTACCTCAGTCCTAAATATCATGTAGTGATTGCTAACCCACCGTATATGGGGGGTAAGGGGATGAATGGAAGGTTGGGCAAGTGGGCAAAAGACAATTACCCAAATAGCAAATCCGATTTGTTTGCCATGTTTATTGAACGCAACCTTGAGCTAGTTCAGCTAAAGGGCGCTGTCGCAATGATTACCATGCAGAGCTGGATGTTCCTCTCATCCTTCGAGAAGCTTCGTTCTAAACTTTTAGGTCAGAACACAATTCTGTCAATGGCTCATCTTGGTACTCGGGCATTTGACAGTATTGGCGGCGAGGTAGTGTCAACAACCGCTTTTGTAATCGGAAATGCTCATTTTCCAGAATACAAAGGCGCATATATCCGCTTAGTTGATGGCATGTCTGAAAAAGAAAAGACTGAAATGTTTAAGCGGGCAATTCAATGAGTTTTATTAAAGAACTTTTGAAACACCCCGAAGGCAAAACCTTAGAGTTTAAGCGCGACTTATCCTCACCCAGTCCCATTCTGAAAACGCTGGTCGCTTTTGCCAATACTGCTGGTGGTCGATTAGTCATTGGCATCACCGATGACAAGCAACGGCTTGGCGTTGAAAACCCGCTGGATGAGGAAGAGAGACTCAGCAGCCTGATTGCCGATTCTATCTCGCCCCGCCTGGTGCCGAACATTGAATTGGTGACGGTAGAGGGTAAAACTCTGTTGGTGGTCGAGGTCTTTCTCAGTAACTCACGTCCCCATTACTTAAACAAGAAAGGCATTGAACAGGGGGTTTATGTCCGCCTGGGTTCCAGTAATCGTCAGGCCGATCAAGCTCTGATTGGCGAATTGCGCCGTTCGGTTGAAGGTATTGCTTTTGACGAGCTTCCCATGCCGGAACTGTCTGTCGATGATCTGGATTTAAAAGCAGCACAAGAGGCCTTTGGTGATCGTCGGAATTTAAATGAACAAAGTCTTTTAACGCTGAAATTGCTGACGCACCATCAGAATAAACGCGTTCCCACCCAGGGTGGGATCTTGTTATTTGGTAAGCAGCGTACTCAGCACTTCTCCGATGCCTGGATTCAATGCGGTCGATTCTTCGGCACAGAAAAAATCGACATCTTTGACCATATCGACATTGATGCACCCCTGCCTCAAGCCGTTGATGACGTGATGCTGTTTTTGAAAAAACATGCTTTTCGAGGTGCAGATCTCTCCGAGGTGCGCCGCAAGGATCTCTGGAGTATCCCATTAGGTATTTTGCGCGAGGTGATTATCAACGCCCTTGTGCATAGCGACTATTCACAACGCGGCGCACCCATCAGGGTCGTCTTTCTGGATGATCGTATTGAAGTAGAAAGCATGGGCATTCTATTGCCGGGGCTGACCATCGAAGAGATGAAACAAGGCACCTCCCGTATCCGTAACCATGTTATTGCCCGCGTCTTTCGTGAAATCAACCTGATTGAACAGTGGGGTACCGGTGTGCGCAGAATATTTAGTGAGGCCGAGGAATTGGGACTGCCGGAACCAAAAATTGAAGAAGTCGGCATGCGGGTGCGCTTCACTGTTTATCTGGCAAAGCCACATGTGATTACCCCGACAGATAAAAGCCTGGAGTCGGGGGCCCAGTCGGGGGCCCAGTCGGGGGCCCAGTCGGGGGCCCAGTCGGGGGCCCAGTCGAAAGCCATTTTAGGGGCCTTGTCGGACAACCCTTTGTCAGCATCTGAGTTGATGACTGTGATTGGCCTTGAATCAAAAACCGGCGCCTTCAAGCGAGCCATCAAAGAGTTACTGGAAAAAGGACTCATCGAATACACCCTTCCTGACAAGCCAAATAGCCGTTTGCAGAAGTATCGGCTTAAACATAAAGAACATCCGGGAATAAAGAGATGAGTCAATATCTATTCTCTTTACAAGACCTGGGATTGGCTTACCGTAAAGCCAAGGTCGATTTGTATTACTCGTCACATGCCTCGTTGCTATCCATTGCCGATTACGAAAGCAATCTTGCTGCTAATCTGCAAGCTTTACAGGCTCAGCTTGAGGGCGACGATGAAGCGTGGGTTAAGACCGATGCCTTCCTCGGTGGATGGATGTTAGTGCCCAAGTCTATCGGGTGTATCAGTGCAGACTTAGCCGATAGTGCACTGATTTTTTCATCCCCTGCCGAAGCGTGGAAGCACGCTTGTGAATTGGCAACTGATGATAAAGCTGAGAAAAAACCTATCGCTGAATTCCGCCTGATGGCGCAATGCAGTCTGGATTTTCATCTGTTGTCCTCGCTATGGATGCTCAAGGTGGGACATCAATACGATAAAAAACTAACCGACAATGCCTGTGGCAATCGCCTGCGTAGAAATCAAGAGGGCAACATCAATCCGTTGGCGCTGGGTAGCTTCAAACCCTATCTAAAGCCCTTTCGAGACTGGCGTGACAACGGTATCGAGGTCATGCGAAGCGCATTAGCGGCTGACAAGAAAATTGTTGCACTCACGGCGGATGTCAGCAGCTTCTATCACGAGTTGAATCCCGGCTTCATGTTGAACGATGAATTCAATCAGCTATTTGAACTGGAACTATCTAAAGAGGAAGAAAAACTCCATCGTCTGTTTATCAACGCGCTGCAAGCCTGGGCACAAAACACCCCACTGAAAAAAGGCTTGCCCGTAGGTCTGCCTGCCTCCGCCGTGGTCGCCAATGTGGCCTTGATTGAACTGGATCGGCTAATTGAGCAGCAGGTGGCTCCCCTGTACTACGGTCGTTACGTCGATGACCTCTTGCTGGTGATGGAAAACGGTGCAAATTTTCAGTCCACCGCATCCCTTTGGCAGTGGTTGTTTGATCGTGCTGACGGCAAGCTTGGCTGGGTAGACAGTAGACAAACAGGTATCAAGTTCCAACCTGCGTATCTGCACGATAGCCAGATCCATTTCGCCAACGGCAAGAACAAGGTGTTTTTGCTCTCCGGTGAACCGGGAAAAAGACTGGTTGAGTCCATTGCCAATCAGATTTATCAGCGGGCCAGCGAATGGCGCGCATTGCCCAACCTGCCCATTGATCCCAGGCACATCGGCGCCGATCTGGTCGCCGCCACCCAGAGCGATGGAGAAACCGCCGATAACTTGCGCAAGACCGATGCCCTCGCCATGCGTCGTGCGGGTTTCGCTATCAAACTACGGGACTTCGAGGCCTACGAGCGGGACTTGCCGCCCGAGGTGTGGCGACAGCATCGTCACGCCTTTTTCCATGCCTTTATTGAGCATGTGCTGGTGCTGCCGCATTTTTTCGAATTGTCGATCTATCTGCCCCGTGTGATACGGCTGGCCACCGCCTGCGAAGATTTCCAACACCTGCGCCGCATTCTCAGTGAACTGGATAAGCTCTGTATCACAGTGGAGACATACTGCACACCTGTCATCAAATCGTGTGAGGAAAATAACGCGCCGGATGCCGCAATCATAATGAGTCGCTGGAAGTGCCAGCTTTTTCGTAGCGTACAGGAAAGTATTATTGCTGCTTTTCCTACACGCATAACCAAAGCAGGCAAGGCCGCCTGGCAGAAATATATGGACGATTATCTGCCAACCGATATTGAGGTATTTCTTGATTGGCGGCTTTCGATACCAGCCTTTCAGAAAGAACAGGTGCGTTTGTTTTCTTACGACCTGGCGCACATGCCATTTCGTTTTATCGCTATGCCCAAAGAAATGATTGCCCAGCGTGGCATCCCCGCTAAAAAGACGGTACTTAACTTTGATGAGTTAACAAGTTGGTTGCCAGATAGTGTGACAAAGGGGAATAGCACGCTGGCCACTTGGGTAAAATTGAAGGGAAAGAAGAAGGGCTTGCCCCACGGCCTGCTATTTGCCACGCGACCGTTTAACTTAACCGAACTGTTTGTGCTGTTGAAAGACCCATTTTCACCCGCTAACCAGGAGCCGCTACGTTCAGTCGTGTTGGCACTACGCGGCTTCAGTCTCAATGAAAAAATGCCGCAGTGGGACAAGCACCACACCCTGCAAATTGCCGATGGCAAAACAGAGCCACGACAGGGTGTGGCCGTATCCAGTTGGAAAACACAAAACAATAGTTGGGTGGCTTCAGTCACACGAAGACCAGACCCAGACCTCACCCGTTATGCACGCCTGAATCGGCTGGTGAACAGCGTTATATCTCAGCCAAAGGGAGCAAACTATTTTATTCTGCCCGAGTTATCCCTACCTGCACAGTGGTTCTTGCGACTGGCGTACAAGCTTCGCGGGCGCGGTATTTCACTGATTGCGGGCATTGAATACCTGCATGCCAGAGGCAAGCGGGTGCGTAATCAGGTATGGGTTGCTTTGACACATGATGGACTGGGTTTTCCTGCATTGATGATCTATCGGCAGGATAAACAGCACCCCGCCCTGACTGAGGAGCAGGAGTTGCAGCGACTGGCTGGATTGGAACTCAAACCGGAGACACGCTGGAAGTCGCCACCCGTATTGCAACACGGTGATTTTCGTTTTGCCTTGCTGGTGTGCAGCGAACTGACCAATATCCATTATCGAGCCGCATTACGTGGCGAAGTAGATGCTCTGTTCGTGCCGGAATGGAACCAGGACACCGAAACATTCAACGCCCTGGTCGAATCCGCCGCGCTGGATATCCACGCCTACATCATCCAGTGCAATAACCGTGAATACGGCGACAGCCGCATCCGCGCACCTTATAAAGATAATTGGAAACGAGACCTGCTGCGGGTAAAAGGTGGCATCTACGACTATTGCGTCACCGGACGGATTGATATTGCGGCGTTAAAAAAATTTCAATCCAGCCATCGATCGCCGGAAAAACCTTTCAAGCCCGTGCCGGATGGGTTTGAAATGAATCATGATCGAAAAGTGTTGCCTGCGGGGGAGAGTGAATGAGTGAGATAAGCATAAAAAAGGAAGTTGAAGAGGGGATGGAGCTGTATTTCTTTCGGGCATCGGCTGCGGATTTTAAGAAGATTCCGGGGAGTCCGATTGCGTATTGGGTAAGTGATAATTTGAGGAAAGTTTTTGAAATAAATCCTTCTATGAAAAGTGTGATAGATGCACGACAAGGCTTGGCAACGGCTGATAATAATAGATTTCTACGGTTATGGTGGGAACCTAGTTTGTTTAATGAAATATTTAATTCATGTTCTGTAGAACAGTCAAAAAACTCTAATAAAAAGTGGTTTCCATATAATAAGGGGGGGGCGTTTAGGAAGTGGTATGGCAACCATGAGTATATGGTTGATTGGGAGAATAATGGAGAAAAACTTGAACAGTTTAAACCTAAGGCTGTGATAAGAAATCCGAGGTACTATTTTCGTGAATCTGTATCGTGGTCCGATGTTACAAGTAGCTCAAATGCATTTAGAAAATATCCGCTAGGTTTTATATTCGATAGTACAGGGCATTCAGCCTTTTCGACTCATGAAATAACAAATGAACAGGTTTTGTCGTTATGTAACAATAAATTTACAAACAGAATAATTAAGGTATTAAACCCAACTATGCATTTTCATGTGGGATATTTTGACTCGTTACCCGCATCATTTATTACGAAAGAACAAGCACAAAAAATTGTCCCCACCCTCATTTCAAACTCAATAGTTGACTGGAATTCCTATGAAACTTCTTGGGACTTCACCAACCTACCACTACTACACCCCAACTGCCGCGAGCCCTTCTTGAATTCTTCCTACCAGAAGCTCCGAACCAACTGGCAAGAAACAACCCTAGAAACACAACACCTCGAAGAAGAAAACAACCGCATCTTCATCGAAGCCTACGGCCTACAGGATGAACTCACCCCCGAAGTCCCTCTAAAAGAGATCACCCTGACCTGCAATCCACACTACCGTTATAACGGCAACAAAAGTGATGAGGAGCTGGAGGCTCTGCTGCTGGCAGACACCATGAAAGAGTTTATCTCCTACGCGGTGGGTTGCATGTTTGGCCGCTACTCACTGGATAAGCCGGGGCTGATACTCGCCAACCAGGGTGAGACTATTGAGGATTATCTGAAACAGATCCCTGAACCCACTTTCATGGCGGATGATGACAATGTGATCCCTCTAATTGATTTTGATGGCGACTGGTTTGAGGATGATATCAGTGAACGTTTTAAACAGTTTTTGCGGGTAAGCTTTGGCAGTGAACAGTATGCCGATAATTTACGTTATATCGAGCAGGCTATCGGTAAAGATATACGCAAGTATTTTCTTAAAAATTTCTACAGCGATCACGTTAAACGCTACAAAAAACGCCCCATTTACTGGCTAATCAGCAGTCCGAAAGGCAGCTTTAATGCGCTTATATATCTGCACCGCTATCGTCCGGATACCATCAGTGTGGTGCTCAATGACTACCTGCGTGAATTCCGTACCAAACTCACGGCACGCCTGGATAATCTGAATCAGATTAGCATCAGCGCCAGTGCGGAACAAAAAGTCAAAACCCGCGCCTTAAAAGATATTGAAAAAATTAAAAAAGTGCTGGATGAGATTGATGAATACGAGCACGACGTGCTTTATCCACTGGCAACCCAACAGATCGAAATCGATCTGGATGATGGAGTGAAGGTGAATTATCCTAAATTTGGCAAGGCACTGAAGAAAGTGGCAGGGTTAAGTTGAGTATGACTGAGAATCGTATTGCCCTGGCATTAACCCGCCTGTTTGAAAAACATCGCATCATCTTCTGGTACGATTCCAAAAAGGAATTGCGGGCAGATTTTGATGTGCTTGAGATGAAGGGCATTGAGAAGCTGGAAATTGATAATAATGAACTGGCATTAAAATACCAAATATTGCGCGAACAGCCTAAACAACAGTTTTTGCTTTACAAAGAAGGGCCAGAACCGGAGTACCTGCAAAACTGGTTGTTGGATGTGCAGTTGGCGCAGGGGGAGTTTCGCACTGATCAGGTGTCAATTTGGTTAAGTGAGCTGGAACTGGGCTTTGAGTTTACTCAGGTGGTAGAAGCGCATAGTGAATTTTTTGCCAGCCCGAAGGTGGCGGCAGAAAAGCGCAAACAGAAACTTAAGGATTTACTGAAGGCAGATGATACCGCCAGTGCTATCCGCTTAAAAATGATAGCCGTGTGCGTGGGCTGTGATGCCAGAGTTGATCATATTCTGGAGTATTTGCTCAGTGAGTTGAGTCAGGGGCGTGATACCAAATTCAAGTTACTACAACGCAGCCAGTTAGACAAGGTTTTATGGCAAGTAGTACAGCGCCATTATGGCTATGTGGCGGAGTCACCCACATTAAAAGACTTTGCCATTGCATTGTTTGAACATGGTTATGAGGTAGGCATAAAAGGCAGTGAGGCACCGACCTTACTTACTGTGGATGCCCTGGTGTTTTTACGTCGCTGGAAGGACAGCCGGAAACATCAGGAGGCCTTTGAAGCGTTGTCCGAACAGTGTGCCGGTATATTAGCCATTGAAAGTGATCTAAATCAGCGTGATATGCGGCAGTTGATAGAACTGGATTATTTTGAATTAATAGATAAGAAAATAATCCACAGTCTGGTAAATGAGGTAGAGGCGCGTACGGTGTCGGCTGGTGATGTTAGCCTGTGGGTGCGTCAACGTCGGCAGAGCCACTGGTATGACACTTATCAGCATCTCTATAACGCCATTGATGTGGCGAGCCAGTTTATCGTTCAGCTCGATACCTTGCAGTTAGATATGTCTTCAGACACTGAGGCCGTGGAGGGCTACACCCGCCATTGGTATCGTCTGGATCAGTTATATCGACAATATATTTATGCCTTACGAGTTTCTGGACATACCTCCTTGCTCAACTCACTGACGGAACAGGTTGAGAACTTTTACACCAATCGCTATTTGTTGCCATTGAATAATCACTGGCAGAAACATGTCGATGCTATGCAAAAATGGCAAGTGAGTAATGTATATCCACAGCAGGGGTTTTATAACAGGTGGGTAGCGCCTTTTGTTAATGACAATAAAAAAATATACGTCATTATCTCCGATGCTTTCCGCTATGAATCAGGCAATGAGATGTTGGCGCGTATCCGTCAGGAAGATCGCTATCAGGCTAATCTGGATTTTACATTATCGGTATTACCCAGTTATACCCAGCTGGGCATGGCTGCCTTATTACCACATAAACAAGGTACCTTACGCATTAAAGAAGATAAATCGGCTACCACAGAGATCGAGACACAATCTACCCAGGGTACAGCTAATCGAGACAAGATCCTTAAGGCTGAGTTGGATGATTGTGCCTCAGCGATGAAAACCGACACATTAATGGAAATGACGAATGCTGAAAGTCGGGAACTCCTGAAAGCCAATGATGTAATCTATTTTTACCACAACCGCATTGATCATACGGGTGATAAAATGCAGTCTGAGGGTGAGGCCTTTGAGGCGGTAGAAAGAACGTTTAATGACTTAATGAAGGTAATAAAGAAATTGGCTGGTGCAAATGCCAGCAATATATTAATCACGGCAGATCATGGGTTTATTTACCAAAACAAAGCATTGTCAGAAAGTGACTTTCTTAATGATGAGGTGCATGGCGATATTCTGTATCGTGATCGGCGCTTTATTTTGGGTAAGGGATTGCAGCCAAATAACAACTTTAAACATTTCACCTCTGAGCAATTAGGTTTGACGGGCGACGTTGAAGTGTCAATACCCAAGGGCATCAACCGTTTACGCTTGAAAGGCTCGGGTAGTCGTTTTGTACACGGCGGGGCATCTTTGCAGGAAGTGATTGTGCCGGTGTTAAAGATTAAAAAAATACGTCAAAGTGATATTACGGCGGTAGAAGTTGATATTTTGCGTTCAGGTAGTAGTGTGATTACTTCAGGACAGTTGGGAGTCACGTTGTATCAGACTGTACCGGCATCCGATAAAGTGCAGGCAAGAACGGTGCGTGCCGGTATTTATACTGAAGATAACCAATTGATCTCGGATCAGCACATGCTGACCTTCGATTTAACCTCGGATAACCCTCGTGAACGAGAATTGAAAGTGCGCTTTGTGTTAACCCAGGAGGCTGATGCCGCCAATGGGCAAGAGGTTTTATTAAAGTTGGAAGAGCTGGAGTCGGGCACCAGTTACTTTAAAGAATACAAGTCTCAGCGTTATAAAATTCGTCGTTCGTTCACCAGTGATTTTGACTTTTAGAAAATGGAATTTCAGGAATTAGCCTATGAATGATTTAGATAAAAAAATTGTAACTGTTCAGCGTAAATTTTGAATATCAAAAAGCATCAGATAAAATCTGGCAGTTTTTTATCAAATAATAGTTCCATCGCATGACTGGAACTC
>VAPM010630679.1_pt1 | contig 11665 bp, 11 predicted proteins | sample 3395091 | NCBI WGS metagenome assembly VAPM01 (sample SAMN08290445, study PRJNA428436) | hydrothermal vent metagenome | isolation source: Deep-sea hydrothermal vent chimney 3 | place: Pacific Ocean: Juan De Fuca Ridge | reverse complement strand
GCATCTTCCGGTGAAAACTCAACGTTATCGGTAAACTGCCGCGCTTTTTTCACTGCCCGCACTGCTTGCTCCAGTACCTGCTCTGGACTCATGCGCAACTTGCTTTGCATATGAATCGGTGAGGTCGCAATGAAGGTATGAATCCGGCCTGAATTCGCCGGCTTAAGCGCCTCACCAACGCGTTCAATATCTTTATCCAGCGCCCGCGCCAATCCGCAGATGGTACTGTCTTTAACGGCTTCGGCCACTGCTTTTACTGCTTCAAAATCACCCACACTGGCGACCGGGAAACCAGCTTCAATCACATCGACATGCATTTTTTCCAGCGCTCGGGCAATGCGCACCTTCTCATCCATAGTCATGGACGCACCGGGGCTTTGCTCACCGTCACGCAAGGTGGTGTCAAAAATAATCAGTTTGTCTGCTGTCATGTTTGTCTCTGACATTTAAAATTCTCCCGCATGGCCTGGCATTATGACATGCACAGCCATGAAAGCTAAGTCTCTCAATTAGAGAGATAAAATAATAGTTGGAGTGTGTGCGCGTTATCCCGCGCAAGGATTCAGTTCGTTGCCCGGCTGGGCAGGAGTCGTAGGCAGAGCAGGCAAAAGGAGGGGGTTGCCGTCCCGTACTGGGTCAACACCGTTACAGTGGAATTGTTGTGTTTGCCGATGCTCATAGTCAATAGTCTCTTGGGACAACTATAGCGGCAATCACTTCACTTTTCAAAGCCATCATCAGAATTTTTTTCATTCTCATTACTGCTCGAACTCTCGCCTCGACGTTGGGCGCGATGCTCACGTCGCCGACGTAGCAACAGTAACGTCCAGATCGGCCCCGACAAGGCATAGAGCAGGAAGCCACTGAACAAAACAACTGGGGGATCATAGGACACCAGCACGATCAGCAGGACGATCAACAAAATGCTGACAAAGGGTACTTTGTCTTTGAGATTCAAACCTTTGAAGCTATGGTAGCGCACATTACTGACCATTAGCAGGCCAGCCAGCAGGGTCACGATCAATGCGGTCAAGTTGATAGCAGTGCCTTGTAGGCCATAGTTATTGCCGACCCAGACCATTCCCGCAACAATGGCCGCCGCCGCCGGACTGGCTAACCCCTGAAAATAACGCTTGTCGGCAATCCCAACCTGGGTATTAAACCGCGCCAGGCGCAAGGCCGCACCGGCGGTATAAATAAAAGCGGCTAACCAGCCTGCCTTGCCCAGCCCTGACAAAGCCCACTGGTAGATCACCAGTGCAGGAGCTAAACCAAAAGAAACCATATCAGAAAGGCTATCGTATTCGGCACCAAAGTCACTTTGGGTGTTGGTCATCCGCGCCACCCGGCCATCGAGACCATCGAGCAACATCGCCACAAAAATAGCGATGGCAGCCGCTTCGAAGCGGCTTTGCATCGCCGCGACAATCGCGTAAAAACCAGAAAATAACGCCGCTGTGGTAAACAGGTTCGGCAACAGGTAGATGCCGCGGTGACGATGTGCTTTTTTTCTGCGTTCAATCATAGGCAGAAGCATACTCCGTTTTACACCTACCGTGTAGGTACGGCTTCATCTGTACAAGAGGGCGCATATGTACGGCTGAAGCCGTACCTACATGGCAGGCGTAATTAAATCGGTCATTCCATTTGAGAAACACACCTTTAATCCCGACTCTGTGAACGGTGAATAAACTGGGCAAGAATAGACTCGCCACCATACACGGTGTCACCGACTTTGACCTGTTTAGGAGAATCTTCAGGAAGATAAACATCCAGTTGCGCACCCAGTGGTATATAACCACAGCGGCGTCCCTGGCCAACACGATCACCGGTGGAAAGATAACAGGCTATGCGGCCAAAAAAACGACCGGGTTTCATCGCCAGCACCACATCATCTTCTTCATCGGTTTGCAACCAGACGGCATGAGCATGACCGGTACCATGGGGAATAGTTTCTCCCATCCAGTGCTGAATAATATTGCCTTCGGTAACACTACGCAGGGTAAAGGTGCCGGACAGAGGCATGCGAATACTAATTTTTAATGACTCGCTGGACAGATAGGGATCTTTGCAGATCTTCACCGCAATAATCTTACCATCTACCGGCGCAACTATACCCAAGGGTGAGGCCGGTGTAACACGCTGTGGATCGCGAAGTAACCAGCCCAGCGCAAAAACAAGTAGCCATGCAGGCCAGGTAATGCTGCCATAAAAAACTTGCAGCACTAAAGCGCCAATAATGGCCATCACAAGAAGGGGCATCCCCTCTTTGGCAATCGATGAGTGTTGGCTTACCGGCATGGCCGACAGTCCGTAATAGTTATATTTAGTGAGTAGAGTAACGACCCGTGTTTATACGCACAGGCCGTTACGTTTCTTATTAGTTTTTGCTGGTGTCCACGATCTTTTCAATCCAGGGCATCATCTTACGCAGTTTCGCACCGACTTGCTCGATAGGATGTTCAGCATTCAGACGACGATGCGCGGTCATCTCAGGATAGTTAGTCTGGCCTTCGAGAATGAAACGCTTGGCATACTCACCGGTTTGAATATTGTGTAAGGCTTCTTTCATTGCCCAACGACTTTCATCATTGATAACTCGCGGCCCCGTTACATACTCACCGTACTCGGCGTTATTGGAGATTGAATAATTCATGTTGGCAATGCCGCCTTCGTACATCAGATCGACGATCAGCTTAAGCTCATGCAGACATTCGAAATAAGCCATTTCCGGCGCATACCCGGCTTCAACCAAGGTTTCAAAACCGGCCTTCACCAGTTCAACCGCGCCGCCACAAAGCACAGCCTGTTCACCGAACAGATCGGTTTCGGTTTCATCTTTGAACGAGGTTTCAATAATACCGGTACGACCGCCACCAATGGCAGACGCATAGGACAGGGCAATATCTTTCGCCTTGCCAGTCGCATCCTGATGAATCGCAATCAAATCAGGAATACCGCCACCTTTAACATACTCGGTGCGTACTGTGTGTCCCGGTGCTTTAGGTGCAATCATAATCACATCCAGATCTTTACGCGGTACAACCTGGTTGTAATGAATGCTGAAACCATGTGCGAACGCGAGTACCGCGCCTTGCTTCAGGTTAGGTTCGATGTCCTGTTTATACAGTTGCGACTGAAATTCATCCGGGGTCAATACCATCACCAGATCAGCGGCTTTAACTGCTTCAGCGGTGGCTTTAACCGTCAGCCCTGCGTTTTCCGCCTTGACTGTCGAAGTTGAACCCGCACGCAAACCCACGATAACATCAACGCCAGAGTCTTTAAGGTTGTTGGCATGCGCATGTCCCTGCGAACCGTACCCAATGATGGCGACTTTCATACCCTTGATGATGTCGAGCTTACAATCTTTGTCGTAATAAATATTCATAAAACTGTTCCTGTATCTGTTATAAATTTAATAAACTATCCCGCAGCACGCTGACGGGGTATCTGTGTATGTAGGTTCGGCTTCAGCCGTACTGGTACGGCTGAAGCCGAACCTACAATAGAACTTCGCAGCAAGCTGCGAGAAATATACCCAAGCAAATTCAAATTACACTCGCAGCGACTTGCTGCCGCGCGCAATACCCGTTGCACCTGAACGCACCGTCTCAAGAATACTGCTTTGCTCAATTGTTCGTAGAAAAGCATCCAGCTTGTCACAGGAGCCAGTCAACTCGATCACAAAGGTCTTGTCACTGACATCCAGTACCGTGCCATTAAAAATATCAGCCATACGTTTGAGTTCGGCGCGCTGATCAATGCTGGCTGCCTGCACTTTTACCATCATCAGTTCGCGCTCGATGTGTACGCCATCGCTGATGTCAGCCAGCTTAACGATATCGATCAGTTTGTTGAGCTGCTTTTTGATTTGTTCAATTACATTTTCCGAACCACAGGTCACCAGGGTCATGCGTGACAAAGAAGGATCTTCAGTGGGGGCTACGGTCAGGGATTCAATATTATATCCACGCGCAGAAAACAGACCGGCAACCCGCGACAATGCACCGGCTTCATTTTCCATTAATAACGAAATGATATGTCGCATCTCAGGCTAACTCTCTTTCTTGCATTTCATGATGTCCCTTACCGGCAACAATCATAGGATAAACATTTTCAGTTCGATCCGTAACAAAGTCCATAAATACCAAACTGTCTTTCATCGCAAAGGCTTCTTTTAATGCGCCTTCAACGTCTTCCGGTTTTTCAATCCGCACACCGACATGACCGTAGCTTTCCGCCAATTTAACAAAATCAGGCAAGGCATCCAGATAGGAATGTGAATAACGGCTTTCGTAAAAAAATTCCTGCCACTGACGCACCATGCCCATATAGCGATTATTCAGGCAAATGATCTTTAACGGTAAATCGAGCTGACGCGCAGTTGATAATTCCTGAATACACATCTGAATACTGGCTTCACCGGTAACACAGGCAACCGTAGCGTCAGGATGCGCCAGTTGCACGCCAATTGCGGCAGGTAAACCAAAGCCCATGGTGCCCAGACCGCCGGAATTAATCCAACGCCGAGGTTTGTCAAACTTATAAAATTGCGCGGTAAACATCTGGTGCTGACCTACATCAGAGGTCACAAAAGCATCGCCCCCGGTAATTTCATAGAGTTTTTCAATGACATACTGGGGTTTGATCAACTCACTACCGCGATCATACTTCAGGCAATCCCGGCCACGCCATTCGCCAATCTGCGCCCACCATTTTTTCAGCGCGGCGGCATCATTTTGTTTATTGCTGGCATCCAGCTCCTGAGTCAGATCACTGACTACCTGTTTGATGTCACCAACAATCGGTACATCGACGCGGACATTCTTGGAAATCGACGCCGGATCAATATCCACATGGATGATTTTCGCATGCGGACAAAATTCTTTCAGCTCACCAGTGACCCGATCATCAAAGCGCGCGCCAATCGCAATCAGCACATCACAATCATGCATGCCCATATTGGCTTCATACGTACCGTGCATACCCAGCATGCCGATGAACTGGGGATCGGTGGCCGGATAGCCCCCTAGCCCCATCAGGGTATTGGTAACCGGGAAACTCAGTTTGCGACAAAATGCGGTAAATTCCTCCGCCGCATTACTTAAAACCACCCCGCCACCAGCGTAAATCATCGGTCGTTTCGCCGACAGCATCAGCTCAACCGCTTTGCTAATCTGCCCCGGATGACCTTTCACCGTTGGCTGATAGGAACGCATGCTGAAATCTTCCGGGTAACTGTACGGAATCTTTATATTGGGATCGGTAATGTCCTTGGGAATATCAACCACCACCGGCCCCGGTCGCCCAGTGGTGGCAATATAGAACGCCTTGCGCAGAGTGCTGGCCAGATCCTTGACGTCCTTGACCAGAAAATTATGTTTCACGCAGGGGCGGGTAATGCCAACCGAATCGACTTCCTGAAAAGCATCACTACCAATAAACGCGCTGGTCACCTGGGCGGTCAACACCACCAGTGGAATCGAATCCATATGGGCGGTGGCAATACCGGTCACCGCATTAGTCGCACCCGGCCCAGAGGTCACCAGCGCCACGCCCGGTTTGCCGGTGGAACGCGCATAACCGTCAGCCGCATGCACCGCGCCCTGCTCATGACGCGCAAGAATATGCTTGACATTTTCCTGGCGAAAAATCGCATCATAAATATGGAGCGCTGCGCCTCCAGGGTAACCAAATAAAAATTCAACACCTTCGTCCTGCAAAAACTGGACAAGGATATCGCCACCACCAAGTTTCACGTCTACTTCTCCCACGGGGTTAATCTTCACGCGCGACAGGCCAACGCCTTGCCGCGAAACGGCCTATTATAATCAGTCAGCCCGGGTAATTGCACTAAATTACACCATCACAGATAAAAATTGGCAATCTTACATCAGTCATACAGTTTTGTTCGTGCCAATGTCCGACTCAGCCCGGGCTTGCCGCCCCCGTTCTGAGTCCCTCAACAGGTGGGCTAAATGTGGATAAGTCCACATTTAGCCCACCTGTTACCGAGGGCAGGTTCAGACATCCGCTTTTTTGGTATACACTTAATTCAGTCGGCAAATCAGGCCAGCGGCCTGAAGCAGGCTTTCAGATCCAGCACCATAACGATAATATGTAACAAATAACAGGAACCCCTCATGCGAAGAGTAGCGCTTACCCTGATACCCGTACTGTTCAGCCTGTTCATCTTCGGCAGTAGCCATGCAGCTAGCACGACGTATAAATGGACCGATAGTAATGGCAGCGTCGTGTACTCCCAGCACCCACCTGCCGAAGGCATCCAGTTTGAACGCATTAAGACCAAATCGTCTTCTCGTTCCAGTTCAAAAGCCTCATCGCCCGCCCCCTCCATCTCGGCCAAAGATTCGATCATGAAAGACAAGGCGGCGCGCGAAGAGAATACGCTGGTACAAAAAGAGGTGGATAAGAACGCCGCCGAGCGCGAAAAGAACTGCAAGCTGGCCAAAGATCGCTTGCGTTTCTATCAGGTTCAGCGCCGCTGGAAAGACAAGGACGGTAATGTGCAGAGTCTGGAAGACGATGAGCGAATGATAAAACTGGACGAAGCCAAGCAGCAGGTCGCGGACTTCTGCGGTTAAACCATGCCTTATCTGAAAATCCAGAGCAATATAACCCTTGATAAAGGCGATGCCGCCAGCCTGCTGGCCGAAGCCTCAAAGCTGCTCGCAACGGAACTGGGCAAACCAGAAAACTATGTCATGGTGGCGCTGGAACCCCCACAGCCCATGTTGTTTGCCGGTAGCGATGCGCCGCTGGCCTATCTGGAACTAAAAAGCATCGGTCTGCCTGAGAGCAAGACTTCCGCACTTTCTGCAGCACTTTGCGGCCTAATTGAGAAAAAACTCGGCATTCCCACTGCGCGCATCTATATTGAATTTGCCGATGCGCCACGTGCGATGTGGGGCTGGGATAGCAAAACATTCTAACCACCTACAGTTTAATCTCCTTCACCTAATAAACCGCTATTTCAAAGAGTAAGCATTTAAATCACAGAGTAAGTGGTGAATTCAAACAATGCTAGATTATGAGTTTACTGGATAAAATAGTTAAACATCCTGAGCATGAAAAACAGACTTTACTGAAAACCGGCAGCCTGCTGCTGAATAAGGCATTCTCCAGCAACACCTACGCCACCGGATGTGGTGAAATGTAGATGAAATCAACCCTTAAGTAATTTTCTCTTCCCATTCCTGGCACTTCTTTCGGTTACCCTCTCTGGCAATATGTCAACACTCGCTAACACAAGTTTAACTCGTGCCTAGCTCTTATCATCTATCGCTACAAAAACAATTTAAAATAAAGAACACAGCCTTTTTGAGTCTCTCTGCCTGAGACAATGGTTTATCTGTATCAAATTATTCCATCTCTATTATCACCTCACAGCTAATGCCATCATCCAGAATTTAGAACAATACCTAACTGCTAGCTGTAATGCTTTCATTGCGAACCCCATCGAGCAATAAAAACTTTACAAAATTCTAAGCATCTATTTATGGGAAGAACAATTCATCTATTAACACTTTGGCGATAAGCACAGAAAGCGATCATCCAGATCACTTTCAGATGAACATGCTTGAACAGCATGAGCGCTGCGCGTCGTCTCCTTAGCCTATCCTTCGATTTTACTATCAGCTCAACATCGCGAGCATCAAGGCCTTCAGTCGTTACATTTTTTCTTGAAATTCAGTTACTTTATGAGATATCAGAAGCCTTAACCTATATACTCAGTTAATAAAAATAGAAACAACTAAATCATATTTATGGTTAGGCTGAAGTCATGTGAAAGAAAACAATAATTTACTGATGGCATGTCATGAATGTGATGCACTACAGAATGTTGCCCACATTCCTGAAGGTAAAACGGCCTTATGCATTTGCTGTGGTCAGCCGTTATTTAAAAACCCCCATTCACCCATTGAAAAACCACTGGCTCTTGTTTTTGCCTGTGTGATTTTATTTATGCTTGCCAATATTTACCCGGTTATGTGGCTGAGTATTGCAGGCATTGAGCGTGAAACCACCTTAACCGAATCCGCATTAATTTTTTATGATTTAGGCAGCCCGGAACTGGCGCTGATAGTCTGGTTAAGTAGCGTTGTTCTGCCTGCATTTTGTGTGTTTTCATTATTTTACATATTATTGTCTATTCATTTTAAGCAAAACTGGCGATTTACCCGGCCATTGTTAGTCTGGGTGAGCCGTATATTGCCCTGGGGAATGATGGATGTTTTTTTACTGGCAATACTGGTCGCACTGGTTAAGTTAGTGTCACTTGCAGAGGTGATTTTAGGTGTGGGCTTTAGTGCCTTTGTGGGATTGGTGTTGTGTTATGCTGCAACAATTTCTTCACTGGAAATGCATATGTTATGGGTTCGGCTGGATAAAATTCGCGATGGAGGCATGGGTGAATAATAAAATCATTCGTGCGCAAGAAAAGGGGCTGGCGAGTTGTCATATTTGTGATCAGGTCGTCAATCTGGAAGACCAGGTAAAAGCCTTATGTCCGCGTTGCCATTCCAGTGTGCATTACCGAAAACATAATAGTATAAGCCGGGCATGGGCCTTTTTAATTAGTGCCTTTATTATGTATATTCCAGCCAATACTGAGGCCATCATGCTAACTGGCGCACTGGGCCAGCAAAGTTCCGATACGATTTTAAGCGGCATACTATATTTTTTAGCTCACGGTGACTGGCCGCTGGCCCTGGTGATTTTTTCTGCCAGTGTTTTATTACCGCTGTTAAAAATAATAGCCATTGCTTATTTGTTAATCAGCGTACAACGCGGAAATAACTGGCGCAAAAAAGAAAAAACCCGTCTCTATGTCATTGCTGAAGTAATGGGCAGGTGGTCAATGGTAGACGTGTTTGTCGTTGCACTTCTGGCAGCATTAATACAGATGGGTGAGCTCAGTTCTATCGCACCCGGCCCGGCAGGCCTCGCATTTGCCACAATGGTAATCTTAACTATGTTCTCAGCTATGGCATTTGATCCCAGGCTTATTTGGGATCAGACGGAAAAAATATAATGACGGACGAAATAGCCAAACAACATTCACAAACGATTCAGGAACCAATTCCTAAAGCCATAAGCACATCCGGGGGGTTTTCTATTTCTCCGATCTGGGTTATTCCCATAATTGCCGCATTAATTGGTGGCTGGTTAGTGTTTAAGAGTGCCGCAGAAGAAAATATTTTTGTCGACGTTTCATTTAAAAGTGCATCCGGCATTGCCGCAGGTAAAACACCGGTTAAATTACGTAATGTAAAAGTGGGGGAAGTAACTGAAGTCAGGTTTACTGAAGATTTATCGAAAGTAGAAGTAGAAATGGAATTAACCGGCATCTCACTTGAGCGACTTACCGATACTACTCGATTCTGGGTGATCCGACCGCGCATTGGTATTGAGGGCGTGAGTGGGTTGGATACATTATTAAGTGGTGCATTTATTGAAATTGATCCGGGCGAAGGTGGCACCCCGCAGACAATATTTAAAGGTCTGGAAGAACCACAAATTTATCAATTGGGAAATCCTGGAACAAGCTATATTTTAAATTCAAATACGTTAGGCTCGATCAATCGAGGATCATCGATAAAACATCGGGGCATAACCGTAGGCAATGTCACGAAATACAAACTAACGGATGATCACAGTCACGTACAAATTGAAATTTTCATTGAATCACCACATGATCAGTATGTCAGAAAACACACCCGTTTCTGGAATATTTCTGGCATAGATATAGAATTAAATGCTAAAGGCTTTAATTTTGATATGGAGTCTATTAATTCTTTAGTCGCAGGTGGCATCGCCTTTACTAATGAATACGCACCCGAAAACATAGTCGCAGCTGAAAAAAATAATTTATTCACTTTGCATAATACAGAAACACCGGAAATAGAAGAGGCGGTTATATTTTCTGTACCTATGAAGTTATATTTTGATAATGGTGTCAGTGGCTTATCAAATGGTGCACCAGTTGAATACAAAGGTATTCGCATTGGTACGGTTAAAAAAGTCGGCGTGGAAACCAGAGCAGGTATAAATGAACTGATTACCTTTGCAATCATTGATATCGAACCCGATCGACTGCCTACGGATGAATTACACCCAGGCCAAAGTGCTAAAAAAAGAATGCAATTGATCTATCGCTATTTTGAGCATATGGTTAAAACAGGTGTGCGAGGGCAACTAAAGAGTAATATTATAACGGGTCAATCGTTAATTGTTTTTGATGATTTTGCTGATGCAAAAAAAGAATCCATTAGATATGTTGATGATGTGGCTATCATCCCAACGGTGCCGGAAACCGTAAGCGGAATCATAAAGCAAATTAATGAATTGCTAGCCAAAATAAAAGCTGTACCGATTGAAAACATCGGTAGAAATTTAAACGAAGCCACTGAAAATATGAATAATTTAATCAAGTCGTTAAACGTCGAAGAAGGTGGTGTGACGGGTATGCAGATCAATGAAACGATGAATGAGTTAAGTAAGGCCGCACGCTCAATTCGAATTGTTTCTGAGTACCTTGAACGTCATCCAGAAGCATTAATAAAAGGCAAAAACCCTGAGTAAAGCCATGAACATATTTTACAGCGCAATATTAATTAGCTTGGTGATCTTATTATCCGCTTGCGGAACATCACCGAAAACAAATTTTTATTTATTAAATGCTGAGCATGATAGTGAAATCATTACACGCGAAAAAATAGCCATCGGGGTATGGAAAGTTTACCTGCCGGAATTAATTGACCGCCCGGAAATAGTCACTCGCACCGGCACACACACTATTGAGCTTGCAGATTTTCATCGCTGGGCAGGGGGGTTATCAAGTAATGTGAGTTTATTAATTGCCAATGAACTTTCTCATAATTTAAAAACCGGCCATGTTGATGTATATCCCTGGTCGACATATCGAAATTTTGATTTTCAGGTAAAAGTTCACATCTGGGAATTTTATGGTGAACTAAGTGGTGAAAGTAAAATTAACGGTGCTTTTGTTATCTTAAATGGTAAAGGTGATAAAAAAATTCAGGAAGAAATTTTTTCCTTTAAAGAGAAAGTAAAAAATGAAAGTTACAGTGAAATGGCGGCGGCCATGAGCCGGCTGGTAGTTTCCTTGTCAGAACAAATCTCGCAGTCCATCAAGGCTCAGCAGAATAAAAAATAACCGTATGATTACATGGCTATTCAGAATGGGGGTTATCAGAATTAGCACCCAAGTACCTGAGTTGTTTGCTTGGCTATACTGCGCTATCGACAAACAGACACGACTATCTCTGAATTTCCTCTGTACGGACTCACATACAAACAGATAAAATCCCCTTCTTTAACAACCGGAAGAAGTCATAGCATGCGTGTATCCCGATTCCTGCTCGCCACCCAGAAAGAAGTCCCTGCTGATGCAGAGATTATTAGCCACCAGTTAATGCTCCGCGCGGGCATGGTTCGCAAGCTTGCCGCTGGACTTTATACCTGGCTGCCATTAGGACTACGAGTGTTACGCAAGGTGGAAGCTATCGTGCGCGAAGAAATGAATGCCGCTGGAGCGCAGGAAGTGCTGATGCCTGCGGTACAGCCCGCCGAGCTCTGGCAGGAATCCGGACGTTGGGAACAATACGGTCCCGAGTTG
>VAPM010712241.1_pt1 | contig 11668 bp, 8 predicted proteins | sample 3395091 | NCBI WGS metagenome assembly VAPM01 (sample SAMN08290445, study PRJNA428436) | hydrothermal vent metagenome | isolation source: Deep-sea hydrothermal vent chimney 3 | place: Pacific Ocean: Juan De Fuca Ridge | reverse complement strand
CTCTAAAGAAAGTAATTATATCTAAATCTTCAGGAATTCTTTTTTGGGTAACTTCTATGTTTTCACTAAAACTTCCATAAAGCCATTGAAAACCATATGCTATTTTTTCATCATTCATTTTGTTTCGAAACAAAATTAATTTTTTTAATATTTGAACTCTTTCTTTAGACGTACCAAATCTAATACATAATTCTAAAGTATCGCATTTATACGGGCTCAGATGGCCCTTTATCCTCTCGTCTCCAGTTTCACCAATATAAGGAGGAAGAATACCGCTTTCTTCAAATTCAGGAATCATGTATTTTAATTAAAAGGTTAATTAATTTTTTTAGTAGTTCTAAATATAACATTTATATCGGTTATAATATGAAAAGATTATATTTAACTTTTAAAACAATAAAGAAAACTAAATGTTTGAAAAAATAGTTAATGATAAACTCAAAATAATAGATAAAATTATTAAAAATGAATATAAAACAATAACTAGTATTGGTGTATTTGAAGGCCTGTCTGGAGTATCATTGTTTCAATTTTATTATAATCGATATCTAGATGACTATGATAATGGTATTGGAGAATCAATTATTGAAAAGTGCATTAGCTTAGTTAATGACGGCTACGCCTCTCCTAATTTTAGTAAAGGGCTCGCGGGTTTTGGTTGGGTCTTAGATCATTTAAAAACAGCAAATTTTATTGATATTGATAATGATATGCTTCTTAGTAACTTCGACGATTATATTAAAAAGGAAATGATTTTATACCTAAAGAGTGGTAATTATGATTTTCTACATGCTGGAGTTGGGTGTGCCTATTATTTTTTAAGCAGGTATAAAGCGACAGAATCAGATAGTTTAAGACATAAGTATAAAAAACACTTAATCTTATTTATAGAGCATTTAAAGAAAAGCTCCACCAACGAAGGTATAAATAAAGTTAAATGGGTCTATAGATTAAATCCTGATTTAAAAGAAACAGTATATGATTTAAGCTTGGCACATGGAATTTCAAGCATCATAGGAATCTTGTCAAGGTTATATGAATTAGATGATTTTAAACCTTTAACCAATGAATTACTTACAAAAGCATTAAATTACTTATTAAGTTTTAAAAAGTTAGATAAAGAAACGTTTTCTATTTTCCCGAATTTTGCAAATGATAAATATGAGAGCCGAGTTGCCTGGTGTTATGGAGATCTGGGAATTGGACTAACTTTATTGCGTGCGTCCAAATCCACAAATGACGATCAAATGCGTGAAATTGCATTATTGGTGTTGAGACATACTGCGAATCGTTTAACACCCGAAAATAGCCTAGTTACGGATCCATACATATGTCATGGAGCTTTTGGGAATTCTCAAATTTTTAATAGAATATATAAAGAAACGAAAGAGCCAATATTTAAAAATGCAAGAAATACTTGGATAAATCATGGGTTGCAATTGATTGAAGACAAGAGAAGCTTTATCGAAAAAGAAAAAGGAAAGAATTATTTACGTTTACTTAATGGAATCTCAGGAATTGGCTTGGTCATGATTGATTATTTATCTGAACATAATTCAAATTGGGACGAATGTTTAATGATTAATTAAAAAAATGACAAGCAAGAATCCATACGAGAGTTTTGAAAATTACTTATTAAGAATCCCTGTATTTTCTTTTAGTTTCTATGAAAATTTGACCTCCGAGTCTAAAGTTTCTGATGATCACTTTAAGAGGTTGTGTAAATCTCCAATAATTAGAGAAGCTTTATTTATTGCGTCGCCGGTGGTGCTACACACAGCCGATAAGTGGCTTACTAATAAACTGAAAGATGAGAAGAAAATTGAGAGATTAAAGAATACTATTTTTAAATATCTTACAAGAATGTCTTCAAGAGCAACCCCGTTTGGTTTGTTTTCAGGTGTTTCTTTTGGTAGAGTTTCTGATGGCACCAATATAGAACTAGAGAAAGAATATATAGCAAAGAATACGAGGTTAGATATGGATTATTTAATTCAACTTAGTTCCGGCCTTGTGAAGAATGAAAAGGTTAAAAAACAGCTTAATTTTTTTGCAAATACGAGTATTTATAGAATTGGTGAAAGATATAGGTATATTGAATTCATCTATATCGGAAAGAAACGACAATATCGAATTGCTGAAGTTGGTTATTCGGAATATTTAAAACAAATTCTTTCAAAATCACGAAAAGGAGTGTTGCTTGAGGAATTGATTACAGATTTGGTAGACGAAGATATTTCGCTAGCTGATGCGCGACATTATATAGATGAATTAATTTATAATCAAATTTTAACTAGTGAAATTGAGCCATCTATTTCCGGAAAAGATTATCTAAATCAAATATGCTCAGCCTTGAGAAGAATTGATGGAATTGAAGACATAAAATTAATTTTAGAGAAAGTAGACGAAAAAATTAAACGGCTAAATAGTGAGACCGTTTCGTCTATTAAGGATTACTTTTCTATTGAAGAAACCATAAAACCCTTAGGAATAAATTACGATTTGAAGCATTTGTTTCAAACAGACATGACGATGAACTTAAAAGAGAATTTTTTGAGTAAAGAGATCGTAAAAAAGGTAAAAAAAGGGATTACCTTTTTGAATATGTTGTCAGGTATTGGAGGAAACTCTCGATTAAATAGCTTTCGAGATGCTTTTTATAAACGATTTGAAGGGAGAGAGATTCCCTTAACAAGAGCATTAGATGTAGAACTGGGGATTATGTATGGACAAAATAAAAACTTTGACAATATAAACCCACTTCTTGATGATATAAACTTCCCATATGTTACAAAAAAAACGGCTGAAAGAAAAGTTAATTGGTCGCCGGCTCAAGCTATTTTTCAAAACAAATTACTAGAGGCCTATAAAAATAACGACTACATTATTCGCCTTAATGAAGAAGATTTTGATGATTCTCAAATTAATTGGGAAAATTTACCTGATACGATGTCGTGCTTTATTCAACTGATAGAGCATAAAGGGGTAACAAAAATAAAATTAAAAGTGGTAGGAAACTCAAGTGCTGCAAATCTATTAGGTCGTTTTAGCTATTACAATGAGGAGTTACATCAATATATTAATAGAATAGCAGATGTTGAATCGAGAATAAATAGAGATAAAATAATTGCAGAGGTAGTTCATCTTCCTGAGGATCGCGTAGGAAATGTTTTGATGCACCCTGATTTTCGTGAATTTGAAATACCCGTAATTACAAAATCAAATAAACCAATGGAGAAGCAAATACCCATAGATGATTTAGCGATCTCTGTTAGAAACAATAATAGACTATTTCTAAGATCAAAAAAAAATAATAAGGAAGTTCTTCCGAGAATTACGAACGCTCATAATTTTCATGGTAAGTTATCACTTCCTATCTATCAGTTCTTGGCAGATATGCAAACACAAAATAAACGAGATTCAATAAGTTTTTATTTAGGGGATGTTTTAAGCAGAGTTGAGTTTATTCCTAGAATTGAATTTGAGGATATCATATTACAAAGTGCTACATGGCATTTAAAAACATCAAATGTTCAACCGTTAGTAGATATTATGAATTCAGAAGCTGGTTTAAGAAAAGAAATTAAAGCTTTTAGAAAAAAGTATAATATTCCAAAATATATCTACTATGCTGAAGGCGAAAATGAACTATTAATTAATTTGGATAATATAACATCTGTTCAATTGCTTTTAGGTATAGTTAGTAAAAAGAATTCATTTAAGATAACTGAATTTTTATTTGATGATTCGACACCAGTTAAAGGAGATGCGGCATATTTTATTAACGAAATAGTATTGGGTTTTTATAATAAAGAAAAATTAACAAAGAGCAACGTCAATGAATAACGGAAAAATTCAAAGAAATTTTATCTTAGGAGATGAATGGTTATATTTTAACATTTATACTGGAATTAACATATCGGATACCATTCTTACAGACATCATCAAGCCAGTTACAAAGAAACTCTTGCAAGAAAACATCATAGATTCATGGTTTTTTATTAGATATGTAGACCCAGAATACCATTTAAGAATTCGCTTTCATTTAACAGATGCTAAACTCCTTACAAATATTCTTGAGGTATTAAATCCATACTTTAAAAATTTCTTAAATGAGGAGTTGATATGGAAGATTCAAACTGACACTTACAGTCGAGAGATTGAGCGGTATGGAACTGACACGATGCTGTTATCAGAAGAACTCTTTTTTCATGAAAGTCAAATGGTGGTTAATTTTTTAGAGCTAATTGAAGGTAATGAAGGAGAAGAGTCTCGATGGTTATTTGCCCTAGCATGTACCGACTCTCTTCTTGAAATATTTCAATTTAGTTTAACTGATAAGATTAATTTGCTGGATGATTTTTATACAAAAATGGGCAATAAATTAGGAATAAGCACGAACAAAAACTTTAGAATACAACTAGGTAATAAATATAGGCAGGAATCTAAAAAAATTAAAATGATTTTGGATAGAAATGAAGTAGAATACAACAACATATTTGAATTGATTACACTGAGGGATAATAAAATAAAACAAAACGTAGATAAAATTTTAGCGTTGGATAAAACTAAAAAACTAAATATGACACTGGTGAATTTGGTGGCAAGCTTTTCTCATATGCAATTAAATAGAATATTCAAGTCAAAAAGTAATCAGCACGAAATGATATGTTATAATTTTTTACTTAGGCACTACAAATCTCTTCATGCACAACGAGAAAAAGCGTTATAAACCTAAACAAGGTTGATTTATATAATAGCTTTATCTACTCTGATGTAGTGGATAACAATTTGAGGATACTTGGAAAAAAAGGAGGAATATGTTGGAAAGAATTCTTTTTAACCTTATCTTTAGAGTTAAATCATCATATTATGAATAAAAAGAAATTAAAATTAGATTTAAAAAAGATTACAATTGCTAGATTGAGTGATAAATCTTTGGAGAAAATTAAAGGGGGTTATACCAGGGCCTGTAGTACAAATTTGGGCTGTGGTGGTGGAACAAATGTTTACGGTTGGGTTAATGGAGTTTATGAATGCTTAAGAGATTCATAGAAATCTAACAATCTTAGTTGTATATTCACAAGAGATGAATGGCTCTGTTGTCATTTACTTTCGTTTAATTTTATTTAGTTTTTAAAAGAGATTTGTTATGTATAACAATTCTCTTTTAAAAACTATTTTTCTATACTAAAAGAAATATAGGTGCACCGATTTTATATAAAAATGTTCTTATTTTAAATACTCAAAATATGAATAACTATAACTTATAGAAAGGTTTTAAAGTAATCATAATATTTATTTCTTAACTGATAAAAGAAATGTTCTATCAATCTTAGTTCTCTTGTTGAAATTGCTGTAGAGCTACTCATAACTTACTTAAATTCAATTCCTTCCTTATATGTATTTATTAGTTTTTATAAAACCTCACTCACATCAATTAAATAATAGTCTTCTAATAGGGCCTAATTGCACATTTTTCAAAGATCCTTTTACCATACCAAATTTGGTTTATGGATAGTTTACTTAACAATTATTTTTACCACTTCCTTTTTTATCTTATTCTGAATTTAGCATTGACTGTCCTTATGGTGTAGCTATATGAATATGATGTTGTATTTTTAATTCTTCTTTAATTAACTATCGTTTAATAATGGAAAGACAAAAGAAACATAATGTACTCATTCAAAATATAAAGAAACTGATTACAATATACCAAGGTAAAAGTGTAATTATTAAAGCTATTATATTTGTTGGCAGTAATCATTCAATTACAGATTTAGATGACAATTTAAGTCGTGATTCAGATTTAGACTTTATTGTTTTAGTAGAAGGCGATACCTTTAGTATTAATACTAATTATAAAGATCATCAATATGATTTAACCATCATAAATCCCTCTAATTTTCTAAATTTGATCATAAACGGATATGAACGGTCTCCTTTTGCATCAAAAATTTTTTCGTCACTGAAAGACTACACGATTATAAAGGATACTAAAAATATAGCCAGGTATTTCGTACATATGACAAATAAAATTTATGAAATACTGGTGAACGCAGTTTTACCCAATTTCTCTGCCAATAGTATTTTTCTGGATAATATAAAAGCTAATCTATCAGATACTAAAAAAAATGATGCTACTGAAGTTTTTTTTGCCTATGACCGCCTTTCAACACACGTATTTGATTACATATCAAGATTAATCTACCCTTTCAATTTAAGTGGTTCTTACAGGGGAAAAATGTTTAAAAAATATCTTAAAAACCTAAGAAATAATGTATCATTAAATGCGGGTCAATATTTTATAAATGACAAATTTATAGAAGGTTGGATTGAAAAATTTTCACCAATTCTTGAATGCAATTACAGGGCGTTTACATTTTCTTCATCGTTAAAAGAAAAGGTACTATCTGGACAAATTGAATTATTTTATTTTGGGTATGATAATATTCTATCAGAAAATACAATAATATTCTTACCAGAAGAAGAGTTTTTGAAAAATAAAGATAAGATGAATTTCGAAGCCCTTAACTTATCTAATATAGTCCCCCTTTTTTCTAAACCTCAATTGGATTCATATACTAGTTTGTTAAGCTTACTTTCTATAGAATATTTTGAGCGAAACCAGGATAGCCGAAAAAAAGCACTAGAATTAATTCTTAAGAAGTATCATGATCAAGGTCTTGGGGACTTAGTTTGGCAATCAATAAGGGCTGCGTTGCTAATAGATTCGATTAAAGAAATAACTTTGGAAAAAGATTACATTAGATTGGAGGATTTCAATAATTGGTTGAAAAATTTTGACTTACCTCTTTCTCTTGTGAAAGAAAATGAATTTAATTTGCCTAAAGATTTAGATGAAAAACTTGTAGAGATTTTTACATATATTAAAAGTAGTGTATCATATAAAGAGACAGAAATTAAAGCGAACTTTACTTTTTTCGGAATAATGAAATCTTTAAGAATTAATATTGATGACATTGATTTTGAATAAGATTCAATAGGTTTAGTAAAGTACAGATATTTTATATGTAAACATTTTACCATAATCTTTCTTACTTCGAAAAAGTGTATGGTTTATGTGTTGTAGCTGGTAATTATTCCTTAATAATTATTCCGTGAGCAATTTCTTTTTCATTTGGTATCTCGAACCCACTATCCATATAGGCAACTTTTTTCTCACTTACCACAAATTCGAATGTTGCTCCTTTTTCAATATTTCTTTTCATTACTCTTTTAAGACGAGTTTCTTTTGACACGTCTAAGAAATGAATTTTTAGTTTGTATCCATTCAATTCAGCAAATTTTCTAAATTTTTCCCTATGCTCAAATTTTGATAGTCCCAAGTCAAGAATAGAATCAGTTTTTGAATTTTCCAACTGCTGAACTAATTCCATTATAATTTTTTCTGATCTTTCAATTTTTTCAAGAACCCACTCTATTCCGTCGTAGGGTTTTATGTCGGGATAAAACAATGTATTATTCCACTTGTCAATAGAAAATCTAATTCCATTCACTTTTTTTTTCAATTCTATTGAGTATGTTGTTTTTCCAGAACCTGTTTTTCCAACTATTAGGTGTATCATTTAGTTTTTCTTAAATATGTGACAATGTTCGATGTAAGTAAAATACGGGTTTTTGAATAGCTGTTTTCCGAAAGGATAGGCGGAAGTTCATAAACAAATAATGACCCTTACGATTTTTTAATAAAGATATTATTTTTATTACAGATTGTTAGCTAGTTAAATTAATTTTTTAAGCGTTTTATAGAATCATTACTGTACGATTTTTAGTACTATTATTACCGCAGCATCAATTTTTTACATGATTCTTACTAATTTAACATGAGTTGGATATAAAAAATTAAAAACATATGCTTTCTTCTTTTAAGATTACTGAAACTTTCTGTTATATTGATGATTTTTGTGAAGAATTTGTTCTATTTCGGTAAAAAAGGAAAAATTAATTGCTGATTTTATCCAAGTTGGAAATTTTTGAATAATGAATACATAGATTCTTCACTGCGTTCAGAATGAAAAGAAAACTACATTCCTAACCATTGCTGCCAAGGAATCCTACTCAATACAAATAATAGTGCCAAACCATAAAAGATAGCAATGGTTTTAAATTTACCGTTGGCTGTCGTTTGTTTTTTATGTTTAGACCAACCAATGGTAATAAAAACGATAGTTATAATCATCATTAAAGGATGTTCAATAGCTAATAATCGTGTTGCACTATCTTTCATTGTCTCTCCCATTCCGTTTGCTTTAAATGCTTTATAAGCAGGTGACATAAAATACCAGCCTAAACCAATTAACAATTGTATATGCATTACTATTAAGGTAAATAATGAAATTCGTAAGTCTTTAGCTGTAAACTCTTTATTTTGAGTTAGACCTATGATTGCATTTACAACGGCAATCACTAATAATATAACTGCTAAATATGCCCAATAGGAGTGTATAAGTTTCATCATGATAGTTAAATTTTGATTGAACAAATGTAGTAAATTTTGAGTATAAAAAAACCCCGCAAAAGCGGGGTTTTAAAATATGTTTCTAATTAAAAATTAAATCTTACAGAAGCATTCCAAGTTCTACCATAACCGAAATATACTCTATTTCTTGTATCAACACCTTTGAAAGTAGATGTAGTACTACCACTTACATGTGTATTAGTAAATGCATCAGAGATATAAAGTTGGTTTGCTAAATTATTTACATTTAATCTAAAATTAACCTTCATTTTATCATTATTTAACTTTAGCTTATATGAAATCCCTGCATCAATTAAACTATTTCCTGGTAATTTTATAGACCCTAAAGCATTATCTTCTGGTGTTGTAAAAGAAGATGCTGAAATACGAGGATATAAATTACCATTATAAAATTGAGTAATATCAAATTTTAAGGCTTCACTAATTTTATAAGTAAATCCTAAATTAGCTGTAATTTCTGGTGCATCACCTACTTTTACTCCATCTAAGAAAAAAGGAACATCAGCAGCAACCAAATCATTATCTTCATCATATTCTGTACCTATTGCATTTCCTTTATATTCATAATTACCTACTGAACTTGCCAAGTTAATAGTTAAATTACCAAACCTTGCTTGAGTTTCTAACTCAACACCTGTATGTAACTGTTCTGCACCATTAATCTGAATAAAATTACCTCTCACTGAACCTCCACCTCTTAAGAATCTGTCTTTCCATGATGTTCTAAATACATTCAATTTAATATTGTAATTTTCATGTGTAAATCCATAACCAAATTCTAAACCTACTATTTTCTCATTCGTTAAGAAAGGGTTTATTGAATTGTCTGAAAAGCTGGTATAAACACTATTAAAGAAAGGTTGTTTTGAGTAAAATCCTCCGTTAAAGAAAATATTATGACTTTCATTAATATTCCAGTTAAGACCTCCTTTAATGTTCCCTCCTAGGATATTTTCAAAATCTGATTCTTGTTCTGCTGGAGGTAAATTAAAAAAATCAATTCTTTGAAAACCTTGTTGTGAGATTCCTCCTTGTAAAAAAGCAGATACAACATCATTTGAATACTCTATTTGTCCGAAAGCTCCTAACCAACGTACATTCCCTTCATTATAATATTCTATTTTTTGCTGATTTGTAATATTTGCCCAAGGATTCCATTCAGGTGTAGGGTCAACGAACGCAGTAATATTTCTATTAGGGTTATTATCATCTCTATCATCTGTATATCCACTAGCGCCTAAAAGATCAGAAACTACTCTATAATGTATTCCTTTATAAGTTCTTAGGTCAATCCCTAAATCCCAACTTAGGTTTTCATTAGCATCATTATGAAAATTAGCAATTACACCATACCAGTTGTGTGAATTAACTGACGCTCTTCTAGTAAGTCCATTTCTTCTATCGTTTACTAAATCTCCTGTTCTATCAGGTACAGGAAATCCATGACCGCTACCACCTGAATTCCAAGTTACGATATCATCAAATCTAATTAATCCGTTTTCATCTTTTAATCTTGAATCAAAATCTCTTATGTTATCAAGATCACCTATAGGACCTGATCCACCTCCACGACCCCATGAAGCATATAAAATAGTTGATATACTAGATGATTCAGAAAGTCTTAAATCGTAATTTAAAGACATTACTGGCTTATGATAAAAATTTCTTCTGAAATTAAACTCTTCCCCATTTAAATATCCCCAAGAACTGTTATATTTATTACTAGGCTCTTTATCAGTTCCAAATTTCTGATACGTTGATAAAGATTCCGCAAAGCTTCTTTGATGATGCCATTGTGGAGCACCGGTAAATGTAAATTCTAATGAATTATTATCATTAAACTCATATCCAATGCCAATAAAATAATTATGTCCTAAAAATGCTGTGCCATCTACATAACCATCTCCTTCCGTTCTACTAAATAATAGTGACGCTGATAATCCATTATCCATTTTACCAGTAGAATAAGACGCTTTGTATTTTTGGTAATTATCATTACCGAAACTAGCAGCAACACTACCTCCTTCTCTTTGTTCAGAAGTTCTTGTAATAACATTAATTGTTCCTCCAACAGAGGAGATTGCTAATTTAGATGAGCCCAAACCACGTTGTACTTGCATTGCAGAAGTAACATCAGATAGACCAGCCCAATTAGACCAGAAAATTCTACCATTTTCCATATCATTCACAGGAACTCCATTAATTAATACAGCAATATTTTCTTGTTGAAATCCTCTTATTGTAATTCTTGCATCTCCAAAACCACCACCAGATTTAGTAGCGTAAACCGATGGAGTTGATTTTAAAATTTCAGGAAATTCTTGAGAACCTAATTTCTCCTGAATTTCTATAGCTCTTATAGTTGAAGAAGCAACAGGAGTTTGTCTGTCTTTTGCAATATCAATAACACCTCTTACTACGATTTCTTCTAATGTATTATCAGATGTTAAAATAATTATACCTAAGTCTTTAGTTTCTCCTGCAGTTATTGTATAGCTGAGTTCTTTAGAACTATAACCAATAAAAGAAACTTCTATAACCCCAGAACCTTCTGTAACTTTTAACGAAAATTTTCCGTCAAAATCCGTAGTTGTACCATTTGTTGTTCCTTTTACAACAATATTTGCTCCAGGAAGAGGTCCGTCTTCTGCATTAACGATACCTGTAATGGTTTGTCCATACATGGTAGATGTCATAACAAAACATAACATTACCATCAATAATTTAGTAATTTTTTTCATTTGAAATTTGAATTAGTTTATAAATTGCAAGGCAAAAGTAAGTTTTTTTTTTATAAAAACCTTAAGACAACATTAACTTATTATTAACATTTCTAAATCATTTGTCCTCTTAACGCTATTAATTATTTAATAGTTTAAATAATTAATAGTCAAAAGTTTAAACGAAGTCATAATTTTTATGATTATTTAAATCTAATCTTCTTTTCTATTATCAAATTAATAGATTCGGTTAATAAAAAAGAAATTATACAGTCCTTTTTATAAGTAAGTAGTATTCGCTTTATTGCAAGTGTTTTTTAGCCAATTCTTTTCCCAATTCTACCCCAAACTGGTCAAAACTGAAAATATTCCAAATATAACCTTGCACAAAGGTTTTATGTTCATACATAGCAATAAGCGAACCTATGTTTTTAGGCGTTAATTT
>VAPM010070465.1_pt1 | contig 11679 bp, 11 predicted proteins | sample 3395091 | NCBI WGS metagenome assembly VAPM01 (sample SAMN08290445, study PRJNA428436) | hydrothermal vent metagenome | isolation source: Deep-sea hydrothermal vent chimney 3 | place: Pacific Ocean: Juan De Fuca Ridge | reverse complement strand
GCGTACAGGTCGAGAAAGATCGGGTAGGCCTTTTCAAACTCGGCTTCATCCGGCTCGCCATCCAGTTGTCCGATCAGAGTCCGGCGCACCAGGCGTTCCACACCGTTACCCACCCAGTCGCGGACGCGGGTTTCACCCCAGGGTTCGCGACCCAGCTGTTTCATCATTTCATCGACGCACCAGGCCAGGTCCGGCACGCTGTCGACCAGCGTGCCGTCCACGTCGATGAGAATCATCTCGGGCTTGCGGATAGCCAATTCAGCCAACCTTGGCCAGCTCGTCACGCATGGCCTTTAGAACTGTATCGTAAACATTCGCATCGCTGTCGCTGGCGGCACTGAAGATCGCAGAGCCTGCCACAAAGGTATCCGCACCGGCTTCGGCAATTTCACGAATATTGTTGACCTTTACGCCACCATCGATCTCCAGGCGGATATCCCGACCGGAAGCATCAATAATCTTGCGTGCTTCGCGCAGCTTGTCGAGTGTGGCGGGGATAAAGCTCTGGCCACCAAAGCCCGGGTTGACCGACATCAGCAGTACCATATCAACCTTGTCCATCACATACGTCAGATAGTCCAGCGGTGTGGCTGGATTGAACACCAGTCCGGATTTGCAGCCTTCATTCTGAATCAGCTGCAGCGTGCGATCGATATGCTCACTGGCTTCCGGGTGGAAGGTAATGTAGCTGGCGCCGGCTTTGGCAAAATCAGGGATAATACGATCCACCGGTTTGACCATCAGGTGTACATCGATCTCAGCCGTGACACCGTGCTTGCGCAAGGCCTCACAGACCAACGGACCGATAGTCAGGTTCGGAACATAATGGTTGTCCATTACGTCGAAGTGAACAATGTCGGCTCCGGACGTGAGGACGTTGTCCACTTCCTCACCCAGGCGGGCGAAGTCGGCGGACAAAATAGAGGGTGCAATCTTGTAATCTGGCATAATCCGGGCCTCGTAAAATGTTTTGGTACGCTGGGAAATCAAGACCGCGCACTTTACCGGAACCGTCGCACGATTTCAGCCCGGGCGGACAACCCGGGAAACAAACCCTGTATCTGGAGGGGAGACTGCCGTGAATCGCATGTATAAGTTACTGGCCTTACTGGTCTTTTTCTGGGCAGCCATAACACCGGTATTCGCTGCATCAGATCAGGCAAAAGAAAAACGCTGGGCCGAACAGATCAGCGACGGTCTGATGGAGGGCGAGGCCTGCAAGCTGGACGCAGGTGGTACGCCCTTTATGGGTATCTACACGGAGGCCAGCGATGGTTTCACCGGCCGCGCGGTGATTATTGCCCATGGTATGGGCGTACATCCGGACTGGGCCGAGGTTATTTATCCACTGCGTGCCGGCCTCGCCGAGCACGGCTGGGCAACGCTATCGATTCAGATGCCGATACTACCGAACGACGCTACGCTCAAGGACTATGTCCCGTTGTTTGACGAAGTGACGCCTCGCATTGATGCCGCAATCGACATGTTGCGCAAACGCGGCAACAAAACTATCGTGCTGATCGGCCACAGCCTCGGTGCCACCATGTCAGCCTGGTACATTGCCAACAAGAAAAAGCCACCGGTTCAGGGCCTGGTGCTGGTGAGTATCGGCAGTTCCGCCATTGATGAAAAAACCAACAGCCTGCTGTCGCTGCAAAAAATCAGGCTACCGATACTGGACATCTATGGCAGTCGTGACCTGGACAGTGTGCTGGCGACACCCGATGCACGCCGAAAAGCCACACGCCAGGCTCGTAACCGGTATTACCGTCAGATACAGGTCGAAGGTGCCGATCACTTTTTCACCGGCATGCAGGACACCCTGGTGCGGCGTGTCTATGGCTGGCTGAAAACCAATTTTGTTAAAAAACGGTGAGTCACTGATATGACCCTGAACAGCATTGCCATGAGTCTTCATATTCTGTCCGCCGTCCTGTGGGTCGGCGGGATGTTTTTCGCACACCAGGTGTTGCGCCCGGTCGCCGTGCAGCAATTTGAGCCACCACAGCGTCTGAAACTCTGGGTGCAGGTGTTCAACCGCTTCTTCCCCTGGGTCTGGCTGTGCATCATTCTGCTGCCAGCCAGCGGCTACCTGTTGGTCTTCAGGCTGTTTGGAGGCATGAATACGGTCGGCCTGTATATCCACCTCATGCAAGGACTGGGGTGGCTGATGATCCTGCTCTATGTACACCTTTATTTCGCGCCCTTTCGACGTCTGAAAGAGGCCGTCATCACCGAGCAATGGCCGGAAGCCGGAAAACAGCTGAACCAGATCCGTCAGATCGTGGGTATCAATTTGTTGCTGGGCATTCTGGTCATTGTTATCGCTGCCGGTGGGCGGTTAGGCTAAAAGAGCCTTGGCTATCCCGGGATTTCCGTCAAGGCAACGCGCAATCAGTTGCTGCGCGCCTTTTTTACCGTATCGTAGGCTCGACGGATTTCCTGGCTCTTTTCTGTCGCCAGTTTGATCATTTCCTCCGGCAGGCCTTTTGAAACCAGCTTGTCGGGATGATGCTGATTCATCAGTCGGCGATAGGCTTTTTTAACGTCCGCATCACTGGCCGTTTCCGCAACCCCCAGAACCTCATAGGCCTCGCGCAACACATCACGTGGCGAAACATTCCCGGCACCACCGTCGGCAAAGTGCTGTGCATTTCGCACCATGGCCTCGATGTGCTGAAACGCCTGCTGCGAAAAGCCCAGCGCTACGCGCACCTGTTCCAGCATCTGGCGCTCGCCCGCGTGCAGTTCACCATCGGCCAGTGCGGCATGCATCAGGATTTCGACAAACATCTGCATCAGGTTACGGCGACGCTGGCATTCCTGTCGGAACTGCTGAAGCACTTCATCAAGCGGAAAATCCGACTGCTTGCCCTGATTGAACAGGTCAATGGCGATCTTGCGACGCGCCTCGTCGAGATTGAATTGCTGCATGATCTGGCGCGCCAGATCAATCTCACTTTGTGAAACCTTGCCGTCTGCCTTGGCGAGGTGCCCCATCACGGAGAATACCGTGGTGAAAAACACCGTCTGCACACGTTCTTGTGCACCCGGTGCAAAGTCGTTACCGAGTCGACCCATACCCCTGTCGAAGTTATGCCCGAATGACGCGCCAATCAGTGCGCCCAACGGACCGCCCAGCATAAAACCGAAGGCGCCTCCCAGCAGCTTGCCCCACCAACTCATCCCTCTGCCTCCGAATAAATGCCCCAACCCGTGTCAGGGCCTTTCAACGACGGAAATTCGACACCTTTTGCCAACTGCCTGACATCCATCATCATAATTCTCATTTTCATAATCTGTCCTCAAAGAGCGTCAATTTTATCTCGTTGCAAACCCGTTTTTATGGGCCTATAAATAGATTCAGAAGGTAACTGACTCAGTAAGCATCAACACCGTACGTGACATCCGAATAACAAACCACACAGGGTATCAAGTATCAGCAGTTTGACCGAGGAGGTAAACCGTCATGTCATTTCAAGTTTCACCGAAAATCGGCGATTGGTACAAGTCTACCGTAGGCGATGCGTTTGAGATTGTCGCCAGCGATGATGATGATGAAACACTAGAACTCCAATACTTCGACGGCACCATTGAGGAGCTTGATCGCGAAACCTGGGAAACGCTGCACCCACAACCGGTAGAACCGCCTGAAGACTGGAGCGGTTCCATGGATATTTCACCGGAAGACACTGAACAGGCTGATATCTGGGCAGAAACAGAAGACTGGATGAGACAGGTCGAACGCATGGATCAGCGCCTGATCTGATGACCTGAAACGGCAACCATGCTGACTGACAAGCCCTCTAAGCAGCTGGATTTCCGAATGAAAAAATCCGGTTTAATGTTTATACCCCGGCGCCGATAGCATTGATGAAGGCTGAATCATCAGCCGACATCATTGAGAGAGGTGAGCCATGGTATACATCATGGATATGGCAAACGGAACGGAACACCCGGTAGAAGAACCGTCTTACCAGGTAGTGCGCGAAACCAGACTCGCCCCCCGTGACATGGATCTGCAGGCAGGATGCCTGCAACCCCGACTTGCGATGGTCGAAATACAGGCACAAACCAAAGCCCGGACACTTCCCGCTGCATCGGTTGATGCACTGCTTAAAACGTTCGAAGACTGACAGGAACAAGTTCACGCAAAGCCGGCAGCCGCACACACGGCTGCCGGCTTTTTCGTGGGCGTTACATCAATCGTCGCGTGCAACCCGAAAGCCGAGATTATCCAGACGGCTCTGCGCATCGATTCGATCGCGGCTGGCGCTACGAAGCTGGACAGATGGACTGCTGTATGCTCCGCCACGCATAACACGTTCAGTACATCCACCGGTATCAACAGCATGACCATCCTGCGGGGCACGGCTGTAGTTTGGCGTATAACAATCCTCTACCCATTCGCGTACATTACCGGCCATGTCATACGCACCCCAGGGGCTTGCGGAAAAAACGCCGGTGCGAGAAGTCTGTTTTCCACCGTCAGCGTTACCGCAATCAAAACAATTAGCCTGGTTTTTGCTCACATCCTCACCCCACCAGAAGCGCGTCATTGTTCCGGAGCGAGCCACAAACTCCCATTCCGCCTCGGTGGGCAGACGATAACGCACACCTGTCTGGGCGGACAACCACTGTACATAAGCCTGTGCATCCTCCCAGCTGACATTAATGACCGGTCTCTGCGCACGCCCCCAACCCTTGTCATCGGGCAGGCGCCGACCTGTTGCACGGGCGAAGGCGTCATACTCATCAAAAGTGGTTTCATGGGTTGCAATAGCGAAAGCCCCGAGCCGAACATCATGTTGCGGGCGCTCATCAAACTGTGGTGAAACATCGCTGCTGCCCATTAAAAAATGATCCGCACGGAAACGCACCATGGCCGGACCGGAACCCCCGTCACTGAGACGATCCCGGAAACGTCCTGCCGGTTGTTCAATCACAGGCTTTTCCATTATTTCCGGGGTTGTTTCCGCATCAGCCACCGTCTCACTGGCCTCGATCTTGTTAGTCGCCGCTACCGTACTCCGGGGTACATCCGGCATACCCCGGGTTAACGGGAAAGTATCGGGTACATTTGTTGACAACGGAGGCACATCGGGAACAGGTTCCGCTTCCAGCTCTGGTTCCGGTTCCGGCGTCGCTATAATAGGCTCATCCTGTACGCGCATTTCAATCGTCGGAGTAACCGGCGGTTTCTTCTCCACGGGTTTCTCAATGGCAGGTGCAGTCTCCTCGGGTACCACCACAACCGTTTCAGCCTGTTTCACTGTCTCCTGAGTCGCCGTGCTGTCCGCAACAGGGGCGGCAACAGCAGTCTCCTTTTTGTCAGTAGCCTCAGCCGGCACGTTATCGGTCTCCCGATCAACGGCTCCTGCCGATGTGACATGCTGAACTCCGGTCGCTGGCAGCGAACTGCCAGACTGACTCAATTCGGCTTGCCACCAGAATAAACCTGCGCCTGCAATGGCTCCCACAATCAATCCGGCCAGCAGACCCTTGACCAGGCCTGATGTTGACGTTTGTACAGAAACCGGGGGCGGTGGGGCGGGTGTCTCTTCATCCAGCAACACGGCGGATACGGGCGCATTGTCCTCCTCGGCTTCAGGCATATCCTGCAACATGGGATTGGCTGCATGAGGGTCATTGTCGTCCAGCGAAGGAATAACTCCCTCCACCATCACCGGTGCAGCCGCTTCGGAAGCACGACTCAACTGCACTTTCAGCTGTTCAACCTCCTGGTGCAGACTCTCCAGCTGTGTTTCTGTTTCCTGGTGCAGACGCTCAAGCCGCTCTTCCGCCTGAGTACGCAGGCGCACGGCTATCTCGACATTCTGCTTGGCCTGCTGCATTGCCTCGCTTTCTGCGGCATCAGCCTCTTCTTCCGGTGACATACCCTCCAGACCACGATGCACCTCGGCCTCGGCTCGCAACTGATCAAGCTCACGTTTCATCGCTTCCGCCGATGAAACCAGTTCGTCGCGCTCTGTCTGAACAGCCTCCAGTCGCGCCTGCACCGCATCCAGGCTGCCAACGGCATCTTCACGGTTTTCCAGTGCCTGACTGGTCTGCTGATACGCTTCGCGCAGTTCTTCCAGCTCTTGATGGATAATGGTGATGGTTTCCTGGTGGCTGTTGCGATCCCTTTCCGAGGCTTCCAGTGCCTCACGCAACCCCTGCTGAATACCCGACTCGGTATTCAGACGAATTTCCATCTCATCATTGGCCAGGCGATTGGCGTCAAGCAGCTGTTGCTCCGCCTCTCTGGCGCTCTGTTGTGCCAGCTTCAGTTGTTGTTCGAACTGCTCGTTACGCGCCTGGGCATCTTCGAACTGGGCGCTACGTTCGCCCAGCCTGACCTCCAGGTCATCGCGTAACCGGGCACTTTCATTCAGCTGCGCCTGCAGTGCCTCCAGCTCGTCAGCCAACCCTTTTGCCGAACCGTCAGCTACCGACTGCATTTCCTTGTGCAGCCGGTGTACCTCGGCTTCGTGGTCGTGACGGTCACGATCGCGCGCTTCCTCCATTTTGCGCAAACGGTCAAGCAGGCGCTGCTGTTCACGCTTGAGGTTTTCTACATCAGTCTGTGCCCGCGCCATGGCTTTGTGTGCGCTACCGAGACTGGATTCGAACTCACGTTCACGTAATGCCAGTTGTTGTTGCGCCTCTTCCCGGTACTTTTCAGCCTCCGCCAGAGCTTGCTCGCGCGCCTGGAGCTGTTCGGCCAGTTGATCCTGTTCGGCAAGCGACTTCCTGAGATCTGTGATTTCTGCCGAAAGCGCATCATGCTCCTGCTGTAACTCGGCCTGAATGCGCTGTTCCGTCTCGTCAGCCCGCTGTTGAGCTGCTTCGAGCGACTCGTTCAGCGAATGCTCAGTTGCCTGCGACCGTGTCAGTTGCTCCTCAGCATCCGCCAGTTTTCCGACGAGCAACGCGTATTCACCGGATTGTGCCACCAGTTTCTGCTCATACTCACCAATACTGTCCTGTTGCACCCGCAGCTGTTGTTCGAGGACGGCTTTTTCAGCCTGAAAGTCTTCCTGTAGCTGTTCGTTCTGCTCGTTGGCCTGCTGTTCCAGCGCACTTTGTCGCGCAATCAGTTCTGCCTCACGATCAGCGGCATCGCTGACCGCCTTTTGCACGCTGGCCAGTGTGGCTTCACTCTCGCTACGCCTGGCAGCCTCAGTTTCCAACTCATGGTTCAGCGACTCTATTTGCGTCTGTAACGCGTGAACCTGTTCACTGACTTCACCTTGTTGACTGTCCAGCCTGGCCTGCAACGCGTCCCGTTCACTGTGTGCCTTTTCCAGATCCCGACTGATTGCATCGCGCTCGCCCGCCACAGCACTGGTGCGCTGCCCCAGCTGCTGATAATCCTCACGTACACGCTCAAGTTCCGACACCAGCTGCGCACGCTGCTTCTCGAGCTGATCACCGGTTTCAGCAAAAGATTCTCGCGCTTGCTGTGCGTCTTCCAGCTGCTGAATCAGATCACCGTGTCTCGCTTCAGAATCGCGCACGCTGTTTCCCAGCGACTCGATACGCTGATGCAGTGTCCGGACTTCGGTATGCAATGTATTACGCGCCGCTTCACTGACCTTTAGCTGCTCGTTCAGGCGATCCGCTTCATCATTATTCTGCCGCTGTGCCGGCATTTCTTTTTTGTGTGTATCCCTGTCATTCTCGAAAGGAATAATCTCCGCATCCTGGTTTGGAACCTTCTTCTCCGGCTGTTCGGGAATGCCTTCCATGGCTCCGCCCGGGACATCCATCAGACCGTTTTTCAGCGTATACACATCAAGCCCGCGCTGACTCAGGATGAAAGCACCCGAGGCACTGCGACGACCGGTATCACAACAAACAATGTACTGTTTATCTGTATCCAGGGCATCTGCCTGCTCCCTTAATGCCGAGAGTGGAAAATTCCGGCTATCCCTGATGTGCTGGTTATTGAATTCACCCGGCAAACGCACGTCCAGCCACTCGGCACCCTTGTCGGCAAACGCCTTTGCCTGCGGGTAGTCGAGTTCATGCACCAGCGGTGCGCGCAGCAATTCGTTGAAATCATCTTTGGAAAGACGCATGAGTGAACCATCGGTAAGCATGGTCACTGTGGCATTTCGGCGAGTACTGGACACCAGGGCTTCCTCACCAAAACAGGCTCCTTCGCCCAGTTCTGCCAGTAAAACTTCCTTGCTGCGTGTTGAAGCCTTGCGGCTGACGGCAATACGACCGGATTTTACAATGTAGAAGTAGTCACCCTCCTCATCCTGCCTGACGACGACATCACCCGCCCGAACATTGACGGGTTCAAGACGCATCAACAGCTGATGAATATTTGACGGCGGGAGCTGGAGAAATGCCTGTGACTGCAACATACGCGTCATCCAGTCACCGTCTTCTTCGGCACCAATTTCGACAACGTCATATCCGGACGATTCGTCCCAGGTCAGCAGTACATCAAGCAGACTCGAATCAACGCGCGCGACCGTGACGCTACCTGATGCGCGGGCCGAGAGCTGGCGAGGCTGTTTGTGTGCAAGGGGATGGTGCGCGGCTTCAGAACCGCCAATGACAGAACCGACAACATTACGCCCCTCATCGACCAGTTCGACTTTACCTTCCATCACATAGACAGACTGATAGTCCCGGTCACCTGCCTTGAACACATACTGCCCGGAACGAATGGTTTCGATGACTGCTTTTCGGGAAATTTCGTCGAGATGTACCGCAGACAATGCATTGAGAGGAACCAGATCCTTTAACACCTTCTTGTCCAAGAGTTTTTTTGCCGCCCCCATGGTCTGCCTGTCATCCTGTCGATAGAGTTAACCGGTGCTGAATAAGTGCTTTCGCACAACACCGCGCATAGCGCGCTACGTACCCTCTGCTATCGGCACAAAACACCGAAAACTTAGCGGGCCGGGACCGGGGAAAACCGTGAAATTGTTCACAAATTCAGATGCATTGCGTCACTTGCGGAGACTGGTACCATAGCCTGCGTCATGTCCAGATCCCTCTTCTCCACACCTGAAGCCGCCGAACAGGCCTTCTACGAAGCATTTGCCAACGCTGACCTCGCTGCAATGATGGCGGTCTGGGCGGAACGTGATTTTGTTGAATGCATTCATCCCATGGGCGACCGGGTTCGTGGTTATGACGCCGTAGAGGAAAACTGGCGTGAAATATTCGAAGGCGGACTGCGCGTACGTTTCAAGCTGTCCAATGTTCACCGCACACGGGATGTACAGATTGCCGTGCATGTGCTCTACGAATATCTCAGCGCGGCCGGCGATAGTGACAGCTGGTCCCCTGTCATCACGACCAATGTGTTTCAACTGATCGATAACAGCTGGCGTATGACACACCATCATGCATCACCCTGCCCGGATGAGAACGCCCCCGATGAATCTTCCGGTGGAGCTGCAGAGACCCGGCAGCTTCACTAACACCAACACCGGAAAACCCTGCTATTTTCCTTGCATCATGAATGCCATCTTCATTTGAGTCTGGAATAACAGGCATCAAATCATAAAAGGGGTTTCACTTTTTTTTCTTTGTGCTATGGTTGCGCCGTTAGTTCTCTGCCAACATTTTTATAGGAGCACATTGAATGGCCGTAAAGAAAAAAGCTGCCAAAAAAACCGCCAAAAAAAAGGTTGTTGCCAAGGCGGTAAAGAAACCTACGACGAAAGCTGAAACGTTCACTTACATTGCAGATAAAACCGGCCTGACCAAGAAAGACGTTGGCGCCGTTTTCGAAACTCTCAACGCGCTGATCAAACGTGACATCAGACGCACTGGTCCTGGCGTCTACACCGTACCTGGCCTCATGAAGATCAAGGTTGTCCGTAAACCTGCCACCAAAGCTCGCAAGGGTGTAAACCCGTTCACCGGGGAAGCCATGACATTCAAGGCCAAGCCTGCCCGCAATGTGGTCAAGGTGCTTCCGCTGAAGGGCCTGAAAGATATGGTATAATCAGGCACTTACCTGAAATTTTACCGGGATATATCTCCGTATCCGACACAAGGTCGGGTACGGAGAACGGAAAGAACTCTGAAAAAGCAGCCGGATGGCTGCTTTTTTATTGCGCGTTCTGCACGCGGTGACGCGCCTGAATAAACTCCCTGTGTGGCACATAGATCAGGCCTGCAATCTTGCGCAACAGGGCTTCCTCGTAACGATCAATTCGCCCGTCGGCAAAGGCAACCTGCCACAACATCTCCACCACGCGCACCTTCTCTTCGGGTGAAAATTGTTGGTTGATCAACCGGGTGAACTGGTGGAGCGACACTGAATCTTCAGATTCACGTTGCGCGAGACGGGACAGTTCGCGGGTTTCTTCCTTGCTCAACGCAAAGGTATCGCGCAATATCCGCTCCAGCACATTACGTTCTTCTTCCTGCTCCTCGAAATCAGCACGCTGCATCTCGAACAATAATGCGGCCGTTGCCAGGCGCAGACTGTGTTCACCGTGCGTGCCCGTCGGGTCAGTATCGATGCGAGAGTGAAAAAAATCCTGAATAGCGCGTAACATAATGTGTAGTCTAACGGTTACGCCGCCTCAAACCAATCATGGCCATAACAGCCAACCAGGGCAACAGAGGATCAATATCCTTCACGTCCACCAGCACACACCCTCCACCACCGCCACCGCCGCCGCCGCTGTCAGCGATAACATTACACCCTGGACCACCGGCTACCGATGCGGGATTCGCAGCGCCTGCCAACGCCGCATTCGCGTCCAGCATGCCCATACCGCAAAGATTCCCGGTACAACTGCTATCTACAAAATCACGTGCTGTTGTGCATAGAATATCCTTGACCGTAGCGGGTGCGAGCGTTCCGTTAACCGCCAGCATCAGTGCAGCGACAGATGAAACCTGGGCCGCCGTAAAACTGGTGCCGGTAATAAAGGCGAGCACATCAGTACCCGCCGTTGTAGTGCCGTCGTTCCATAACGTCAACACATTATCTTCAAAAACCGGCCCGTCACCACCCGGTCCGACAAGGTCCACTCCCTCACCACGGTTGGTGTAGGAAGCGATACTGCCATCACGTGCTACCGCGCCAACCGTCACGACATTGGCACAATTGGCAGGACTGAAATTAACAACGTCTTTCCCTTCATTGCCGGCGGCCACAACCACCACCGCACCAGCTGCCACGGCATCATCAATTGCCGTCTGCTCCTGCACGGTGCAGGCACCTTCGCCCGACAAACTCAAATTAATTACATTGGCCGGATTGGGATTGTCCGGCACACCCGACACAGACAAACCGGCCGACCAGCGAATTGCTTCAACGATATCTGACACAAACCCGCCGCACTTGCCCAATACTCTCACAGGCAGAATTCTGGCGGAAAAATCTATCCCTGCGATATTACTGTTATTATTAGACGTTGCGACCATCACACCCATGACGGACAACCCGTGCCATGAACTTGGCTCATCAGTAGATGGGTCACCCACACCACACTCATTGGCCAAAACAGCGTCGCCTGGATCGGCCGGGTCAGCATCCCGGCCATTTCCGTCATTGGCCATCGTAATATCGCTAATAAAATCATAACCGGGCAGGATACGACTCGTATTCAGATCAACATGCTGCAAAAGGCCGGTATCCACGACCGCTATCACAATACTGGACGAACCGGTGCTCTGATCCCAGGC
>VAPM010233227.1_pt1 | contig 11687 bp, 9 predicted proteins | sample 3395091 | NCBI WGS metagenome assembly VAPM01 (sample SAMN08290445, study PRJNA428436) | hydrothermal vent metagenome | isolation source: Deep-sea hydrothermal vent chimney 3 | place: Pacific Ocean: Juan De Fuca Ridge | reverse complement strand
GAGAAAGCGCCTTGGCTATTTAACTCCCCATGAGGTGTTTAAGAGGGGTGGTGCAGTTCAAACTAGAATGTAGGCAATAAATCCGTTTGTAAATTGATTTATTGCTCTGCTTGTGGATAAACACTATTGTTTTAGTTTTATGTAAACGGTAGAATATAAAGTAATAAGTAATCTTTAAAATATTATGCAAAAAATTATATCATCAAATTTTTTTATTTTCTCGGCTTTGTTTTTGCTCGTTTTAAGTTTCGGTATTTTTACACAAAAAACAAATTTATTTACAACAGAAGTTGCAAATGCTGGGGTATTGGATAATGTGTCAGGGTGGGCGTGGGCGAATACCCCGCAGTCATCAGGCGCCCCTACCACCGGCACTAATCAAGGTGTTGGTTGGATAAGTTTTAATTGTATAGACAGAGAAGCATCGGAAGGAAAAATTTGTTTAGATAGGAATGATGCTACTTTTAATTCAGCTGTGAATATTATTGATTACGGAGTAACTATTGATTTGAACACAGGAGATTTTTCGGGGGAAGCGTGGAGTGAAAATATCGGCTGGATAAGTTTTGATAGAGTTGAAACAGGCGATCCTGATTCTGACGATATAGGTTCCGGTTCTGGGGCGATAGCTAGTGTTGATGCATCTACTGGAGTAGTTACAGGCTGGGCACGCGCAGTCTCCGGTATCAGTGGCTCTGGTGGCTTTGATGGATGGGTAAAGCTTTCTGGAACGGCAACCAATGGAAGTCCTTACGGAGTAACTGTAAATACCTCAACTAGTGAATTCAGCGGGTATGCATGGGGAGATAGTGTGATTGGTTGGGTGGACTTCGATCCTTCTAATTCAAATACTGGGGATATTGGAGTGAAGATTACGGGTACATTGAATCAAGCACCTGGTCCGATGAACATAACAGCTCCATTGACGGGGCTTACAGGAGAAGCTATTTCGTATACTTTTCAAGCCCCTGATGGCGATACACCCCCTGACGATGTACGATATTATATTGACTGGGAGAATGACGGCACTGTTGACGCCTGGTATCCTTCTTCGTCAACTTATACTCCAAGCAATACATCTTATGCAACAACTCACACATGGTCAACAGCAACAACGTATACAGTTGCTGCTTGGGCAGTGGACACAAAGGGCGCAATATCTCCAATAGCTACTAAGCCTATAACAATATCAGTTCCCGATTGTAGTAATAATAATGATGATGATGGTGATCTTTTAATTGATGAAGCTGACCCAGGATGTTGGATAGATCCGACACTTGGTAATACACCAGCTAATTATGACCCTCGAGATAACAACGAAGCTGACCCAGAATGTTATAATAGTAATTTTGATGATGACCTTGATGGTGTTGCTGACGCCAATGACCCAGGCTGTTGGATAGATCCGGCACTTGGCAATACACCAGCTAATTACGATGCAGCTGATGATGATGAAAATAATTGTGGTAATGGTCTATGTGAGCCAAACACTAAAGAGAATTTCATAAGCTGTTCAGTTGATTGTACTGCTGGACTTGAGGAGTTTTAGGATATTCTAAAACTTAAAAGCAACAAACAAGAAAACACCGGCGCCTAAAGGCGCCGGTGTTTTCTTGTTTTTGACTTTTTCCCACAGGGTATCTCGTATTATTCTGGTATAATTAAAGTACTGATTTTATATTTAAATTGTGCTTGTAAAAGATGAACAACTAAAGGAATTTTTGATAGATTCGGGGATGGTTTCTCGTGATGATATTTTGAGTGCGAGTGAAAAAAGCAAGAAAGGCAAAAAATCTCTCGGTGAAATACTTGTAAGCGATGGTAATATTTCTGAGGATGACCTAAGAAGAACGCAGGCTTATATTCTTGGGATACCTTTTGTTGATCTTAAGGGGCAAAAATTAGAAAAAGATGTCCTATCTATGATATCTGAACCAATCGCGCGTAAGCACAATATTGTTGCGTTTAAAAAGACACCAACTGCACTTGAGGTTGCCATGCTGGATACTGAAGACCTAGCAGCGATAGAGTTTGTGAAAAAAAAAGTTGGTTTACAGATACTTCCAAGATTGACAGATAAAGAGTCTATTAAGAGTGCGTTATTGCAATACCAAAAGAGCTTGAAAGCAGAGTTTGGAGAGATAATACAAAAAGAAGCTATCTCATTGAAAGCAATTTCAGAGGAAGGAGAAGAAGGGAAGGAGTCAGAAAAGGATTTGAAAAAACTAGCAGAAGATCTTCCTGTGGTAAAGATTGTAGATACTCTGCTTAATCACGCGATACTTCAAGATGCATCTGATATTCACATAGAACCAATGGAAACACAAGTTGTAATACGGTATCGTATCGATGGAATTTTGCATGATGCTATGACATTACCCAAGAATGTTGCACCGGGAATTACTGCGCGTATTAAAGTGCTTTCAAATTTGAAGCTTGACGAAAAGCGTCTTCCTCAAGATGGAAGATTCAAAATAGAAACACCTGATCAAAAAGTATCATTTCGTGTATCTACACTACCTACTTATTATGGAGAAAAGACAGTAATGCGCTTACTTCGTGAAGGAGGAGGAGGATTTAGTTTGGACGGGCTTGGTTTTCATGGCAGAGGACTTGAGCTTCTTCACGAGGCAACAAGACAAAAGGTTGGAATGATCCTTACCACAGGACCTACCGGGTCTGGAAAGACTACAACGCTATATACACTTCTTGATATTTTAAATACTCCGGAGGTAAATATTTCAACAGTAGAAGATCCTATTGAGTATCAAATGCAGAGAATTAATCAGACACAAGTAAGATCTGAGATTGGCCTTACTTTTTCGTCAGGACTACGCTCACTTGTTAGACAGGATCCTGACGTCATCATGGTTGGGGAGATACGAGACACAGAAACTGCTACTCTTGCGGTAAATGCTGCGCTTACTGGGCACTTAGTGCTTTCAACCCTGCATACAAACTCCGCAGCGGGTGCAATGCCTCGTTTATCAGAGATGGAAGTAGAACCATTTCTGATTGTTTCAACAGTAAAGGTTATTATTGCTCAGCGTCTTGTCAGGCGTTTGTGTAGTGCCGGTAAGGAAAAATATATTTTATCAAAAGATGAACTTAGTACGATTGAAGACAATGTTGACATGAACAGAGTCCTCGCTGTCTTGAAAGAGGAGAAGGTCGTGAAACCCGATGACGATTGGGGAACTATACCTTTCTATAGAGCGAAGAAGACTGCGGAATGTGAAGATGGTTATAAAGGAAGAGTTGGTATACATGAGATACTTAAAATATCACCTGCAACAAGCGAACTTATAATGAAAGAAGCAACATCTGATGAAATAGAAGAGCAGGCAAAAAAAGAGGGGATGATGACAATGATAGAAGATGGTATTTTTAAGGCAGTACAAGGTACAACAACAATAGAAGAAGTGTTAAGGGTAATTAGTGAGTAGATATATATGCCAAAATTTAAATACAAAATAAAAGATGAAACCGGTGTTAAGACGGAGGTGTCTGAGTCACACGACAAGTACGCTTTGATAGATAAATTAAAAAAAGAAGGTAAAGAGGTTATTTCAGTTGAAGAAGTAAAAAAAGGGAGCATGAATATTGAATTCATAAACAGATTTCTTTCAAAGGTAAAACTTCAAGAAAAAATAACATTTTCAAGAAACTTATCTGCTATGATAGAAGCAGGTCTTTCAGCTTCCAGAGCGCTCGGAATATTGGAGCGTCAGACAAAGAATGTAAAATTTAAATATGTAATAGGTGAGCTCGTGGATACGATAAACAAAGGGGGTGGCTTGAGCGAGGGGATGAGTAAGTTTCCGAAAGTCTTTTCTTCTTTATTTGTTTCTATGGTACATGCAGGGGAAGAGTCAGGAAGCCTTACGGAGTCGTTGCGGGTCATAAGTGAACAACTTGAAAAGAGCTACATGCTCCGAAAAAAAGTAAAAGGCGCGATGCTTTATCCTGCTATTGTTATCACCGCCATGATTATCATCGCGATCCTGATGCTTATATTTGTTGTCCCGACTCTTACAGAGACATTCAAAGAGCTTGGGGTGGCGCTTCCGGCAAGTACACAATTGGTGATAGTGGTCAGTGATGCATTGTCTGAGAATACTCTTGCCTCGATGCTCTCAATTATTTCATTTGTTTTGTTTTTTGTGTTTGCGTTAAAGACAAAGAGAGGGAAGAGGGTATCTGAGTATGTTGTGCTTCGGTTGCCTGTGATAGGGAAGATAGCAAAGCAGGTTAATTCGGCAAGGACAACGAGGACTTTGTCGTCGCTGCTTTCTGCTGGTGTTGATATGATTGAGGCGATATCAATTACAAAAAATGTTGTTCAGAATTCTTACTACAAAGAGGTATTAGAAAAAGCAGAAAAAGATGTGCAAAAAGGCTTGCCACTTTCTGGAGTATTTATGGAAAGAGAAGATTTGTATCCGATACTTGTGGGTGAAATGATGGAAGTTGGAGAAGAAACGGGAAAATTTTCAGAGATGCTTATGAGGGTGGCGTTGTTTTACGAAGAAGAGGTTGATGTGGCAACAAAAAATATTTCAACCATAATAGAACCCGTCCTTATGGTGTTAATAGGTATTGGTGTTGGATTCTTTGCACTCTCAATGATTACACCTATGTATTCACTATCAAGCGCTATTTAGAAATGAATATAAGTAAACCAAAAAACAAACATAAAGCAGACAGAGGTTTTTCTTTGGTGGATGTCATAGTTGCGTCCGCTCTTGTTTTGATTGTATTTGTGAGTATTGCAGGAGTATTTAAGTCTATTCTTGATCTTACATTCCATAACAAAGCAAAGGTAAGTGCTCTTGCGATAATGAATGAACAAATGGAGTTTCTTCGAAATTTTGACTATGACAGCATAGGTACTGTTAGTGGTATTCCGTCTGGCATTATACCTCAAACAGAAACTGTGACATTTAACGGTATTGATTACACTAGACGTGTACTCGTTCAATATGTTGATGCGCCCGAAGACGGTTCCGATACGAGTGATGAAAATGGAATTACGGCGGATTATAAAAGAGTAAAGATAGAAGTAAGTTGGGATTTTAGAGGTGAGACAAAAAAAGTATTTTCAGTATCAAATTTTGTACCCAAAGGCATAGAAACTCTTGAGGGTGGAGGAACACTCATAATAAATGTTCTCGATTCTTTGGGTGCTCCTTTGGCAGCTGCGGACGTACACATAGAAAACAATTCTTCGGATCCTATTGTCTCTGTGGATACGTTCACTAATACCGAAGGCAAGGTTGTATTCCCAGGTAGTCCTGCGAGTGGTAGTTATGAGATAACGGTAACAAAAACAGGATACAGTACATCAAAAACATATGATTCTGATTTGTCTAATCCAAATCCGAACCCTGGACACTTCTCTGTTTTAGAAGGGGAGACAACAGTTTCTACTTTTCAGATCGATGTGTTGAGTTCGAAAACAGTTAAAACATATGAGAAGATAAAATTAATGGAATGGGAAGACTTGTTTAATGACTCAAGCAAGATATCACAGTCCGCAAGTACAACTGTTTCTTTAGGAGGGCTTGAGTTGGAGCAAACACTAGGGGTGTATGAAAATTCAGGGTATGTGTATTCTGTAGACAGTACTCCTTCTTATTTAGATAAATGGCAAGAAGTTTCATGGAATGATACAGAGTCACTAAATGCAAGTATTGCTTATAAGGTGTATTACTATGACGGAGTAAGTGAATTTATTCTTGTCCCAGACGCGGATCTTTCTAATAATTCTACAGGGTTTGGTGTATCTCCTGTAGATATTTCCGGATTGGATATTTCTACATACACAAGTCTAAAAATTGCAGGTTTCTTGGATACAAGTGACACCTCTGAAACACCTGTGGTCCTTGACTGGAAAGTCTCTTATCTCGCAGGTCCTACACCTCTGCCAAACCTTGCCTTTAATATGAAAGGAAGCAAGACGATAGGCACAGATGATTCTGGTGATCTGATATATAAATACTCACAAGACCTGCAAACAAATGCGTCTGGTGTGCTAGGGATAGATTATCTTGAGTGGGATACGTACAATATTACAATAGATAATGATACACTCGTGTTGGACATATCAGAATCTTGTGACCCTCAACCGTTATCTCTTTCACCGGGGATTAGCACAACAACCAGCTTGTATTTTGTTACGCAGACATCAAACTCTCTTTTAGTCACTGTCAGGGATTCATCAAACGAGCTTTTGAGTGGGGCATCTGTCCGCTTATACAGGACTGGAGTTGATACAACGCAAACATCTTCTTCTTGCGGACAAACAATATTTACTGGTATTTCTTCTGGAAGTGTGTCAAATGGGAATGCTTACTCCATAGATTTATCGCTTGCGGGGTATACAAATACTACGATATCCGATGTTGATGTGTCTGGTGCGTCAAAAATAAATGTTGTTATTGATGATTAATTATGATTTTTAGAAAAACTTATCTAAAAAATACAGGTATGACGATGATTGAAATGCTCGTAACTTTGAGTATTTTTATTGTTGTTATGCTTGCTATAACATTCTCGTTGTTTTCGTTTTATAGATATAATGCGTATGGAATAGAACAAGCTACTGCAATAGATAGTGCGCGACGAGGCATTGAGCCGACAATAAACAACATAAGGGAGGCGGCTTATTCAGACGAAGGCGCTTATCCTATTGTGAGTGCCAGTCAAAATAGTTTTTTGTTTTATAGTGATATAGACAGAGACAATAGTATTGAAAAAGTGCGCCTGTTTCTTGACTCCGGTGTTTTTAAAAAGGGAACTACTGAGTCTGCTGGAGATCCGCCAACATACGATGGGCAACCCGAAACAGTTTTTATTCTAGCTGAGAACGTGCGGAATGCAGACCAAGGTGTTAATATATTTAGATATTACGACAACACTGGTACTGAAATACTTGATCTGACAGATGTCTCCAGCATTACGTTTGTGAAGATGAGTGTTATTGTGAATGTTAATCCATCAAGGAATCCGATTGAGTTTATTCTTAACGCAAGTGCATCTTTGAGAAATCTTAAAACAAATTTATAAAATGAATAATCAATTTACAAATTTTTTTTCCTTTACTAAAAATGGATATGCAACACTCTATGTTCTTGTATTCTCATCTATTTTTTTAATGCTCATTTTTTCTTTGCTTGGTTTTGTTTTTACTCAAACCAAAGTTCACATAGCGAAGGAGAACAAAGATAAAGCAATCCAGATAGCAGAGGCGGGACTTGATTACTATCGTTGGTTCTTGGCGCACTATCCAGAGGACCTTCAGGATGGTACTGGGGTTGCGGGTCCATATGAACATGAATATTTTGACCCTGAGGGTGGCGCTATTGGAAAATTTTCACTTGTCATAAATGGTGATCAAAAATGCAATACATTGTCATCCGTTGATATAAATTCAACAGGATGGACATACGAAAAACCGGAATACACAAAAGAGGTATATGGTAAATACTCAAGACCCTCAGTTGCAAGCTATGCTTATATAATTAACAGTAATGTATGGGCTGGTTCTGATAGGGTTATCAGTGGAAAGTATCACTCAAACGGGGGAATAAGAATGGATGGGACAAATCAATCGTTAGTAACCTCGTCTGTTGAAGATTGGCAGTGTACTAGTTCGTTTGGGTGTGACCCAACAGAGACACAACTAGGTGTCTTTGGGAGTGGGTCTGGATCGGATCTTTGGGATTTTCCAGTTGAGTCGGTTGATTTTGTAGGACTTACAACAGATTTTACAAATATGAAAACGCAAGCGCAATCAGACGGTGTTTATCTCGGGTCTGTGGGTGGTGAGTCGAACAGAAGAGGATATCATATAATATTTAAGTCTGATGGAACAATTGATGTGTATACTGTGACTAGGACAAGATATCATAATAGTATTCATATTGATGACACAAGTGCATGGCAGAGAGATTACTACATAATAGATAGGGAAACTTTTTTGCAAAATTATACGATACCTGTCGGTTGCAGTGTCATTTTTGTTGAGGATAGGTTGTGGCTGGAGGGTACTGTAAAAGGGAAGGTTACTATTGCTTCAGCGGATGTTACTCAGCCTAATTATGACCCGGACGTTATTTTACTAGGGAACATAGACTACACTACATTGGATGGTTCAGACGGTCTTACTGTGCTTGCGGAAAATTCGGTCGTAATATCACCCCATTCTCCAGACGACATGAGCCTGCGCGGGATATTTATTGCTCAAAAAGGGTATTTTGGCAGGAATTTATATCCGTGTTGGTATTCAGCTGACGATCAGAAGAACTCACTCACAATGAACGGAAGTATTGTTTCAAATGGACGTGTTGGTACTAAGTGGGGATATACGGTTTCGCCGTGGTGTATCAATGAATGGTCAGGGTATGACATACGCTCTAACTCATATGACAGAAATCTTGCGACAGATCCACCACCCCTTACCCCTTATGTGGACGATGAATATGAGTTTATAGAATGGAGGGAAGAGTAGTAAGGGCGTCTTACTTATATTTTTAAATAAATAAAAAGCGCGGCATCGTGATGCCGCGCTTTGCTGTTTTTATTGCGTTGCTTGACATCTTTTCAGTTCACGCTTTTCCCACTCAATACATTCTGTGAAGTGATGAGAAGGGCAACTAAAAAGTGCAACTCTGTAATCATGAGTACTGATATCCTCCCAGCCGCTTGGTGGAGGGTCGGAAATATCTGTTGGATTTTCAGGATTTATGGGTTCTTTAAAGATGTATGCCACTGATTTTCTCCTTGTTTGTGCGATAAAAGGTGTTTCAATTTCTTTTTAAAGAGTATTACGAAGAGTAATCATTGTCAATGTCACAAAATAATTTCAAAATGTTACAATATGCTTAATGGCTAATAAAAAAATAATTATTGGGAATTGGAAGATGGCACCGAGTACAATGAAAGAGGCGAAAGTTGTGTTTGGTGGTATCAAAAAAACTGCAAGTGGCTTACGTAATGTTCAGACTGTTGTTTGTCCTCCTTTTTTGTATTTGAGTGAGCTCAAAAAGACAATAAATGGACATCGAAGTGTATTAGGCGCGCAGGATAGTTTTTGGGAGAGTAGTGAAAAAGCTCATACAGGAGAAGTGTCCCCGGAAATGCTTTCAGGTCTTGGTGTTAAGTATGTGATATTAGGGCATTCGGAAAAGAGAGCGCTGGGTGAGAGTAATGAAATAGTGAACAAGAAAGTTGTTGCATGTCTTAAGGAAGGGATTAGGGTTGTGTTGTGTGTTGGTGAATCACAGCAAGACGAGCATGGTGAGTATACAAAGTTTATAAAAAATGAAATTACAGAATCTCTCAAAAAAGTTCAAAAAAAGTTTTTAGATAATTTAATAATTGCGTATGAACCTATTTGGGCGATTGGCAAGAGTGCCACTCGTGTGGCAAGTCCCGAAGATGCGCTTGAAGTGTCTATCCTTATTAAAAAAGTACTTGCGGATATGTTTAATAAAGACGTAGCGATGAAAGTCCCAATTCTTTATGGTGGGTCCGTAAACTCTGATAATGCAGAAAGTTTTCTTTTTGAAGGAGAGATGGATGGGCTTTTGATTGGCAGGGTAAGTTTGGATGCAAAAAAATTCAGTGAGATCTTGAAAATTGCAAACTCTGTAAAATAATTTACTTAGACGTATCTTATGGAAGTATATTCTTTGCAAAAAACCATTATGAAACTGCGAACAATAAAAGAATTAAAAAATATCAAAGGAAAGCGTGTGCTTCTCCGGCTTGGGCTTAACTCTGCGATAAAAGATAGTAAGGTTGTTGGTGGGTATCGCATAAAACAGGTAATCCCGACAATAAAATACCTAAAAGACAAAGGAGCTAGGGTTGTTATCTTGGGACACATAGGCAGAAATAAAAATGACAGCCTGAAGCCGATTGTTGATTACATCAACAGAAGAACAAAGATTGGGTTTGTTCCAAATCTGCATGACAAAAATCTTCCAAACATTGTAGAGAACATGAAAGAGGGCACTGCTCTGCTGTTGCAGAATTTACGCTCTGACTCAGGAGAAGTTGAAAACAGTATGGAGTTTGCAAAATACCTTGCTTCATTTGGTGACATTTATGTTAATGACGCATTTTCTGTTTCGCATCGTAAGCATGCATCAATCGTGCTTCTCCCGAAACTTTTACCAAGTTATATTGGTCTTCAGTTTGAGAGAGAGATAAAGAATCTTTCTGTTGCAGTAAAACCACCAAGACCGTTCTTGTTCGTACTCGGTGGTGCAAAAGTTGTCACCAAAATACCTCTCATGAAGAAGTTTTTGAAAGAAGCAGACCGTGTATTTGTCGGCGGTGCGCTTGCGAACAACTTCTTCAAAGAGGCTGGGTATGAGGTTGGAAAATCTCTCATTGATAAAAATAACTTTAATTTAAAACCACTACTTAAGAACAAAAAACTTATATTGCCTGTTGATGTGGTTGTTGGGAATAAAAAAGTTTCAATAAAAAAACCGGAAGAAGTAATAAAAAGTGAGATTATTCACGACGCTGGTCCTGAGACGATAAAAGAATTGGAAGGTTTGGTTGAAAAGTCAAAATTTGTACTTTGGAATGGGCCACTTGGAAATTATGAAAAAGGGTTTGATAAAGGAACGGCGGACCTGTTAAAAATTCTTGCAAAGAGTGATGCAAAAACGATCATTGGTGGAGGAGACACTCTTGCTGTTGCGTTTAAGCTTAAGCTCCATAATAAATTTACATTTGTTTCTACTGGCGGTGGTGCAATGCTGGACTTTCTTGCAGATGGTAAACTTCCAGGGATTGATGCAATAGAGAGGTCGCAGAAAAAACTACGTAATTAACTATATAGTTAATTACGTAGTTTGGTGTATTTTTTAAAAAGATTGTTTATAGTTGTTGTTTTATTTTTTCTGCCACTTCTTCTGTTTCGCCTTCGCTATATTCTTTCCCTTTCCAGAGTCTCAAGCCGTCATTGGGGTATCTTGGAATTATATGCATGTGGAGATGGAATATTACTTGCCCTGCGGCGGGTTCATTATTGATGTGAATATTTATTCCGTCAGCATTTGTTCCAGCTTTGATGGCATTGGTTAATTTTTTTAAGGTTGGCGCAAGTTGCCGCAATGTTTCATCGTCAGTATCAAAAAGATTACGAGAATGTTTTTTAGGGACAAGGAGTACGTGCCCTGAGTTTACAGGACTTATGTCTAAGAAAGCATACGAGTCATCGTCTTCGTATATTTTAGTGCTTGGTGTTTCTCCTTTAATTATTTTGCAAAATAGGCAATCTTTCATAAATATAAGTATAAAGTAAAAAGCGGATGGTGAGAAGTGTCTATCGGAATGATGTCATGATATACTTTTGGAATGAAAAAGTACACTATTTCAAATGACCCCTCCAGTGAAATTAAAGAAGAATTAAAAGTGTATTCTGAGCTTACTCAAATACTTCTTTCTAATAGGAATATTACTACTGCACATGAAGCTGATGTTTTTTTGAATCCTGATTACGAGCGAGACATAAGTGACCCATTTTTAATACTTGGAATGGGTAAGGCGGTGGAGCGTATTTTGAGCGCGATTACCAACAAAGAGAGAATAGTTATCTATGGTGATTATGATTGTGATGGAATTCCGGGTAGCGTTGTGTTGCATGATTTTTTCAAAAAGATAGG
>VAPM010037837.1_pt1 | contig 11688 bp, 8 predicted proteins | sample 3395091 | NCBI WGS metagenome assembly VAPM01 (sample SAMN08290445, study PRJNA428436) | hydrothermal vent metagenome | isolation source: Deep-sea hydrothermal vent chimney 3 | place: Pacific Ocean: Juan De Fuca Ridge | reverse complement strand
CCTTTTCGTAGTTGTGTGCGTTGACTTTCTCTTAGACCACTAACTTCATTATTCGAGAATTTGTAACTACCTTCAGTAGGATTATCAAGCATTCCTATAATATTTAACAATGTAGATTTTCCACATCCAGATGGTCCCATAACGGCCACGAATTCACCTTCTAATACATTAAGATTTACTTTATTTAAAGCTAATGTTTCTACTTCTTCGGTTCTAAAACTCTTTTTTAAATTTTTGATTACAATCATTTTTTTGAATGTTTTAAATGTTTATTTTAATATTATTCGTTGGGCATTTCCAAAGTTATCGTAATTGGAGGTAATTACTTTTTCGCCCGCCTTGAGACCACTCAATACTTCATAATATTTTGAGTTTTGTTTTCCGATACTGATAGTTCTTTTTAAGGCTTCACTTCCATCAGCATTTAAAACAAAAATCCACTGACCTCCTGTGCTTTGGAAAAAGCTCCCTCTTGGTAATAAAAGAGCATTACGAGATTCCCCAAGTTGTAATTTAATATTATAGCTTTGCCCTGTTCTGATGGTTTTAGGTTTGTCTTTAGTAAATACCAAATCCACTTTAAATTTCCCATTACGAACTTCGGGATATACTTTACGTAACCGTAAAGTATATTCTTTTCCGTTGCGTTCTAATATCGCTGTTAAGTTCCTCTTAACACGATCGATATAATGTTCATCAATGGTAGCTTCAATTTTATAATCGGTTAGTACATTAATTTGCCCAATGCGTTGTCCTTTGGCAATATTTTGTCCAATTTCGGCATCCAAAAAACCTAATTGACCATCGGCAGGAGCTTTTACATTTAAATGGTCTAAACGTTGATATACCATTGATAATGTTTTTTTCATACGTTTTAAATCGGTATCTAATCCTGCCAAAGAAGTTTTACGCAATTTATTATCTTGTACGGTTTGTAGTTTTATAATTTTGTATTGTTTTTGGGAGAGCTCATAATCTTCCTGAGATCTTAAATAATCTTCTTTTGAAATAAGTTCATCTTTAAACAAGTCCTTATTTTGTTCAAAATGTCTCTTTTTACGATGCAACTCATATTCTGCCGTGGCTAATGATTTTTTACCTTCAACCTGACGAGAATCAAAAGTTAATTTAGTAGAACGCAAATCATTTTGTTTTAAGGCTAAATTACTTTCGCTGGCTAATATCTGTTCATATAAACCTTGATTTTCTAATTTAAGGATGATGTCTCCTTTTTTTACCATGGCTCCTTCTTCAATAAATTTTTCTGTTACACGCCCACCTTCATAAGCATCCATATAAATGGTAGCGATAGGGGCCACATTGCCATTTATGGTAATATAATCATCAAATTTTCCATTAATTACTTTACTTATGGATAGTTTATCTTTTTCAGTTCTAAAAGTTGAAAGAGAATTGCCAAAGAACATTTTCCATCCAACAAATAAAAGTAATAACCCAAGAGCCATATACCCATAATGTTTTGGGCGTAAACCTTTTTTCTTTTCTAATTGTATATCCATAAATAGCTTTTAATTTGAATTATTTATATTAAATATCGGTAGTCCTTTATAAAAATTTAATGTTTTTTGCTGTACTTTCAACTTTAATTTTACCTGTAAATTTTCATTTTGAGCTTTAGCATATAAATTTTTTGATTGATTCATTTCCAAGATACTTATCATTCCTTTTTCATATTTTTTTTGAGCTATTTTAAAAGTAAGTAAATGCACTGTAACATTTTGTTTAGTTTGATCATTTTCTAGTAATGTAGCGTTATAACCTTGAATTAGCTCTTGAATGATTTTATTGAGTTCCTGTTTTTGTATATTTAAGTTATTTTCAGCCCTTAAAAATGCAATTTTTTGTTGCTTTATTTGCGATCTGTTACTCCATCGTCCACCAATTGGAATATTTAATGAAATACCCATAAATTGTGATGCATTATCTTTAATTTGTGTATGAAATGGAATTACTTTTCCTGTCGCATCTATGTTAGTTTCAAAAAATCCCGTTCCATACCCAGCAGAAAAAGAGAGGGAAGGATATAAGTTTCCTCTAGCAATGGCAATGTCTTTTTTAGCAGCATCTACTCTAAATCTTTGTGCTTTGATGGTCGGGATAAAAGTTAGGGCTTTACTATAAATTGAATCAATATCATTTTGGTTATCTTGATTTTGGTTTAAAATATTTTCGTCATCTAATGTGGTAATCTCAATATTATTTTTGCTATTAAGATTCATTTCCTGTAATAATTTTAATTTGGCTGCATTCAAATTATTTTTATTTTGAATAACTGCCAGCTTATCTCCTGATAAAACGGATTCAGCTTCATACAAATCAGCTCCAGCTTTTATACCTAGTTCAATCTGCTTTTTAACTAAATTAACATTTGCTTTTGAAATACTTAATTGTTCTGATGTAATCTGCAATTGCTCTTCATAAAAATTAACATCATAAAATGCACTCATTATGCGAAATGCCAACAAGTATTTTTCTTGTAAACTTTCTTCTTGAGCTGCTTTATACAAAAATTTAGTTGCAACGATGGTATTTAGTTTTTGAAATCCTTTAAAAATATCTATATCCGCATTTATGGAGTAATTATTAGAAAAGAAATTAGAACTTACAATTTGATTATTATTCGGATCCACAGAACGTCCATACAAAACATAATAATTGGAGTTTGCAGATATGCTTGGAAAAAGCTCTTTATAGGATTGTTTATAACTCTCTTTGTTAGAAATGGTGTTATAATTCAAATCATTTAATTTTAAATTATGCGATAGACCATAAGTTATGCAGTCATTTAAGGTCCAATTTTCTTGTGAATAGGAAGTCATACACATAAAAAGGAATGGTATCATAAAAATATTTCGAAATTTATACATATAATTATATTATGTCAAACAGATAGCTATTCCTATGCCATAAATTTAAATTATTGATTATCAACATTATATATTGTTTACTCGATAAATATGAAATAAAATTTGTAAAAATAATTTACAATTATTGTCAAATATTTTTACAGTTTCTTTTTTGAATTAATTTGAATTTGTAGTTTTAATTTTTGAAATAAATCTGATTCATAATGATCGAAGGCAAAATTCTAATAATTGATGATAATAAAAGTGTATTAAGTGCTTTGGAAATTCTGCTTCAATTTGAATATAAGGAAGTTAAAACTATAAGTAATCCAAATCAAATTACATCCCTTTTGAATTTAAAAGAGTATGATATTGTTTTATTAGACATGAATTTTTCTGCAGGAGTTAATACAGGAAATGAAGGATTATTTTGGTTGAAAGAGATCAAAAAGAGAGCACCGGATATTTTAATAATTACGATGACTGCTTATGGAGATGTAGAATTAGCAGTTAAAGCTTTAAAAGAGGGAGCGTCCGATTTTATTTTAAAACCTTGGAATAATGAAAAGCTGTTAACTACTGTAAAATCGGCTTATTCACTACGAAAATCAAAAAAAGAAATTGCTCATTTAAAGGAAAAAGAAACCAACTTAAAGCGGATTATCAACAAAGGGGATACAAATTATATTATTGGCACTTCAAAATCGCTAAATGCTGTTTTAAAATTGACCAATAAAGTAGCTAAAACTAATGTTAATGTACTTATAACAGGTGAGAATGGTACTGGTAAAGAATTGATAGCTAGAGAGCTCCATAAAGTATCTTCTCGAAAAAAAGAAGTTTTTATTGCAGTAGATATAGGTTCTATTTCTGAAACTCTTTTTGAAAGTGAACTTTTTGGACACACAAAAGGTTCGTTTACTGATGCCAAAGAAGATAGGGTTGGAAAATTTGAAGCGGCTAATGGAGGTACTTTGTTTTTAGATGAGATTGGAAATATTTCACTTCAAACACAATCTAAATTATTATCTGTTATACAAAATAAAACGATTGTAAGAGTAGGTTCAAATAAACAAATTCCTGTTGATATTCGTTTGATATGTGCCACCAATTGTAATTTAGATCAAATGGTTACAGATGGCCTTTTTCGAGAAGATTTATTATATCGAATAAATATTATTCGAATTGAAGTACCTCCGTTAAGAGACAGAGAAGGAGATGTTTTGATTTTAGCTGATTTTTACCTAAAGAAATTCTTGAATAAGTATGGAAAACAAGGATTGAGAATTAACCAATCAGCTCAAGAAAAATTGATATCTTACCCTTGGCCAGGGAATGTTAGGGAATTACAACATACTGTTGAACGTGCAGTTATTTTATCAGAAGATAAGATATTAAAACCTACAGATTTTTTGTTAAATCAAAAAACAGAACTATCCTTAGAATCTATGCCAAATACATTAAGTGAAATGGAACAACTTATGATAACCAATACGCTAAAAAGAAATAATGGTAATTATAGTGCTGCAGCAGAACAATTAGGCATAACAAGACAAACCTTGTACAATAAAATAAAAAAATCAGAGAAATAATGGCTAGCAAAAATTTCTATGTGCGACTTATTATACGAATACTTTTGTTTTCTATTACTACAATTGGGTTTTCGTTTTATCTAGTAAAAGAATATTATTTTCTAAGCGGTCTGTTTCTTATACTCATGACTCTTCAAGTTATCAACTTAATTCGATTTATAAATCATACAAATAGAAAAATTGCTTATTTTTTTGAATCTATTAAAAATGAAGATTTTACATTGAGATTTCCAGAACAAGTTCATGTTAAATCATTAAATGAGTTGAATAAAAGTTTGAATATGTTGAACGAAAAGATTCAGGAAGTATATCTTAAAAACCAAACACAAGAAAAATATTACCAAGAAATTTTAAAGCAGGCGGATATTGGAATTTTGACCTTTAATAAAAAAGGGCATATTCTTTTTGCAAATTCAAAAATGGAAAAGTTACTAAATTACAAACCTTTAAATCATATAAAACAACTAAATCAGATAGATAAAAAATTGTATGATCTGTTTGCTGATTTAAAACCTTTTGATCGTAAATTGGTACAACTGACAAATGAAAGAGAAAAAAAACAAATTGCAGTAAAATCTACATCATTATCTTTAAATAGTGAAAAACTTTTACTAGTTGTCGCACAAGACATTCATAAAGAATTAGATGAAAAAGAAACAGATTCGTGGATTAAATTAATCCGTGTATTAACACATGAGATTATGAATACAATTACGCCTATAACTTCAATTTCAGACTCTTTAGTCAAATATTATAAAGTGGATAATGAAATTTTAGATGTAAATGATATTGATGATAATACCATTAAAAATACGGTTAAAGGGCTTGAAGTGATTATAGAACAAGGTAGCGATTTAATGGATTTTGTACAGTCGTATAGAAGTTTCCTCAATTTACCTAAACCAGATAAAACTCTTGTTTCAGCAAAAAGACTTTTAGATAAGGTGATAAATCTGATGGAGCAAGAAGCTAACAATAGAAACATAATTTTTGAAGTTAAAGTTGAACCCGTTGATCTAGAATTTTTTATTGATGAGAAACAAATTTCTCAAGTACTAATTAATTTAATTAAAAACTCGTTACAATCATTAGAAAAAAAGAATGAAGGTATAGTTAAAATTACGGCAGGAATTAATACTCAAGGTAATAGGTTTATAAAAGTATTTGATAATGGGTATGGAATTTCTAAAGATATTATTGATGAAATTTTTGTTCCATTTTATACAACTAAAGATAAAGGAACTGGAATAGGTTTAAGCTTATCTAAACAAATAATTCATTTGCATGGAGGTAGTTTGTCCGTAAACTCTATTCCAAAGAAGGAAACATGGTTTACTTTAACGTTTGATTCAAATAAAAATGATACTGATTTTGAAACAAACTATGAGATTAGTCATATAAATGACTAATTAATTTTGTAAGTATCTTACAAAGTGTGTAGAATTAAAATTAAGTATTTTTTATTTAATTAGAAATATATTGATTTATGATATCTTTGGTTTCGTCATTAAGATTAGAATATTTTAAATAGATCATAATGATTGTTTTTAAATTATAAGATTCCATTGTCAGAAAAACTATAAAAACTACCATCAGGAGCAATAATTAAATGGTCTAAAACTTTCACATCAAAAAATACTGCTGCTTTCTTAATTTTTCCTGTTATCCGTTTATCCGCTTCACTTGCAATTGGGTGGTTGTGTGCTAAAATAATACCTATAGAAATAAGTTTCTATAACAATTTTGGTGCATTATCAAAAAGACAATAGGCAATATTTAGAAAGTTATATAGTATGTTGAAAGGAGTTTAATAAACTTCCAGATGATATAAAAAGCATTAAATAAGGTTATTATCCAAATTATTAACGATATGGATTTGCATCATAAAAAAGTGTTTAGAAAAAAAACAAAAATCATAAAATAAATGACGTTTTATATTGGTTTAAAATAATACAAATTATATATTTGCACCATCAGAAAGTAAAGCATTTTACTTTAAGTTCATTTATAGTATTGTCAACAAATCGGATAACAGTTTAGTTTCAAAATCAATAACTGACTGATATATATAATATTGTGGGGTATGGGTATAATCCTGCCACCCCGATTAATTCATCAGGATTTTTAAATCCTAATGGTCGCATAGCTCAGCTGGATAGAGCACCTGCCTTCTAAGCAGGCGGTCGAAGGTTCGAATCCTTCTGCGATCACAAATAAATCAACAAAATGTTGGAAAAAAGCAAGCTTAGTATTTTAAGCTTGCTTTTTTATTTTAAGTAAAGTTGAATGTTTTTTTATTTATTTTCAGTACGGAGTGCTAAGGAAATTAAATCTTATTACAATTATAAGTAACTCTGCTAATTGTTTTAATCAATAGAATTCCCCGATGCTTGTGTCGGGTGTAGCGTAAAGATATGTAATTTTGGGATTATGAGTGATCATATTCATAAAAGTCATAATAAAAGTTTATTGTTGTATCATTTGGTTTGTCCTATAAAATATAGGAGAAATATTTTGACAACAGAAGTTTCCCAAACATTGCGAGATACATGTTTAGAAATATCGGCACGATATGAGATACATTTTTTAGAAATAGGAAGTGATGATGACCACGTTCATTTTTTGATTCAAAGCGTTCCAATGATGTCTGCTAAGGAAATAGCAAATACGATTAAGAGCTTGACTGCAAGAGAAATTTTCAGGATTCACCCAGAAGTAAAAAGTTATTTATGGGGAGGGAATTTTTGGACAAGTGGTTATTATATTAACACAGTTGGTCAATATGCAAATGAAGAAGTCATAAAAAAATATGTTCAAGGACAAGGAAATAGTCAAAACTACGTAAAGATACATTCTTCACAGTTAAAATTGTTTTGATACCTCGTACCCTTGGGTCGAGGTAGTTCATTAAGTTTTTTCTGTTTTAATAAATATAACGTGGATATTTTAAAATAAAATAAATCAGTCTGAAAAGTTTTTCAATTGTTATTTTGAGCGTAGTCTAAAAATCTTATTTCTTTATTTATCATGAAATTCTTCATTTTCATTTGGAGTAACACTTTTTATGTATATCTGTTTTTAGTCATATGGTTAACACGTCACCCTGAATTTATTTCAGGGTCTCACTTTATTATGTTGATTTACATCATCATGAGATTCTGAAACAAGTTCAGAATGACGGACATTATAAATTTATGAGATTTTACGGATATACAACACTTTTTAGACAGTATCTTTAGTTTTAGACAGTATCTTTTAGTTGTTTATACTATTAAATAAAAACTACTTTCTTTTTTTTCTTCTTTCTATAGCATCATCCATTGTTTTATCCATTTCTTTTTTTAAATCTATGGCTCGTACATAAATAGAGAGTTTGTACCTAATAGCATATAGTATTAGCATAACCACTACTAAAAAAGGTAAGGTATAAATAAATTCTACTTCGTCAACCCTTGCCGCACCATCATTTAAAATAGCAATTAATTGAAATAAATAAACGGATATTGGAATAATTAATACATGTACCCACCAATGTTTGTTAGTTGTAAACCAAATTAATAATAATAACAAAGGAACAAATTTTCCAAATAAGTAGTAAAAATACAATTGAATATTAACGTAATAACCGGCATTTATTGTTCCAAATAATGTGTTGTATTGTTCTTTGTCAGAAGGGAATGTTTTATAAACATATAATAAATAAGGAGTAATAGCTATTAAAATAATAACAATACTGCTAACAATTAAGGAGGTTCTTTTATTATCCATTTTGAATAAAACTAAGAGGGGTTAAAGATTATTCAAATATAGTAAAAATAATGATAATAAAAAAAACCACAATAAAAGTATATTGTGGTAGACTATTTAGATATTCAAATTTGTTAACCTTGCCTAGGTATTATTCTAATATCTTTTTTAAGTAATGCTTGGTGGTTATTAGATGTATAAGTTAGTATAGTTGCACCTATAAATGCAGAAACCATAAGCACCCCGAAAATTAATTTAAGTTTTTTCATTTTAGTAAGAATTAAATGATTAGTAAGAACATCAAATGTATAAAAAAACTTACTTATAGGCAAAAAAAATCCTGAACTATTTTAATTTATTTTTTAAAATAATTAGACAATGAAGCTTTATTCCCTTGTTTTTATTGGTTTTATCCAATACCGAAAACAAAAAAAATGCTTAAAATTTTAATAACTAAAATTTCTATTTTGGAGATTTTTAAAAGCAAAACTTGATAATTAACCTTCTAAAACTGGGTGGTTTTAGCGTAAAAATCAAAAAAATTATAAATTCTCTCCGTAAAAACTTATAATTATAGGGACGCTCTTACTGTGCAAATGTATAACAATTATTTTAATATGCAAAATATTTATGAAAAAAGGCAGTTTATTTATAAAAACGTGTAGTTTATTTATTTTTACCTCGTCATTGCGAGATTTTGGAAAAATCGTGGCAATCTTTTCATTCAGAGAGATAGCTTCACTTTAGCCTGTCTTAAGCGACAGTCGAAAGGTTCGCTATGACAGTTTTTATTTCGTCATGTTGCACTTGATACAATATAGTTATTGTTTTAGTTCTAATTTGTAAGATTCCCTGTCAATATTTCGGCTACGCTCAGTGACCTGCTGAGAATGACGGTTTAGTTTTGTTTATAGATTTAAAGGTGAAAGTCTTCAACAAGCTCAGATTAACAATTGGTTTTGTCATTGCGAGATTTTGAAAAAATCGTGGCAATTCTTTTAATTTAGAGAGATAGCTTCACTTCGTTCGCTATGACGTTGCATATTAAATCAGCTATAATTTTTTTTATGTTATACTGAACTTGTCGAAGCATAAATTTAGATTTTTTCAAAATCAACGGCTACAACTTTGTATTCTGGTGTTAAGGTTTCTTTATCTCCAATGTTTCCAGTAATTAAATTGATAAAAATTTCAGGTTGATGAAATGTTGTTCTTACCACTCCAGGTTTTACAGTATAATTTAATTTAACAGGAATATTTACACTTCCACGGTCAGAAAAAATCCGAACAGCATCTCCTTCCGAAATATTTTTTTTACCGGCATCTAGTGGGTTAATTTCTAAATAATCATTTGATGATATTTGTTGATTATCCGTTCTGCGTGTCATAGTACCAGAATTATAATGTTCTAATTGCCGAGCAGTAGTTAAAATAAATGGATATTTTTTACGGTGTTCAACTAACTCTGGAGTTTCTTCAAAGTCAAAATAATGAAATGTTCCTTTTCCTTTTTTAAAAGCACCGTTAATGTGTAACATTTTGGTATCTGTTCCATCTTCTTTTATAGGCCATTGCAACCCGTTTTTCCCTAAACCTTCCCAAGTTAGGCCTTTCATAAACGGAATAACATCTGCAATTTCTTCAACTATTTTTGTAGCATCATAGCGTTGACCTGTAGGTTGTTTATAGCCCAGCTTATACATCATATCAATAATAATTTGACCATCAGATTTACAATTTCCAATAGAATCCACCACTTTATTTACACGTTGTACTCTACGTTCTCCATTAGTAAATGTGCCATTTTTTTCAAAATAAGATGCAGCAGGTAAAACTACGTCAGCCATTTCTGCAGTGGCACTCATAAATAATTCCTGAACTATTAATATATCCAGTTTTTCAAATGCTTTGCGTATATGATTTGAATTAGGGTCTGTCATCAATGTATCTTCACCCATAATCCATAGTGCTTTAAAGTTATCTTGAAGTGTGGCATTAATCATTTCAGGAATTTTTAAACCTTCACGTTCAGGCATTTTTGCTACGCCGTATTTTTTAGCGTAATACTGTTGAATTTCAGGGTTATTTACATCCATATATCCTGCTCCTTGATGTGGTTGTACTCCCATATCAGCAGCACCCTGTACATTGTTTTGACCACGAAGCGGATTTAATCCAACACCATTTTTACCAATATTACCTGTCATCATAGCTAAATTTGAAAGTAACATTACTGTTTTACTACCTTGATAATGTTCGGTAACACCCAAACCGTGAAATTCCATAGCTCTTTTGGCAGAGGCATAGGCAATAGCTGCTTTTTTTACCAATTCTTTAGAAATACCTGTAAGGTTCTCTAATTCATTCATATCTAAATCTATAACGTGAGATTTAAAATCGTTGTAAAATTCAGTATATTTAGTAATAAATGTGTCGTTTACTAAATTATCTTTAACAATATAATGTGCCATCATATTTAAAATAGCCACATTGGTTCCAGGGCGTAATTGAAGGTGGTATGTTGCTAATTTTGCCAATTTAGTTTTTACAGGATCAACAACAATACTTGTAACACCTTTCATAAAAAGCTGTTTAATTTTTGCTCCGGTTACAGGATGTGCTTCTGTAGGATTTGCTCCAAATAAGAAAATAGCATCGGTTTGTTTTAAATCTTCAATAGAGTTTGTAGCTGCTCCAGTACCAAAGGCTTGTTGCATACCGTAAGCGGTAGGAGCGTGGCAAACACGGGCACAACCGTCAATATTGTTAGTTCCAATAGCTACACGAATCATTTTTTGCATTAAATAATTTTCTTCGTTGGTAGCTCTTGAAGATGAAATTCCACCAATGGCATCGGCTCCGTATTCATTTTTTATGCTGGTTAATTTTGAAGCAATAAAATCATAGGCTTCATTCCATGAAACTTCTTCAAACTTGCCATTTCTTTTAATTAAAGGTTCTTTTAATCGGTCAGGGTGATTGTAGAATTGAAAAGCAAAACGTCCTTTTAAACATGTGTGACCTTCATTAACTTCGGCAGTTTCAGGAGCTTGAATTCCTTTAATTTCATCATCAATTACTGAAACATATAACTGGCAGCCAACACCACAATAAGTACAGGTTGTTCTTACTGTTTTATCTGCAATCAGTGTTTTAGTTTCAAATTTATCGGTTAAAGCTTCCGTTGGGCAGGTTTGTACACAAGCACCACAAGAAACACAGGCCGATAAATTAAAGGATGTGTCAAAACCTTTGATAATATTAGTTGCAAATCCACGTCCAGACATTCCTAAAATTAGTTCACCTTGAATTTCTTCACAGGCACGTACACAACGAAAACAATTGATACATTGTGATAAATCGGATTTTATATACGGATGAGAATTGTCTATTTCAATATCTAAATGATTCTCTCCTTTAGGGTAGCGTACATTAGGAATTCCTATTTGAGCAATAGTTTCTTGAAAAGGTGTTGCTTTTTT
>VAPM010564824.1_pt1 | contig 11691 bp, 13 predicted proteins | sample 3395091 | NCBI WGS metagenome assembly VAPM01 (sample SAMN08290445, study PRJNA428436) | hydrothermal vent metagenome | isolation source: Deep-sea hydrothermal vent chimney 3 | place: Pacific Ocean: Juan De Fuca Ridge | reverse complement strand
CAGCCGATGTATTCCCTAATGATTATTAATCCATCGCCCATCAATTAATCCACCTCGTCCATGAACAAAAACAGCGGTCTATGGAGTTCTATGCACCATTTGGTTAAAAAGCGGGAAAATTCCTTTACATCCTCTCCGGTAACTATTCAGCCAAGGCAATAAACGGCTACAAATTCAATGGCGTAACTGCTCAGATGGGGTGCAGCTGAATAGTTCCCTCTCTGTAGCACATGGGCGAGGGATGCAGGGCAGAATCAAGGTACACCTCGGCTTTGGTGCAGGGGGGGATTTAATCCGTCTCTCGGCATAAAATCACCAAACGTTCTTAATGCAAAGGTCTAACCGGATACCATTAGTTTCGCATACGATCTTTGTCGTACCGCTGGAGAAGTTCCTAAAGAAATGTTCAACGTATTGAATTTGTTACTTTTAAAACAGAGGCCGGGCTCGCCCGGTTGTTTGGGCCAATAGTTACATGTTTTCTGCCCAAAATATTGTATAATGGGAAAAAGCTGGTCAACTTGTTTTGGCTGACTGGCTGTTTAGTTTAACGCCCTCTCTTAACTCCGTGAGAATTAATTAGACTACTTCGAGGTGCGCTGTGCAGACAGATATCGGAGAATCTATTACCTATGAGGTAAAAAAGGATGTTGCCAGCCGCTATTTTGGTTTTCGTAAGTTGATTGAAGATGACAAACTCACCTTACAGGAAAATATCACCAAACACAGCCGTATCCTGGAGAAGCGCATCAGCTTTGAACTCATCCGTATTTATATCTTATTAAAAGACGAGGAATTAATCGAACGTTTTCTGACAATAAGTGGCTTAAATAAGCAGATGTTTTATGACCCCTATGTTACTGAGTCGGCTACTATCCGCCAGCGGGTTTTTGAAGGGGTAAGGCTGCGGGGGCTGACCAAAAAGGGGCGCTATAAAAATGCCGTGCTTGACTGTTATGAACGCCTGAGTATTCATGTGGAGCAATATCGAGCCCGGTTCGCAGAATTAAACGATGAACAAAAGATGATCAGCGAGGAGATTAAGATATTCTACCAGAAAAATGATTTAAGCGCCATTATGGGATTTTTGAGGTCACTGGATGCCGTTGACAACCCTCTCGAAGGCGGTATGGCGCCCGCCATGGTTGGTGAGATGGATGACAAACTGCGTATCTCGCCGCCGCCCGCGATTGATTATTATCTGCCGCTTATGCCGCCCCTGGCTCCTTTAACCGAGGTTGGAGGAGAACTTAAAAAGTTAAGCGCTCTGGCCTTTAAACGCCATAGGGATGATATTCTCGCCTTTCTCGCCGCTCACCGCTCCTCAGAAACTGAAGTCTGCCGGAGATAATCCCAGAAGGCTTGATAATGATTGGGCATGGTGCGCCTGGCGTGGCGTATCAGATAAAAATCACGCTGCATATTCTGGATGGGCAGGGGGATTTCGATGAACTCGCCTCTGCTCAGTTCATCCTGTACGGCCAGCCGTGACAGGCACGATATTCCCAATCCGGCCCGTACCGCCTCCTTTACTGAGGCTGAGGAGCCCAGGATGGCGGCGATCTGTTCTTTTTTAATCTCAATACCGGCCTGAGCCAGCAGGCGCAGCATATTGACCCTGGTGCCGGAGCCTTCCTCCCGCAGGATAACAGGACTATGGGTCAGCGCTGTCCCGGTCTGCCCGGTCTGGTAATCCGCCGCCCCGACAAAGACCAGCTCGTCTTTAGTTAAGGGACAATATTCCAGCAGGGGGCTGGCTTTTCTGGCCCCCACCACCCCTATAAATATTTCGTGATTAAGAACCATATCAGCTATCTTTGAGGTGTCTTTAATTATAATCTCAAAGGCGGTATCCGGGTTGGTGCTTCTGAAGCGGGCGGCCAGGGCGGGGAGGATATAGGTGCCGGGAATGGTGCTGGCGCCTGTAATCAGATTCCCTCGTACCCGGCCTTCCTCGAAGAGAAAGTCCTCGCTGAGCTTTTCCATACCGTCTAACAGCCGCATTACCTCGGGATAGAGTTTGTCGGCCTTGGGGGTGGGGGCTATGCGGCGGCCCAGGCGGTCAAATAAACGGCAGGAGAATTCCGTCTCTAAGTTTTTAATATGTTCGCTGATGGTGGGCTGGCTGATATTTAACTTCTCAGAGGCCTTGGTAAAGCTCTTGTGCTGGTAAACCGCAGCAAATATTTTTAAATGATGGAAATCCATAATTATGAGATTGTTTGAGGTTTGCGGCTATGGCTTAATTATAAATTTGCCGGTCTTGGCATTCCAGCTGTAGCTGCTGCCAAACCAGATGTCTTCAATAAGATCCATGTCGATTTTCAGGCCTTTGACCTCGGAATAATCGTCATATACTGCCAGAATCTCCTGATCGTCAATGCGGTTGTCCATATTTTTGTCGGCCCAGTGGAAGGGGAGCATTTTGATTTCATTATTGCCGGTTATGGCTTGCGGGCGGCCGCCAAAACGGCGGGAGGTAATGGTGCCCCGCAGTTTCAGGACGGTTGTCGAGCCGCGGTTGGTCTTGAGGATATAGCCCAGGGTCAGTTCACCATGTTTGATGCGGCCCAGACATTTCAGGCTGCCGGTTTTTCTGTCCACCGTTACCGCGGCGGCGGAATGGGGTAATATTACTTTGGCTCCGGCGGGAGTATACTCTCTGATGATAAAAGATAAAGGTGCGCGGCCGGTATTTCTGATACGCAGCAGGACGGGGAAGGGGCGTCCGGGAGCGCTGTGGGCGGGAACTATACGCTGGGCCGAGATTCGTGGATTCATAAAGGCGGTCTGCCACCACCAGAAGGCCGCGATAATCAGCCCTAAGCCTGCAGCTATTAGGAATAAAAGGGATTTTTTTTTAGGGCTGGATGCCGCTTTGGGCGGGGCAGGTTCTGCCTTGGCCGGAGTTGGATCATTCTCGGCTGGATCCCTTTTAACTGCCCGGCGGCTTGTTGTCTCTTCCTCATCGAGAATTTCAGCCAGTTCAACCTGCAGGGCCTCGGCCAGTTTGAGGGCGTTGGCCTTCTTTATTGAGGGATAACGGCGGTTTTCCCAACGGGAGATGGTGTCCGTTGTCACCTCAACCGTTGTCGCCATATAGAGTTGCGTTAGATCCTGAGCCTCACGCAATTCCCGAATTTTACGGCCGTTAATCTTGACCATGGGCACTCCGCCCCGGCTTATTTTATGTTCATCCATTCGTCAAACCTTCATTGACTGTAACTATCCGCTTACGGAACTAAAGGGACTGGTTTTATTGTCTGGCGGCTTGAGACGGCCAGAGTCATGGGGCCGCGGCTTGTGCTGGTGCTGGCTCTCCACCTTTTACTTTGCTGGATAATGCTGCGGGAGGGCCGGCGCAGTGTGAAATATCACCGCCGTCTGCGGCAGACTGTCAGGCAGGTTTAAGCTCTGGTCACCTCTACTATCTCTAAACGGATCATTTCAGTTAGTACCTCGGCCATGGGCAGTCCCACCACATTGGAATAGGAACCGTATATCTCCTGGATCATGAAGCCGCCAATTCCCTGGATGCCATAGGCTCCGGCCTTGTCAAGTGGCTCATTGGTGGCGGCATAGGCCTGGCATATCTCCGGCGGCCAGCCGGCAAACCTGACTTCGGTACAAACCGCGTGGCAGACAAAAATATTACGCTGATGGTTAAGCAGGCAAAAACCGGTCCATACCTCGTGGCGATGGCCGGCCAGCTTAGTCAGCATGATTGCGGCCTCTTCGTTGTTCTTGGGTTTGCCAAGGATGGTCTTGTTGATTACTACCGCGGTATCGGCGGCCAGAACCCAGCTGTCTAACTCCGTGACCTGTGCCGCGCGGGCTTTGGCTGCCGCGAGGCGTTTGACAAAGTGCTCTGTTTCCTCATCCGGCCTCTCTGTCTCGTCAATGTCTGCTTTTACTGTCTCGAAGTCCAGCCCCAGGGCGGTAAGCATTTCCCGCCGCCGGGGGGAGCCGGAGGCCAGAATTAACGGCCTTTGTACGCTGAACAACGCGGCCCTGGGTGGTGGCGCGGCGGTCATTCTCAGGCCCTGATCGAGTAACCGCCGTCCACGACAATCGTCTGGCCATGGATCATCTCGGCTGGTTTACTGCATAAAAAGAGGCTGACATTGGCTACATCCTCGGGAGATGTCAGGCGGCCCAGAGGGGTGCGGGCCAGGGCGGTATCCAGGATTATTTTGCGGTTGGGGAATTTTTTCAGAGCCTCGGTATCTACGGCCCCGGCACTTACGGTGTTCACCGTGATTCCCAGGGGGCCCAGTTCCACGGCGAGGTGGCGGACGAGAGACTCCAGGGCTGCCTTGGAGGCTCCTACTGCCGTATAGTTTTCTACCGCCCTCACCGAGCCGAGACTGGAGATCGCGATAATGCGGCCCTGGCCGTCCATGAGGGGAACCGCCTGCTGGGCCAAAACTAGAAGCGCCCTGGCATTAATATCCATGGCCCAGTTCCAATGCCGGCTGTCAAGTTCCATGACCGGCTTTAAGACTCCGGAGGCGGCGTTGCTTATTAAAAAATCGCAGCGGCCATATTCCTCCCTGATACGTTCGAACATGGCCTTAACATGCTTGTCATCGGCGACATTGGCCTTGACAATTATGCATTTTACCCCGAAGCACTCAACTAATTTGGCGGTCTCTTCCGCGTCCCGCCGGTGGCGGATATAGTTTACTATTAGGTTTACCCCGTTCTCTGCGAATTTCAGCGCGATTGCCTTGCCAATTCCTCGTGAACCGCCGGTAACCAGAGCCACCTTCCCCTTTAAATCATACATTAAGCCACTCCCTTGTCCGGTTAAAACCGGCTTGTTTTCATCATTGTCGAAGCACGATGCCCCATGCCTCTATGCATAGATGCCGTTTTTGGCAGGTCGAATTATATCGCTTGAATTTTATATCAGCGCCTTACATTAAAATATACGGCGTTTTTTTGCTACTTTTTCGAGAATTTTTTTACAGAGCCCGCTTTTTTAAGCCTGAATAAGGGCGATATTATTGGCACTATGTCAAAAAAATTGCAAAAAATATCCCCCTGAACCATGATAAAAGCGGCATGTTTTCTTATTTTCTTATTTATAGTGTATTCTCGTGTAGTTTCAGTATATTATTTGTAACTATAAAGCGTGTCGCTTTGTGCAGGAGCCCTGCCGCCCGCCTGTTCGGGGCTGCTGGCAAAAACGTTTGGCACGCTCTTTGCTCAGTATTCGTAAAGTACAAAAAATATTTAAGGAGATAGCCCATGGCAGATGATCTCGAAAAAGAGGCTGAAGGTGATGTTCCCAAGAAAAAGAGTAAAGCCTTATTATTTGGAGTTATCGGTGTCCTGATCCTGCTTCTCGGCGGCGGCGGTTTTTTTGCCTATACTAAATTCATGAAGCCTGCGCCGGCGGTGAGTGTGGAAAAATTAAAAAAGGAAAAGGAAAACAAGATTGGCGTGATGGTGCCTCTTGATCCCTTTGTTGTCAACCTCTCTGATCCCAGGGGTAAGCGCTACCTCAAGCTGGAGATAACTCTGGAGCTGGGAGACAATACCACAGCGGATAAGCTTAAGCCCTATACCCCCAAGATCAGGGATATGGTAATCATGTTTCTTACCAGTCTCACCTTTGATGAGGTCATGACCCCTGAGGGTAAAATCCGGATACGGGACGAATTGTTGGCCCGTTTCAATATGATCCTCCGGCCCAATAAGATCAGGAACATATATTTCACCAACTTTGTCATTCAATAGGAACGACAGGCATGACAGAAATGATAAAGATGCGAATCAACAAGCCGACGGCCGGGAATTAAGGCATGGAACAGATATTAAGTCAGGATGAAGTAGATGCCCTGCTGAAAGGCATTTCCGGGGGCGATATTGAGGAGCCGGAAGAGACCGCGGCTCCCGAGGAGGAACAGGGGTACGCGGTCTATGATTTTACCAGGCAGCAGGGTATCGTGCAGCTCAAGATGCCCGCCATGGAGGTTATTAACGACTCCTTTTTAAGGGCAATGCGTTCCTCTTTGGCCAATACCCTGCGTAAGGTGCTTGATGTAACGGCGGTACCCATGGAGCTGGAGCGTTTCGGGGCCTTTGTTCGTACTCTGCCCGTACCAAGCAGTCTGCAGATCTTCAAGATGGAGCCCTTTCGGGGTATGGCCCTTCTCGTGCTGGAGCCCAAGCTGGTCTTTGCTCTGGTGGAGTCTTTTCTCGGCGGTACCGGGGCACGGAACATCCGCATTGAGGGCCGGGATTTCACGGCCATTGAACAGCGCCTTATTCACCGGGTCATCAATATTTTATTGAATGATTTGGAAAAGGCCTGGTATTCGCTGCATCCGGTCAAAATTCAGTATGTGCGTAACGAAATTAACCCCCAATTCGCCAAGATATGTGAACCCGAGGATATCGTAATTATCAACCGCTATGATGTTGATATGGATCGGGCCGTGGGCAGTATCACCTCCTGTATTCCACTCTCTAACCTGGAATCGGTTAAATCCAAACTCATGACCTCGTTTCAGCGTGAAAAGAGTGAGGAGGATCTGCTGCTGGCCAATACCCTGCAGGAGAATATCAAAAATGTTCCGGTTACCTTCAGGGCGGAACTGGGGTCGGTTATGATTCCGGCCGGTGACATTATTGAGCTGGTCAAGGGTGATATTATTCAGCTTAACCGCCGCCGTGATGATCTTCTGCCGGCCTTTGTTTCCGGGGTAAGAAAATATATGGGAACGCCGGGGGTTCATCGCGGCAACAAGGCTTTTCTTATTAAGCGCAAGGTTTTTGATCAGGAAAGGGATTAACAAGGAGAGAGACATGGCAGAAGAAAACACAACCGCAACCACGGAAGAAACTACTGCGGCCCCGGCCGCCGAGCAGGATAGCAACGCTGACGACTGGGCAGCCGCCTTAGATGACCAGAATAAAGGTGACGAGGCTCCGGCCTCTTTCGATGAACTCGGTAATGGGGCGGCGGTGGGCGATGAAGAGGCTAATAATCTGGATTTCCTCCTTGATATTCCCCTGAAGGTCACCGTTGAACTGGGGAATACCTCCATGATTATCAACGATATGCTTCAACTGTCCCAGGGCTCCGTGGTTGAGTTGAACAAGGGGGCTGGTGAACCAGTGGAGATCTTCGTTAATAATAAACTCCTCGGCAAGGGTGAGGTCATTGTGGTTAATGACCGCTTCGGTGTGCGGATCACCGAGATCATCAGCCAGGCCGAGCGCATTAAGAATATGAGCTGATGTTTATCAAATCGACTTTCATATACCAGGCGCTGTGCCTGATTATGGCCAGCGAGGCAGCTGCCGCCTCGTCCAAACCGGCGGCTCCGGGTTCTGAAACCATGAATCTGATTGCCGCTGTGGCCCGCATGGCCGGAGCCCTGGCCCTGGTAGTGGGTCTTCTGCTCCTGCTCATATATATTCTTAAAAAAAGCGGCCTGGCCCAGGGGGTTAAAGGGGGCGGCACCCGGATCAGGATTATTGAAACCAGAATGGTGGCTCCTAAAAAATACATCGCCATTGCCGCTGTTGCCGGGAAATATATGGCTCTTGGAATCACCGAACATAATATTAATTTACTTACCCATCTAAAGGTCGAGGAGCTGAATGGGGATAACAGTCCCGCTGAGGGCATTGGGGCCGGCACCTCCTTCAGCGCTGCCCTGAGGCGGGCCATTCCGAAGTTTTCCAGAAAATCAAACGGAGAAGGAAGCAGCCATGAGCGGCCGAAGGCATAGCTGGCTGTCAGCTTTGGGGATAAGCTGCGGTTTTTTGTTTCTCGCCGTTGCCGCCGTTCTCCTGCTGCCCGCCAGGGGACTGGCTTTACAGCTGCCCACCATGCAGATTGGTCTGGGTGAGACCAACAATCCCCAGCAGGTCTCCACCCTCATAGAGATTCTCCTTATCTTTACCATTCTCTCTGTCGCCCCGGCCATTCTGCTGATGATGACCTGTTTTACCCGCCTGATTGTCGCCTTTTCTTTTTTGAAAAAAGCCCTGGGCACCCAGACCACGCCGCCTAATCAGGTGCTGGTGGGTCTCTCTCTCTTCCTGACCCTGTTTATAATGACCCCGGTTTTCAGTCAGATGAACAGCCAGGCGGTGCAGCCCTATCTTAATAAGAAAATTACGGCGGAGCAGGCCTTCACCACCGGCCTTAAACCTCTCAGGGCCTTTATGTTCAAACAGACGAGGCAAAAGGATCTGGCCCTTTTTATGTCCATCGCCAAGCTCAAAAAGCCTGAAAACAAGGCCGATGTGCCCACCTCCGTGCTGGTGCCGGCCTTTATGATCAGCGAGTTGAAGACCGCTTTTGAGATCGGCTTTGTGCTTTTTCTCCCGTTTCTGGTCATTGATATGGTGGTTTCCAGTGTCCTGCTCTCCATGGGGATGATGATGCTGCCGCCGGTTATGATCTCTCTGCCCTTTAAACTGCTGCTCTTCGTTCTGGTGGACGGCTGGCATTTAATGGTGGGCTCGTTAATTAAAAGCTTCGGGGTTTAAACATGACCGCGCTACAGGCTATAAATCTGGGGCAGGATGCCGTTTATATTGCTCTTTTACTTTCAGCTCCTCTACTGTTGGTAGGTTTGATTGTCGGCCTTATTATCGCTGTTTTTCAGGCAGTGACCCAAATCCAGGAGATGACCCTGACCTTTGTCCCCAAGATTGTGGCGGTTATGTTCGCCCTCCTTTTCTTCTCGTCCTGGATGATGATTAAATTGACCGACTATACCCATGCCCTGTTTACGCGGCTGCCAGGGCTGATTCACTGAGGGTGGGTAAACTATGACCGATACCGCCCTTCTCCATTGGACACTAAACCGGGTATTCAGCATGCTGGTTATTATGACCAGAGTCGGCCCCCTGATCTTTATGATGCCCATTATCGGCTCTCCCAGCGTGCCCACTCAGGTCAAGGCCCTGACCACCCTCGCGGTTTCCTTGGTTCTGCTGCCGGTGCTTCATATTTCCCCGGCTCTTCTGCCCCGCACCGCTATCGGGCTCACTCTGTTTGTTGCTACTGAAATTTCCATTGGCGCTATTCTGGCCCTTCTGGCCCATCTTTTGCTGGCCGCTCTGGATATCGCCGGTCAGGAGGTGAGCATCGCCATGGGCATGGGGATGGCCGGGGCGATGGATCCTCAGTTCGGTACTCAGGTCTCTCTCGTTGGTTACCTGTGGAATATTGTTGCTATCCTTATTTTTCTGAGCATTAACGGCCATTATATTTTTATCAGAACCATGGTGGAGAGTTTTACCTGGATACCGCCCGGCACCCTGCATATCTCCGGTGCTACCCTGCGGGGGGTAATGCAGGGAGCCTCGCATATGTTTATGTTCAGTATCCAGATTATGGCGCCGGCCGGGGTGGCGCTTTTTCTGACCAACGTCGCCATGGGCATAATCGCCAAGACTGTACCCCAGGTGCCCATTATGATTGTCGCCATGCCGCTCAGCATTGGCATTGGTTTTATCTTTATTGGTCTGTCCCTGAGCTATTTAATGCCTCTGCTGATTAAAAATTTTAACCAGTTAGGCTTGAATATGCGCTATCTGACCATGGGCCTGGGAGGATAAGAGATGGCGGATGAATCCAGCGGTCAGGAAAAAACCGAGGTCCCCACCGCCCGGCGCCTGCAGGAGTCCAGGGATAAGGGCGATATTGCCAAGAGTGTCGAGATCCCCTCGGCCGCCGTTCTGCTGGCCAGCCTGTTTACCATCTACCTGCTGAGCGGCTATTTGATTCATACCATGGAGGAGTTGATCCGCCATTATCTCGCCAATGCCGCCCAGATCAAAGTTATCCCTGACAATATGTTTCATTTGGTCAGGGATAGTATGATGTATAGTATAATGATTCTCGGGCCGGTGATGCTGGCTGTTTTCATTGCCGCCCTGGCCTCTAATTACGCTCAGGTGGGTGTTCTCTTTACTGCTGAAAAGATAAAGCCTGATATCGCCAAGCTTGATCCCATCAAGGGTCTGGGGCAGAAATTTTCCATGCAGGCCCTGGCGGAGCTGATTAAATCATTATTAAAGATCGGGCTCATCGGTTATGTTGCCTACAGGGTGGTCAAGAAGGCGCTGCCCGCTTTCATTCCGCTCATGGATCAGACTCCGTATCAGATAATGATCTTTGCCGGGCGGACGGCCTTTTGGATATTTTTAAAATGCGCCCTGACCATCGCTCTGCTGGCGGCGGCGGATTACGCCTTTCAGCGCTGGCAGTTTCTGAAAAAAATGAAGATGACCAAGCAGGAGGTCAAGGAGGAGGCCAAAACCACTGAGGGCGACCCGCAGGTCAAGGGGCGTATTCGTTCCCTGCAGATGGAGATGGCAAGAAGGCGGATGATGGATGAGGTGCCCACGGCCGATGTCATTATCACCAACCCTACCCGCCTGGCCGTGGCTCTGCGTTATGATGCCGCCCAGATGGCCGCGCCCCTTGTGGTGGCCATGGGGGCGGGGGCCATTGCCCATCGGATCAGGGAGGTGGCGGCCGAGCATAAAGTGCCCGTCCTGGAGGATAAACCCCTGGCCCAGGCCCTTTATAAAACGGCCAGGATTAACGAACCAATCCCGGATAATCTCTTTCAGCCTGTGGCTGAGATCCTGGCCTATGTCTATGGGGCTCGGAATAAAAGGCGGCGGGCCTGACAGGCTGCCGGTGCGGCAGGGTTTTAAATTGCCTTTAACCTGGCAATGCTCTTGGGTTATCCGATAGTAGAGCATAAGGTTCAGCTGCTAAATCAGTGGTGCCAAGTTAGAGTTTTGCATGAAGCCTGGTTGGTGGTTCTATACCGGGAGACAGATTAAATTTTTCCTCTAAACTAAGGGGACTGAATTTTTTTCGCGCTTTTTGGTGAAAATCATTCTGTCCCCTTAGTCGAAGGCCAAGAAAAATAAAATCAGTCCACTTGGTGCCTTACTTGGTGCCTTAAATTATCCTTAACCGGGACTAATAAAAAAACGTAACTATTCAGCTGCACCCAATCCGGAGTCTCGCAAGCTCGCTTACCTGCGGCCGATAATGCCGTCCAGCATGCGGATGTCTCGAAGTCTCACTTCGTTCGCTATCGGAAGTCTCACTTCGTTCGCTATCTGCTGAACGGCATTACCAACCACATCTTGGGCACATCCGGAGTCTGCGCTTTCCTGAACAGTTACAGCTCACAGTTTAGGGCAGCTTTTCGTTTGTACCTGAACAGTTACAAAAAAACAAATTATGGCGGAAAAGGCACAAACAGCAGGCGGCGGTTTCAAGGCCGTAAGTATAGAGGCTTCCAGTCTGGTCGTGGCCCTGGGAGTGGTGGCGCTTCTCTTTATCATGATTATGCCGCTGCCCACCATGGTGCTGGACATCCTGCTTTCTTTAAGTATTACCATTGGTCTCATCATTCTACTGATGTCCATGTATAATACCAACCCCTTGAATTTTTCCTCCTTCCCGTCTCTTCTGCTGCTTACCACCCTGTATCGGCTGTCGTTAAATATTGCCTCAACCCGGCTTATTCTCCTGCACGGCCATGAGGGGCCGGGGGCAGCGGGGCGGGTAATTGAGTCCTTCGGCAATTTTGTGGTGGGTGGTAATTACACCGTGGGTCTTATCATCTTTCTGATTATGGTGTTGATCAACTTCATCGTCGTGACTAAGGGTTCCGGCCGTATCGCCGAGGT
>VAPM010403525.1_pt1 | contig 11693 bp, 9 predicted proteins | sample 3395091 | NCBI WGS metagenome assembly VAPM01 (sample SAMN08290445, study PRJNA428436) | hydrothermal vent metagenome | isolation source: Deep-sea hydrothermal vent chimney 3 | place: Pacific Ocean: Juan De Fuca Ridge | reverse complement strand
CGCGACGGTTAGCGAATCACTCAGTGCCAGGGTGCGTTTCGCCGGGCGTTATTCTACGCACCGCAGCGCCGCCGACCCGGAGTTCGAGCTTTATTCATCCGGCATTACTCCCGGTTCTGATGGCCTGAAAATGGGGCAGTCCACGTTCGATGAAATGTGGTTGAACTATACCCGGGGAGCTTGGAGTCTGCGCGCAGGGCGCATGCAAACCAAACTGGAGTTAGTGGGCGTGGCGAAAAAATCCCTGGATCGCAACGACAGTCCTAACACTGATATCGCCTGGACGGACGGGCTGTATTTTAAACATAAAGGCAGCAACGGCTGGAATACCCATGCCATTGTGCAATACAACCCTGAAGAAGGGGCCACACAAGTGCGCCGCAAAACGCTGGATTTTACCGATAGCGGCAGTCGGGTCAGTTATTTTCTTGCGTACGAAAAAACCGATAAAAAAGCCACTATTGTGCAGCGCTCCCTGGATATCACTTACCTGCCATCCGCCTTGCAAACAGATGGTAGTGCTACAGGCAATATTGATGATTATCTAGCGTTTGTGGGACGTTTTGCCGCACAGTGGCCCATGGGGGCAGGTGGCATGAAGTTTTTGCTGGCCGGTGAGCTGGGCTATGCTCCCAACACGCCCACCAACACCGCGCTTAATTTAGGCAACAGTGGCGATGCCGGTGGCAATGCTACGCAGGTGACCTTCAACTTTATCGATATTGTGCCGCGTCACAGTGTCGGTGTCGTGGTGGGAAGAGTGGAGGGTGGTTGGTTGCTTTCACCCGACTTTAAAAATAATCAGCATCTGTACGAAACACGTTACCGTTGGAATATTGCCAAAAAACAGCGCCTCGAAATTCGCGTGCGTTATCGTACCGATATTGAACAACATACCGACAAAACCGAAAAACGTGAAGACAAGGATCTCTACGCGCGTTATACGCGGAAATTTTAGGGATAGTGCTATGGGCGATGGTTTGGCGTCCACTTGAAACTACCGTCATTTCGGCACAGGTCGGATCTATATTCTGATGAATAGCTCTGGGTTCAGGTAAAAATAAGTGCTTGAATTAAAGGCGCGCGTCCCTGCGCGTTTTTCTTCCCTTAAACCAGATCAAATTAAAACTTGTAAATCAATCCTGCGGAAATGGAATTGGGGTTACCTCCCGCAACTGTTTTAACCTCGTCCCCATGGCCGCCATCGACAGCCTGAAATTTGGCATTGGCATCATTGTCGGTAGCAGCATAGGCCAGATAGACCTGAGCTTTTTTATCCAACGTGTGGAAAACTCCCACAGCGATTTTGCTTGCACTGGTGTCTTCGGTATTTTCAGCATCTTCTACCGTAATGTACTGGGCACGAATATTCGCACGGCTAGAGAATGCCCATTTCCAGTTAATACCATAAGCGGAGCGTTTCCATTCGTTAACTGTATTGGAGTCAATATCTTCATAAATGACACCAAGCTGATGGGTGCTTAGCTGGTAGACAGCGGCTGCTCGCCAAGCGGAACCGTCCGCCATTTTGCTGTGCTGTTTCCAGTTTTCGTAGCTGGCAGAAAGTTTCAGGTGACTGTTTTTCCACCACAGGCCCGCACCGCTCATGGTTTCATCATTGTTATCAACACCATTGGATGAATCTTCCGGCTCCACGGCATATATGGCCCGGATTTTTAATACCTTGTTTTTGAATTGGTACATCACCGTGTTTTTCACACGTTCGTTCAACTGGTTGCCGTTGTCATAACCGGCACCGAGTATGGCGCGATGCTCACCCACGGAGTCACCAAACAAACCCCACTTGGAAGCCACAGTCTTGAATGGTGTGTCGTAAATGCCAACACGGAGACTATGTACACCGCTGGCCAGTCCCAGATAACTGTTACGATCAGAAAAGTTACCTTTGGAGCTGTCGTCCCAACGTACCTCCTGCTCGGCCTGCCAGATTAACTTCATGCCATTCTCCAGAGGAATTTTTCCTTTGAATCCCAGGCGGGAAGAATTGCTGGAAATGCTCATGCCATCGTTATTGGTCGCCGGGTCATCCTGGTTGCTGTTGTCGATGGACATGTGAAGCTTGCCGTAAATTTCCAGTTTTTCACCAGAGACCTCGACAGCCATTGCGGCAACCGGTGTCGTCAGTGCGACGGCTACCGACAAAACAAACAGATTTTTTTTCATTTCATGACTCCCAAATTAAGAATAATTACCTGTGAATTCGCAGGTGATAAATAGAAAGGTGGGAGTGTGGCGATAATAAATGAATGTTTGATGAAGAATGTGTGACGGTTTGGTGACAGTGTGTATTTGTATTCAGTGACACTGATTGTAGAGATAAGGCGATCAATAGTGTGCAAAAAATACTTTGAATTTATTTTAATTGATCGACACGCACCCCAGACAACCAGCGTTCGGTTATTATAGGAACTAGGTGAGTTGCTTTACCCCTGAGCCAGTTGAAACCGTATGGCTTTTTCTCTATATCGGGAGCCAGCACTATTTTTTCTGCTCGCCCTCGCGCCTTTTTTAAAAGACCTGCAATCGGGTAGACGCTAAGGGATGTGCCCACGGCTAATACCCGGCTTGCTTGGCAGATAAAGTCCCTGGCCACATCATAGTTATGAATTTTCTCGCCGAACCAAACGATATGAGGCCGAAGTTGGCTGCCTTTTTCACAAACATCACCCAAGTGGATAGGTTTATCACCAATCGGGTAGATGAGTGTTTCATCCACGCAGCTGCGTGCAAGGTTCAATTGACCATGAACGTGAATAACCCGAGTGGAACCCGCGCGCTCATGCAAATCGTCAACATTTTGCGTAACAACCATGACTTCATATTTTTTCTCAAGTGTTGCAACGGCCAGGTGAGCAGCATTGGGCTGAGCTTGCGCCGCTTCCATTCGGCGTGAATTATAAAAGGCGAGGACGTGTCCAGGGTCTTTTGCCCACCCGCCTGGGGAGGCAACCTCCATCACATCACACCCTTCCCACAATCCTCCGCTGTCACGAAAGGTTTGCAAGCCACTTTCGGCACTGATACCGGCTCCAGTGAATACTAAAATCTTTTTGTTATCGATGTTTGGTTTTGTCATGTTTCCAGTATAAATAAAATGTTTGTGAATGAGCAATATACTTTTCAAATAGGTAATTTAAATTGGGTACATACACGCTAGGAACTCTTGCTTAAGAGCGGAGAAGTTTGCTGATAAAAACCGATAATATTTTGAATGCTATTTTGTGGTTTCCTCGTTTTTTTGGGGGGCTCAAAAAGGATGGTAAATATAATCACAGTTTATATTTATAAAAGTTAAATACGCCCACAAGCAACAATATCATCCTCATCAAATACGATTTCGGCTAACGCATAGGGTGGGCCATTAAAATCACTTTCGGTTAAATTCTGGGTTTGGCTGCTAAGTTGCAGATTAGGAGGCTCACCCGATGCTGTTGTTATTTCCGCATAATCAGCTGGAATGGCTACGATTACTCGTGTACCTATGTCAGTGCAGCGCCACAGACGTTCTCCGCACCGAAAGTCCTGTCCAATAGAAAATTCGTTATGTTTCATAAGGTGAATACTTGTAATTTAATGCTGGTTGATTATTGAGTTAACATCATTTGCATTGAAAGATAAAGGGGCTTATGGTTTTCCAGCCTATCCAGTCGGTTTTCGATGCGATCTCCCCGTTGGTCCAGTCAGTTTTCGATTATTGTGCTCAGAACCAGCATTAGTCAGCAGGAGGGGGGGTAGCAAGGCAGCACACAGGCCGATGTGGCAGGTTTTGGTGTATTACATGATATGTCTCCTTGGGTTGTAGCGTTGTGTTTACTGTTGATAACGCAGTGATAAAGGAGTGATTGATACGGATGAGGAGGTATTTACCCATGCGTTATGAAAAATAATCATCACTGCTGACAGAATGCTGTCAGTAGCAGGTGTTTATAGTTGTCATTTATTCATGAATTATTCGGGTTGGTTAAGCCTAAAAAGTGAAAATAACCCGTTTATTAACATTTTTTACTGGAACAGCTAAAGGGAGATTTGATAATGGGTGGGAAAATTATTGAAATGGCAACGATAAAACTTTTGCCGGGAAAAACAGAGCAGGACTTGTTACGGGCATCAGAGAAATTCCAACAGGATTTTGTTAATAATTTAAAGGGTTTCATCAGTCGTGAGTTGGTACATGTAAAAGATAACGAATACGCAGATATTATACATTGGCAAAGTATGGAGGACGCTAAAGCTGTGTTGACTCAGGAAATGAGTTCAGATGCCTGTATGACATTTTTCTCACTGATGGAAATGGATGAAACAAATCCTGAGGCAGGAGTGAGGCATTTTAAATCACTTGCCGTGTATGAGGCCAAACACAGCTGATAATATAAGATACGACTGTACAACAGGCAATTAACCGAGCTTGGCTAATTGCCTTATTTGTTGCATCAAATATGAAGTAAGCGCTAAAAAACCTGCTTTTAAAAATTGCTGGATATTAATTCAAAAATCGCAGAGACGCAGGAGTCTCAGAGTTTTTAGTGTTTTTCTCTGCGTCCTCTGTGTCTTTGTGACCTCTGCGTTTATAACACGTCACTTGCCAACACCACTATAATATAAGCTCCCAATGTACTGGAACGATTGTCCGCGGATTTAAACCCCTGGATTCCGGCTAACAACATGCCGGAATGACGGTATTTTCTGTAAAAAAATGCTTATAGAGTAATTTGACCCTTAATTCACACTCACCTGGAATTTAATCTCCAGGAGATTTAATTTCCTGTGAGGTCATTTGTTTATCAGGACTGTTATCAAATAGTTTTCCAGTATCTTTAGGTAAACGCCACGAAACAATTGTGGTTGCAATAATCACTAATGCCCCCAGCCACATCATAGTAACAACGGGGTCCACGCCGATGCCTGCGACGATTATGTAGATTCCGGTGGCGGTTAACATTGCCAGGTTTTCAAAAAAATTCTGGATGGCCACTGCACCACCGCTGCCTATGGATTTATGTCCTATTTCCTGTAATGCCGCATTAATGGGCACGACAAATAAACCACCGCAAGTGCCCGCCAAAAATAGCGCAAAGCGCGCCACCCAGATATTGTCTACTGTTGCCAGTAAGATAATAACGATACCCATGGCATAGGCCGCCAGTCGTGCGCGGCGCAGATAAGCCAAGGGAATAAGACGTGGCACCAGTAATGCACCGAAGGCAATGCCAATAGCGACAGCCATGGTCAGCATGGCAATGTCGGTAGTTGAATAAATGAACAACACCGCCGGAGCCCAGGCAATCAAAAGCACACGTAACACGGTGGCGGCAGCCCAAAATAAACTTACTCCGAGTGTCGAAAAGCGGGCTCGTGGTGTGGCCAGCAGACCTTTCATTTGTGCATGGAAATTGCCGAGTGCATTTTCTGTTTTTACCCCGACAATAACGTTGTGCCGGATGGTTAAGGCAATCAGTGCGGAAATAATATACAAGGTAATGACAGTGAAAAGTGCGATGCTAATGGAGTATTCTGATAGTGCCGCACCGACCACAGTGCCACTGAGAATGGCAAGTATGGTTGATCCTTCTATCCAGCCGTTTGCTTTGACCAATGTATTTTCGTCAACCATTTCCGGAAGAATACCGTATTTTGCCGGGCTGTATGCTGCCGCCCCAAGACCAATAATGGCATAAGCAATAAGCGGCTCAATATTCAGGAATAACAAACTCGCACCAAAAGCCTTTACGGTGTTCGCACCAAACAATATGCGAGGTTTGGGGCGGGAGTCGGCCAGTCGGCCCACCCACGGGGCCAACAGGACAAAGGCAATCAGGAAAGAAGCCTGCAAAGCAGGTATATACCAGTTTCCAGGTTCGATCTGTTGCATGATGATGGTAATAGCCGTGAACAAAACAGCGTTATCTGCGAAAGCCGTCAGAAACTGGGTGGCCAGCACACGATAGATGTTGTTATTTATTTTATGGGGCATCTCATTTTTCATACTTAGGCTGCCGCCAATTTGTTGGCTGAAACGTAGTCGATTTTACCCGTACCTAAAACTGGCATTTTATCGATATGCATGACTTTTCGGGGTACGCTGATTTCTGCATAACCTTCATTTTTCGCTTGTGTTAGTAATGCCGCACGGTCAGCGCTATCAATCGTTGTCAGTAATATCACTTGTTCACCTTTTTTGGCGTCAGGAATGGCAATGGCGGCATGCAGAGCATCAGGCCATACTTTGCTGGCTAAGACTTCAACAGAGGTCAGCGAGACCATTTCCCCGGCAATTTTTGCAAAACGTTTGGCGCGGCCGCAGATTCGCACAAAACCATCGGCATCAATAGTGACAATATCACCCGTGTCATACCAGCCATCTCCCAGTTCCGATGAAGGTGGCACCAGCACACCAGGGTTATCATGAAATAAATAACCCTGCATGACATTGGGGCCTTTAACATGCAAACGTTGACCTTCTTCCAGACCAGGTACGTTGACTAAGCGGTATTCCATGCCGGGCATTAATTGACCGACGGTGCCAGGGCGGTTTGCCAATGGTGCATTGCCTGCGATAACAGGACTGGTTTCGGTTGCGCCATAACCTTCAAAAATGCGCACACCGAATTTGTCCTGCCAAGTGCGACGGACTTCATCCTGAAGTTTTTCAGCTCCGGCGAAAACATAACGCAGACTGTAAAAATCATAGGCATTGGCAAAACGTGCATAGCCTGACAGGAAGGTGTTGGTGCCAAAAAGAAGCGTGGCATTGATTTCATACGCAACCTCCGGCACGACGCGGTAATGTAATGGTGAAGGATAGAAGAAAACCCGTACACCCGATGTCAGCGGCAGGATCATACCGGCGGTTAATCCAAAGGAATGGAATAAAGGCAAGGCATTAAGGGCGATATCCTGGGCATTAAAATCAATCCGTGACATCAGTTGCTGAATATTGGCCAATAAATTGTGATGAGACAGTACGACCCCCTTTGGTGTGCCTTCAGAGCCCGAAGTAAACAAAATGACCGCACATTGAGATGTGTCACGGTTGGTATCACGTAACAACCAGCTGTCGATCCGGCTTTTTGCCAAGCCCAACAATTTGTCAAACAGCCCAATGGTTTCTGCGACATCTTCAAGATAAATCAGCTCAACTTTTTTACCCAAAGCTTCCACAGCTTTTTCAATTTTGGCCTGTTGGACGAAGCGACGGGATGTGATCACGCGCCGCAGACGAGCCGTTTCGCATGCAGCAATCATTCCCTGTGCGCCTGCGGTGTAATTCAGCATGGCCGGGATTTTGTTATGCAGCTGTAAACCCCAGAATGTTGCTACGGTGGCCAGCGTTCCCGGTAACAAAACACCCAGGGTATCATCGCCATCACAATATTTGAGTAACTGGCGACCCAACACAACCGAGCGAGTGATCAGGCTGTTATAGCTGAGCGGTGTACGATTGATGTCTTCGGCAATAATGTGTGAACCACCGTGAATACGACGTGCATCGAGTAAACGCTCCGCCAGTGTTTGATTTGTGTTCGCTGTGTTGTACATCATTTCAGTCATCAACTCTGACAACAAACGGCCCGCCTGTTCACGGCGACGACGACCACGGTATTCGTCGGCAATATACAAACAACGGGGCGCTTGCACATTCAAGGTGATTTTGGGAAACCAGCTCAGGCGTACACGACCGCGAAGACGGGAGAAGGGTGTGTATTGGGCACCATCGATGCGGATTGGCAGTACCGCAGCATGGGATCGATCAGCCACCAGGCCGGGGCCGGGATACACTTTCATCAGCGAGCCAGTTACTGTGATGCGTCCTTCGGGAAAAATGACCACCGTGCCCCCTTTTTGCAGGCGACGGATCAGGGCGCGGATGGAAAGCGGGTTGCTAGGGTCGATGGGAAACAGGTTGCCAATCACATTAGCCAGGCGGCCAATCCAGCGACGGGCGATGTAGGTATTGATTGCAAAGGTGGCTGATATGGGGAGGTAGGCATACAGCAACACGGCATCCAGGAATGAAGTGTGGTTGGCGACGACCAATGTGCGTTCGCTGAACTGAGTCAGGTGCTCAGCGCCTTTTACTTCGACGCGGTACAGGGTTTTCAGTATCCAACGCAGTATGACTTTAAACATAATTTTTCCTTTGCTGTGATTATCGTGTTCTGTTGGAGGTGATAATCGTCAAAGCAGGCTGATAAATAAACCAAATAGGAAAAAATATCGGATTAGTATGTTTAAGGTATATTATTTGTATGCTTTTTGGCGGGTGTACGATGATCCGCATTGATTCTGATGCCAGCATGACATGTCTTCAGTGCAGGGTGTGGTTGAGTTCAGTGTGATTAACGCAGAGGACACAGAAATGTAAAGAGCGCGGAGAAAAGCGCTTTATGTATCAGGAATGGCTGACTAGAGGAGTCCACTCGGAGTATTCAATATTACTAACGGAGGTTACGCAGGTCTTAAATGTGAATTAAGTGTTAAAAATATCTGTTTTAATAATCACCGGGTATTTAACGCAGAGGTCGCAGAGGCGCAAAGGACGCAGAGAAAAACACTAAAAACTCTGTGTCTCTGTGTTCATAACACATCACTTGCTTAGTACCACGGTAACAGAGCCTCTCAATGATTCATTGTTTGAGTGCGTAACATTAGGCGAGGCGTTGGGGTTCGCAAGCTCACCACCAACCTACGGGATACCGCTGATTTGTTAACTTAACAGGCATTGCGGGAGCATCCATTAGCGCTGCACAGGACTCGACCGCACTGCCCGAGGAGCGACTGCAAAAAATAATAGTATTTATATTCGATACTATTCGTATATAAAATCAATATTTTTACCAAAAACGTTGCGGAAAAATAGCTTTCCGCTAATTTCTCCCTGTCTTTTAAATTCACAAAGGCGCAATTCAAAAATAAAGGAGAAATGAAATGAAACGTTGTTATTCAAAAAGCTCGCTGTTGGCGGCTATGGTGTTTCTGGTTGGTGGATATGTTTCACCAGTGTTTGCGGCTCCCGGTTTTGGGGATGAAAAACGCTGGTATGCGGGTGTTGGTGTGAGCGCATCTGACCTGACATTCAATGAAGCCAATTTATCCGCTATGTATTCAGATGGTTCAGATGCATCATTTCGGCAAGGCGGAGATACATTTAAGTTATTTGCCGGGTATCAATTTGATCCGCTTTTGGGCATAGAGCTGGGTGTCACCAGCTTTGGCGAAATTGTAATGGATACTGATTTAAGTCAGCGCAATGTGTTTACAGCAAATGCGCTATATCTCAATGCGGTTATCACACAGCCAGTGCTGAAAAATATTGATCTACAGGCCAAATTCGGTATGTCTTTCTGGTCACTCATGGATAATGATGATAATGAAATTGAGTCCGGCCAGGGATTGACCTATGGCGTGGGAATGAATATCGACCTCTATGGCAGTGACGAACGTACATTGTTAATTGAGTGGGAGCGCTACAACTTTAGTGGTGTCGCCCTGCAAGAAGCAGACTCAATGAGTGCCAGTATCAAGTTCAAATTTTGATATTGGCGCAAGATAACAACACAGGATTACATTCGGTGGAACAGATTGTTTCTTGAGCACGCATCACCGCGTCATAATATCTGACGCAAAGAGCGCAGAGTTTTTAGTGTTTTTCTCTGTGTCTTTGCGTCTCTGTGGCCTCTGTGTTTATAAGCACCGGATTTGGCAAAGTGATTCAGCTCTTAATCCACACTCAAGTGCTAGTGTTTTGTAATGGCTGGAAAAACGCCAGATCCCACGGTCTGATGGCAAGCATGACACCGATATTGTGACGTTTATTAAGTGGTAATTTGGCATCCTGGCGATGCAGGTCAGTAAATTCCTTGGCCAAAGACTGCATCTTGTTCATCATCACCTGGGTGGAGGGCTCACTCAGCAGGCCGAACAGAAAGAGACGTTCCTCCTGTTCACCCTTGAATCGTGATTTTAAAAACTGGTTTTTAATCTGTTGCTCAAAAAAACGGTCAATAGGGCCATTCGGCAGCCAGCGAAAATCATCATCTATTCGCAGCTTGATTCGGTTATTGGGCAACAGGTCGATGATTTTGAGTTTGTCCAGCATCGCAAGACAACGAATACACTCTGTCTTGGAAATCTGATAATTGTTAATAATGTCAGCAAAGCTGAGCCGGTTGCGTACGCTTACCGCCACCAATAAAAGCTTGGCGTCGTTTACCAGACCTTTTTCCTGTTCCAGGGTGAGCTGGGTAATGTGTTGGCGTGATTCGTCATAGAGTTGAAAAAGATCGCTTAATTCCATCTGCATTAATTGGCAGATATCCTCCAATCGTTCCAGCGTAAAACGTTTTGACGCAAACATGCGTTTAATATTGGCCTCGCTCATCCCCAGCTTTTGCGCGACGTGAGCGTAGGTCAGGCGGTGACTTTTCAGCGCCTGTTTCAGTGTGTCTATCAATGCTGCGGTTTGTGCCATGCCTTTCCCCTCAGTGTTAACCTGCTTTAAAGTATATCAATGATAGACCAAAAGAGCATTTTTTAACTACAAATATTGAAGTGGTTTATTTATTGGCTTCCAGGGATAACAATCGCCTCACTAATGACAAAACGGAGGTATTTATGATGTCCCTATTCAAACGGCTTTCCACGACGTTGTTTTCACGCATAGACCAGGTTGTAGGTGAAATCGAAAATCACGATGCGGTTATTCAAGCAAGTCTGAATGACATGCGAAAAAAAGTTGCCGAGGCAAAGGTTCGCCTGGGCCAGGTGTATCGTGAAAAAGAACAGTTAGAACAGCAAAGTCAGGAATTGCAGGAAAATGTCCGGCGTTGGCAGCAGCGTGCGGTTGACTGTGCTGATGCTGACGAAGAGAAAGCACTGGAATGTGTGAGCCACAGTCGTTTTTGTGAGCAAAAAAATGCCAGATTGCGACAAGCGATTAATCAATATGCACAGACGGCTGACAAGCTTGGGCAAGACATTGAATCCAGCGAACAACATCTGGGTGAAATGAAGCAAAAACTGACCCTTATGAGGGCGAGGCAATCTACAACTTCAGCCATTAGCGCCACCAGTGAAATGAATAATAATGTAGAAAATCAACTGGATGAAACGTTTGGGCGTTGGGAAATAAATATCAGCCAGACTGAAATGCTTGTTGATCCACTTGAGCCAACAGATGTATTGGAGCGTGATTTCCTCGCCAAAGAAAAGAAAGGGGATTTACGCAAGGAACTGACTCAATTGCTTGCCAAAAAGGAACAAAAATGAATACTCAAAAAGACTCATGGACTGAAGAGAGAATTCCTCCGAGCCCACAAAAACCGGATTTTGATTTGATGAAAAACCTGCCTGCAATTTTGCGCATTCTGGGAGCAGGTGCAGTACTGATTGCCATGTATAGTTTTCTGATTCGAGGCTGGGACAGTGGTGATGACATGTTTCGGTATTTTTTAATGCTGGGCCACACCGGAGCATTGGCGGCCATCGGTATTGCCAGTGGTTATTGGTTGAAAGAAAGCAAAGGCGCACGCTTGTTATTGACCTTGTCACTGATTTCCGTGCCCGCAAACTTTGCCATTCTGGGCGCATTTATTTTTTCTCAAACCGCAGCGATAGATGTCAGCACTTATCCGCACTATGTTGCCTGGTCTGTGGACAGCCTGAACTCAGCAGTG
>VAPM010368853.1_pt1 | contig 11693 bp, 11 predicted proteins | sample 3395091 | NCBI WGS metagenome assembly VAPM01 (sample SAMN08290445, study PRJNA428436) | hydrothermal vent metagenome | isolation source: Deep-sea hydrothermal vent chimney 3 | place: Pacific Ocean: Juan De Fuca Ridge | reverse complement strand
TATCAAAAAGGATTTAAAGAATTAAAACCATCAACTAGACAACGATTTATTGCAACTTCTTTTGATTATTCTGAAGCTAAAATTGAAGCAGAAATTTTAGTAAATGAAACTGGGATAGATGAAAGTATTGCTAAAAAATTAGTCAATATCGCCACTAAAATTAGAAATTTAACAGAGCTTGGTTTGGCTGAAACCGTATCAACACGTTTATTGGTAGATGCAGCAAAATTAATTCATAGCGGATTACCAAAACGACTTTCAGTGGAGGTGGCTATTGTTGAACCTTTAACCGATGATATTGAAGTTGTTGAAGCCTTAAAAGATTTATGTAATTTAATGATTTAGAAACCGTCATCCTGAACTTGTTTCAGGGATCTCATCAAATTAATAATAAAGGTGGCTGAGCGGAGTCGAAGCCAAAAAACAAATAGCAAATTACCAATGTTTGAACCTGATGAATATATCTTTACCAAACTTGCTTATTATTTTAAAAGGAAAAAACTTAAAAAGCAAGAAAGTATTGCTAATAAGGTAACCTTAAATGAGTTAAAACCCAGATTAACCATTTTTGCAAGAGCCATAACGGGCAACGCTATTGAATTATTTGAAGCAGAAAGAGAAGGTGGTTATAAAAATAATAACTTTTTTTTACCATCTAAATTTTCTGAATTACCTACAATAGATGAAAATATTTCTTTTTATTTATTCAGAATATTATACTTATCTATTCAAAAAAATTTAAATTTAAATTGGAACGATAATCAAGAACATGAATTGCTCAAATCTCAACAGAAAGCCAACGAAACTTCTCCAGAGGTTTTAGAAACATTATTTGAACAATTTCCTATTACTAAAAAGTATTTTGAGCAATTTATAAAACATTACAAATCTAAAGTTAAAGAAGAGCCATTAACAGATTATACTTTTATTTATGGAAAATGGATGCGTAATAATCCAGAAGAAAATTCCGAAGAAAAACTTAAAAATTTTACCGATAGAATAAAAAAAGGAAAAGAAGAAAAACCAAAAACTATTTTAAAATCTAAAGCAGTTGAAGAAATAATTTCAGTACAAGTTGATGAAAAACAACGCGAAGATGCCACCACCCAGCACCAATTTGAAAAAGTTGAAACTGCTGATGAATTTGCAGGAAACTGGAGAGATATGGACGGTGATGACGATTTAAAAGATCACGAAAATGCTTTAGATGAACTAAATATGAAATATACCGTTCGTGTAGATGATGTTGCACATTCTGTATATCAGGCAGACTTTATTGAAAACACAACAGTTTCGGAAAGTGCAGAAAGTGATAGTACTGGATATCATATTTTGTATGATGAATGGAACTATGCTAAACGAGAATATAAAGAAATTTTTTGTAAAGTGTATCCTAAAACCTTATTAAAAACCAACGTTTCCTATTATAAAAAAACGATAAACCAAAATAAGTCTACATTAAACGGATTGCGTAAAATGTTAACTACGGTTAATAATAAACTCCAACAACAACGTAGGCAAACACAAGGCGAAGAATTTGATATTGATGCTATTACAGATTTGTTTGTTGATGTACATTCTGGACATACACCTTCAGAAAAAATATATCTTTCTAAACGTAAAAAAGAAAAAGACTTATCCATTTTATTATTGCTGGATGTTAGCTTGTCTAGTGATGGTTATGCAGGAGGAAATAGAGTTATCGATGTTGAAAAACAAGTTTCCATATTATTTGGAGAAATTTTAAATGAGTTTAATATTGACTTTTCAATTGATTGCTTTTACTCTAAAACAAGAAACCATTCAACGTATATAACTATAAAAGATTTTGATGATGATTGGAATAATGCTAAACTAAAAGTTGGAGCGGTAGAGCCAAGTGGTTATACTAGAATTGGAGCTGCTTTACGACATTCAGGAGCGATGTTAGATAAGCGTGATACTAAAAACAAATGGGTTATTTTAATTTCGGATGGTAAACCCAATGATTACGATAAATACGAAGGAAAATATGGAATAAATGATGTAAAACAAGCATTACGGGAACTAAATGAACGCCAAATAAATTCGTATGCTTTAGCTATTGAAGCACAAGCTAAATATTATTTGCCTCAAATGTTTGGGCAAAATCACTATCAAATTTTAACAACTCCTGTAGAAATGCTGAAATCATTGGTTCTTCTCTATGAAAAAATAAAACATCAATCTTAAAATAGTATACTTTAAGTTTGTATGTCCGTAATTAGTAATAATAAAGAACAACGTCATGCTGAACTCGTTTCAGCATCTCATTTCCGTTTGATAACCAGTGTTTTATTGAATACGACCCTGAAACAAGTTCAGGGTGACGGACGTTATGTAAGATTACGGACAATCAGCTTTAAGTTTATAATTGCAACCTTGGTAACTAATGATACGTTAATATCTCCTTAAAAATTTGATAATAAAGGATAAATTAGTCTTAATATATTATCTTTGCAAGATAAAAAAACAGACAAAATAATGGAGATAACTAAACAAAATACCGTAGCAGAAATTGTAGCTAAAAATATGGGATCTGATCGTGTTTTTAGTAAATATAAAATTGATTTTTGTTGTGGCGGAGGAGTTACTATGGAAGTAGCTTGTAAAGAAAGTGGAGTAGCGTTTGAAGTTTTAAAAAATGAAATAGAAAAAATAGCAACTAAAATATCAAGTGAGGTTAATCCAATAGATTTAGACTCAAATAATTTAACACACGAAGTAGAAAAGGTGTATTACAATTATTTCAATGAAAATATTCAACAATTATTACCATTAGCAAAAAAAGTTGCAGAAGTTCATGGAAATCAGCATAAAGAAGTTATTGAAATAAACACTTTATTTAAAGAAATTGCTTTTGCTCTTACCAAAATGATTGAAGCCTCAAAATTAAATTTACTTTCTTTAATAGAAAAAACAAATAAATCAAACAATAAAATTAGCTCTGAACTAAAAAAAGATTTTAGCAGTATGATTTATCAAAATGATATTGCCCAAAATTTAATGATTAATTCATTTAAAGAAATCGTAAAATTATCATCTAATTATATGGTGCCAGAAAGTGCTTGTAGTTCGTATAAACTTTTATATCAAAAACTACATGAATTTGAATTCCAGTTGCATAAATATATTCATTTTGAAAAAAATATATTATTTCCAAAAGTTTTAAAAATTATAGCATAACTCAATTATTACAACTAAAAAAATAAAAAATGAACTCATTTTTATCCGAAGTAGAAAAATTGCCAGCAGGTCATCCTGTAAAAGTATATTATAAAGAAAGTGCTTTAATTCAAGAATTATTATTTGAGTTAAACGAAGTAAATCCTGTTGAAGATTTTCAAAAATATTATAATATATTCAATCAATTAGCTACCATTGAAAAGCGATTTGTACGTAAAGAAAATCAGTTATTTCCCTATTTAGAAAAACACGGATGGGAAGGTCCAAGCCAAGGAATGTGGTCTTTTCATGATAATTTACGAGACCAAATACGGTTATTAAACACCTATAATGAAGAAAAGAATACTTCAAAAATAATTGAAAATCTCCCCTATTTAATTGAAGGAATTAAACGATTATTGAGTATAGAAGATGCTCGTTTATTTCCTAATTCAATGGATTTGTTAACCGAAGAGGAGTGGAAAGAGTTTTATGTGGGAGATGAAGAAATAGGATGGATGTTAGATGAAAAACCAGCTCCTTATCCTACAATAATAGAAGAGAAATATATTCACCCTAGAGAAGATTTTACAAAGCGTGATTTATCTTTTTCTTTAGATAATACCTTTCATTATGATGAAGGATATATGACTCCCGAACAAGTGAATTTATTATTACGATTTTTACCTATTGATATTACTTATGTTGATGAAAACGATAAGGTAATATTTTACAATAGAGGCGATAACCGAGTTTTTTCTCGTAGCAAAGGAATTATAGGGCGTGAAGTAAAATTTTGCCATCCACCAAAAAGTGTGAATATGGTATTAAAAATTGTTGCAGAATTTAAAGCTGGCACTAAAGATGTAGCTGAATTTTGGTTTAATTTTAAAGGTAGAATCATTCATATTCGCTATTTTGCAATTCGTGATAATAATAAAAAATACAAAGGTGTAATTGAAATGTCACAAGATATTACAGAAATACAAAAATTAGAAGGTCAAAAACGATTGTTAGATTGGGATTAAATTCAAAATAATAGTTATGAATACTCAACAAATGAATTATAAAAGCATTTATTATCCGCCAGGCGGTATTTTATTGTGGATTCTTATTTTTTTAGAATTGGTAACTTTTGGAGCAGCCTTAATTGCAATGATAGTTTATGGTAAACATGAACTAGAAATGTTTCATATTTCTAGGATGCATTTAAATACAACTATTGGTGTAATAAACACTATAATATTAATTAGTAGTGGATTTTTTATGGCACTTTCCGTTGAGTATTTTAAAGAAAATAATTTAAAAAAATCCTCTTTATTTTTAAAATTAACTATGTTAGGTGGTGTGTTATTTTTGGTCTTAAAAGGATTTGAATATTATGAAAAAATTGAAGTTGGTTTAACCATTGGTTACAATACATTTTTTACATTTTATTGGTTGCTTACGTTATTTCATGTCATTCATTTAGTAGTTGGATTGGTAATTTTATTATTTATGCAACGAGATTTAACTAAAAATAAAACCAATGCTAAAATTGAAGATGTTGAAGCAAGTGCTGCCTTTTGGCATATGTGCGATTTAATTTGGCTATTAATTTTTCCTGTAATTTATTTAATCTTTTAACAATGGAAAAATCACAATTAGTAAAAGTTTGGGCGTTGTTAGTGTTGTTAACAATTTCATCGGCAGTTATTGGTAATAATTTTCCACATTATAGATACATCATCGCTATAATTATAGGATTTACAACATTGAAATTTTTGGGAATTTCATTTTATTTTATGGGCCTTAGAAAGGCAAATTCCTTTTGGAAAACAGCTGTTATTATTTATTTAGTATTATTTTCAACAATAGCAATAATTTTGGTTTAGTTAATTGAAAACCTGAGTTTTATATAAGAAAATAATTGCAGGGCTGAAAATCAATAGTCTGCGTCATTGCGATGATTGAAGTGCAACGGAAAGAAGAAGCAATCTTACTAAAAACATTGAGATTGCTTCAAATTATACACTGCCGTTTATAATTTTCGCAATGACGTTATGATTTTCCGTTGTTTATCGTGAACCTTATGTCGAACTCAGGTTGAAAGATAAATACAACCTTAGTAACCTAGAATTGTTAATTTTAAATAAACAGTTTTAGATTCTTTATTTTAAAACTGAAAATTCAATATTAGAATCGGTAAAAACAGTATGAGTTTGTGTTTTAAAATCTTCTTTTTTTGCTTTAAAAATATTTGGCACAAAAGTCTGCGGATTTAAATCTATTAAAGGAAACCAAGTGCTTTGAACTTGTATTTGTAGCCTGTGTCCTTTTTTAAACGTATGATTAATATCTTGTAACACAAAATTAACAGCTGTTTTTTTATTAGGAATAAACGCTTCAGGATAGGTAAAACTATTTCTGAATTTCCCTCGCATTACTTCACTACGAACCATTAAAAAATAATTGCTCATTTTTAAATGACTTTGCATTCCTTCTTGCTCTTCTGCATCCTCAGGAAAAACATCAATTACTTTTACAATCCAATCGGCATCGGTACCTGTAGTTGCCACTTCTAAATTAGCTTTAATTTCTCCAATTAATGTTAAATCATTTTCTAAAACGGGTGTTTCAAAAACTAAAACATCACTTCGTCTGGCAGCAAAACGTTGGTCATCCGTCATATATTTTCGTGGTGTAAATACCGTTTTAATATCTTCAGAATACGGAACAGGTTTTTTAATATCACTAATAAATCTAATTCCTTTTTCTATTGGTTTTTTAGTTGTTAATAATTGATTATCAGCTAAATAGTATTTAATTTTTTTGATATTTTTAGGAGGCCAAGTGCTGAATGTTTTCCATTTTTTTGATCCAGAATCATATACATAAGCTTCAGGTAATCCAGAATTTTTATCACCATTTCCTTTTAAAAAGTGATTAAAGAATTTAGTTTCCACATTTTTCTGAAAATTTAAAGAGATTGAATCCCCAAAGTAAAAATTCCCTACGCTATTTCTTACCTTTGTTCTTGCCCATTGTCCGTGACTCCACGGACCAAAAACCAAAGTATTGTAATTATTTGGATTGTATTTTTCAATAGTTTTATAAGTTTCTAACGCTCCGTACAGATCTTCCGCATCAAATTCGCCACCAACTATCATAGTTGCCACGTGGGACTTGATATTTTTTAAATGCGGAATAATTGCTTTTTTCTGCCAGTTTTCATCATAATTTGGATGATTGGTTAATTCCTCCCAAAAGAAATCTTCAACTTTATTATGGTTGTTAAGAGAAGGTTTATCTAATGTTTCGTATTCAAAATAATGATTTAAATTACTCAACGGACCTGCATCTAAAAAAAACTGATATTGGTCTTTTGTTTTTAAATCGGGTATTTTATACCAAGCGGTATCTGTAGGTTTATTTTTAGGAGTTCCAAATAAAGAAGTAGCTCTAAAATAGCTTAATAAATATGCTCCATTATGATGGAAATCATCAAAAAAGAAATCGCCAATACAAGCTTGAGGTGATGAAGCTTTTAAAGCGGGGTGAGCATCAATGGTTGAGCAAGTAGCATAAAAACCAGGATACGAAATTCCCCAAGTACCCACCTTACCATTATTGTTTGGTACGTTTTTTACTAACCAATCAATGGTGTCATAGGCATCAGAACTTTCATCAATATCGGTACTATCTTTTTTGTTAGGAATATAAGGACGCATATTAACATACGTTCCTTCACTCATCCAGCGTCCACGAACATCTTGATACACGATAATATTACCTTCTCTCATTAAAATAGAATTTGGACCAATACGTCGTCTAAATTTAGTTGTACCATAAGGTCTGCAACTATAAGGAGTTCGCTGTAATAAAATAGGATACTTTTTGCTAGTATTTTTTGGAGCATAAATAACAGTAAACAATTTTACACCATCACGCATAGTAATGGTAGTTTCAGTTTTGGTATAATGTTGTTGAACATAGTTTTGTTTAGTTGAAGTTGTTGTATTGTTGTTTGAACAACTGTAAATTATACTAATGCTTAAAAGAAGCAATAGTTTAAAAGTGAAGTTTTTCATTGAAATAGGATTGATATCCGATAAAACTACAAATAATAATTTTTAAATAAATTTTTTTATTCTTAGCCTTATATCAATTACGGTAAAACCGTAAACTTTTGAAATACAGCGAATAAAGTGTGTTAAATTTTGCCAAGTCTTTTTTTTTTTTTTTACATTTAGCCTGAAAAAAGATTTAAACCCCAAAAAAAATTGCAAAAATGAAAGGAATAATTGCTATAAATTTCCATTTAAATAATTGTCATTGCAGTGAAAATATTGTCATTCCTGCAAGGGCAGGAATCTTATACTTATTTACATGAATATGCATAGAATAGAGTAAAAATAAAATCCTCTGTTTGTAAAATTTTAAGAACACAATACGCTAATAAAATGTTTAACCTAAAACCACTAACTATGATGATATAGCTAATATAACAAACAGAGGAAAGTGTTGTAAAAGTAATACACCTCGTAGTTTTAACAAAATAAAAAGGTGCAATTATGCACTATTAATTAATTTAAAATTTAATAAAATGAAAAAAATAATTTTAGGAATCGTATTTGTTTTTGCAACGGTAAGTTTTACTAATGCAAAAATAGTTGAAAACAGTTTAAGTAATAATTCTAGTAAAATGGATAGTGTTGAAACGTATCCCATGACTTGTATGGAAGCTGCATTTAAATATGGAAATGAAATGGCTGGGGTAGCTGGAGGAGATGCATATTATTGGACAGAAAATTATTATTCTAATTTTTGTTAATAAGTTAAACTCTATTTAAAAAGATACCTTAATTGTTATAAGAGATGATGTTTGAATAACAATTAAGGTATTTGAAAACTTAAATCAAGTAATATGAAGAAAATAAAAATATTTTTTATTTTAATACTAATAGTAAATATTGGCTTTGCTCAAAATAAAAAAGGTGAAATAGTTTACAGAAAGGAAATAACAAAATTTCTTTCAGATAGTAAAGGATTTCAAAAGAATAAAGAAAATCAATCTAAATATTACCATACTGTTTTAATGATTGACCAAAACACTAAGAATTCATTAAAAACTATGAATTTTGTGTTAAGGTTTAATAATTATGAAAGCCTTTTTAAAGTGGATAATTTTCTAAACCTTGAAACAAACCGGTTTACTGGAATTGCAGTTGGTCCTGAAGGTAGTGGTATTTATTATTCAAATCAAAATAATAATGAAAATTTGAAGCAAGTTGATGCCTATGGAGAAAATTTTTTAATTAAGGGAAAAACTATACATTGGACTTTAATCAATGAAACAAAAAAAATGGGGAATACAATTGCTATAAAGCGATAACCACCAAAATATCTAATAGCTCTAAAGGAAAAGTTAAACAAACTGTTACCGTTTGGTATACGCCAGAAATCAACATACCTTTTGGACCAATAGGTTATGGAGGACTTCCAGGACTTGTTATGGAATTATCAATGTATAATTATAGATATTATGTAATTAAAATAGAGCTAAACCCTAAAAATGAAGTAATTGTTAAAAAACCAACCCAAGGTAAAAAGGTTACAGAGGAAGAATTCAGAGAAATTGGCAAAAAAGCTATGGAGAGTTTAAAAAAAGGTTTTTAATTTTATGATAAAGGAAAAAATTGCTATTGTTTTTTGTGTCTTTATAAGCACTTGGGCTTTTTCTCAAAGTATTGAAATAAAAGGAGTGGTAAAAGATAGTTTGCAAAATGCTTTAGCATATGTTAATGTAATTGCTAAACCTATAGATACGGCTAAAAACTTAAAATTTGCCATTACGGATGATGATGGGAATTATAGAATAGAACTTATTAAAAATGAAGCCTATATTATTTCGGTTAGTTATTTAGGATATAAAACAGCTAGTTTTAAATTTACAGCAACAAAGAATATTATTAAAAATTTTAAGCTTTCAGAAGCACCAAACCAATTAAAAGAAATAACCATTGAATTACCAGTAATGGTAAAAGAAGATACCATAACCTATAATACCAGTAAATTTGTTACTGGAGACGAACGGAAATTAAAAAACATATTAAAAAAATTACCAGGTGTTGAGGTAGATAAAAATGGAAATGTTACGGTACAAGGTAAAAAAATCACCAAAATGTTAGTTGAAGGTAAAAAGTTTTTTGGAGGAAATAGTAAGTTGGCTGTAGAAAATATTCCTGCAAATGCGGTAGATAAAGTACAGGTTATTGATAATTATAGCGAAGTTGCTTTCTTAAAAAATTTAACAGATACGGATGAAATGGCTATGAATATCCAACTAAAAGAAGATAAAAAACAATTTGTTTTTGGTGATGTAGAAGCCGGTAAAGGGAATCAGGATTTTTATAAAACCAGTAGTAACCTTTTTTATTACAGCCCTAAAACCAATGTAAATTTTATTGGAAACTTAAATAATACAGGCGAAAAATCGTTTACGTTTAAAGATTATTTTAATTTTCAAGGAGGTGTAAGTGCTATTTTAAAAGGGAATAGTTCAATTTATACTCCTTCTAGTGATTTTTCACAATTTATAGAAACACAAGATTTGGTAAGTAGCCAAAATAGATTTGGAGCTATAAACATTACCAAAAATACATCTAAAAAATTAGAGGTTTCTGGCTATGCCATTTTTTCGCACACAAATACACAAAACTTTATAAAGTCGTTTAATCAATATACAGAATTTAATGAAGATAAAGACAATAAATCGGAGGCTAGAAACCTACTTGGCATTGCAAAATTAAATATTGATTATGCACCAAACTCAAATGAACAATGGTATTTTAAAACTCAATATAAAAAAGCAAACAACTTAAATAACAATACTATTATTTCTATAATTAACACAAATACTTCAAAAATTAATACTCAAAAAGAGGCAATAAGTAGTCATATAAACCAAGTAGTTGAATGGCATAAAAAAGTAAACATAAAACATACTTTTTCTTTTGCTTCAAATATTACTTTGGATAAAAATAATCCAACTAGTTTTTGGGAAACTAATCAGCCAATATTGCAAGGTTTAATTCCAATTATAACCGCTAATAATTATAAAATTCAACAAAATAAAGAAGTAAAAACAAGCAGTATTAATAATCTTTTTAAACATTATTGGGTATTAAATAACAACCATCATATTTACACTACGTTGGGTAATAATTTTTTAAATGAACAGTTTTATACTAATGAATTTCAATGGTTAGATGATGGTTCAGAAAATAATTTCAGTACAAATGGTTTTGGGAATGATGTTAACTTTAAACTAAACGATTTATTTTTAGGAGTAGAGTTTAAATATAAAACGGGTATTTTCACCTTTAAACAAGGCTTGTTTTTGCATCATTATAATTGGAAGGTTCAACAATTAGATAAATTTAGGAAGTCTAAATTAGTATTATTACCTAGTTTTTTAGCTAAAATTGAATTTACTAAATCCAAAATTTTACGAATTAATTACAACTTAAAAACTTCTTTTTCTGATGTTTCTAAATTAGCAAATCGTTTTTATTTGCAATCTTACAATACTATTTTTAAAGGAAATGAAGAATTAGAAAATGAGTTGTATCATTCAGCACGAATTTATTTTAGCAGATTTAGTTTGTATAGAGGTTTAATGCTTTTTAGCGGAGTTAGTTATCTTAAAAAAATTAAAGGCATTCAAAATGCAGTGCAGTTTCAAGGAGTAAATCAATACGTTTCACCAATATTAGTTACAAATCCATCAGAAAATTGGAATTTTAATGTAGATGTAAGTAAAAAAATTAAACAATTTAAATATCATTTAAAAGGTAATTTAAGTTTAGCAACCTATTTGCAAAACATCAACAGTGTTTTGGTAACAAATAAAAATAAAAATTGGTTGTACGAGGTTTCCACAAAAACATTATTTGATAATTTTCCGACTATTGAATTAGGTTTTAAGCAAAGTTTTGGAAATTATACTTCAAGCAATACAACTTCAAAATTTGTAACCACAGAACCATTTTTAAATATAGATTACGATTTTTTAAAAGGATTTATTTTTTCTTTTGACTATACAAATTACAAGTATGTTAATAAAACATTTAATCAAAATAACACCTATCAAATAGCTAACACAACGTTATCCTACAAAAAAGAGGATAGTGCTTGGAGCTTTAAAATTAAAACGAATAATTTATTTAATGTGCAATTTAAACAGCAAAATAGCTTTTCATCCTATATAATTTCAGATACTAAAACTTATATTTTACCAAGAGTAGTGTTGTTTTCTGTTGGATATAATTTGTAATATTTCAAATAGAAAGTTTGTTTTGTAAATCTAAAGTTTAAACTTACATATTGGTGTAAAAATAAATGATAAGATTTTAAATAGTAACTAAAATGAAAAAACAGTTTATGATATCGTATTATTAGTCCACATTTGCATTCTAATTAATAATAAAAAAATAATTATGTGTGGAATTGTTTGTGCATTTGATTTA
>VAPM010316870.1_pt1 | contig 11696 bp, 10 predicted proteins | sample 3395091 | NCBI WGS metagenome assembly VAPM01 (sample SAMN08290445, study PRJNA428436) | hydrothermal vent metagenome | isolation source: Deep-sea hydrothermal vent chimney 3 | place: Pacific Ocean: Juan De Fuca Ridge | reverse complement strand
TAAGACTGAAATGTTTATAAATATAAAAATGCGGACAAAAAAAAGCCAACCATCAATGGTCGGCTTTAAAAGGTCTTGCGCTATGAAAAAAACAACTAACTTCTACAAAATCTTTATATGTCTTTTTAACTCATGCCATCTTCACAGGCGAACTTACTACGATAAGCATTTAACAGCCAATGTCAAGATAACATACCACCATTATAGTCCGCTAAAAAACAGCTGGTCGAATCTAGTTAAAAAATTGTTTCAATACGCGATATAAATAAAATGCATCCCAGCGCCCCGCCAGCTCACGGATGGAATGCATGGCAAACGTCGGCACGCCAACATCCACTGTTTTCACACCGATCTCACTCGCGGTAATCGGGCCGATGGTGCTGCCGCAGGCCATATCCGAGCGCACCACAAAAGACTGCACCGGCACATCGGCCAGTTCACAAAGATGCTCAAACATGGCACTGGTCTGGCTGTTGCTGGCGTAACGCTGGTTGGCGTTAATCTTGATTACCGGGCCGTTATTCAAAATCGGGCCGTGAGAACTGTCGTGTTTGTCAGCATAATTCGGATGCACACCATGCGCGTTATCGGCCGAAATCATCACGCTGTTAGCAATCATGCGTGTCAGGTTTTCATCGCCCCCGCACAAGCGCTCGAGCACAGATTTGAGAAACGGCCCCTGCGCGCCAGCGGCCGACATGCTGCCGACTTCTTCGTGGTCGCTGCACACCAGCAGGGTATTCTGTTTACCATCATTTTCGATCAGCGCCATCAGGCCGGTATAACAACTAAGCAAATTATCCAGCCGCGCACTGACAATAAAATCATCATGCAGGCCGATAACAGCGGGTGACTGCGTATCGTAGAAACACAACTCGTAACTCAGCACTTTTTCCGCGCGCGCAGGCTTGATATCCAGCGTGGCATTTTTTACATTGACCAGCTTCAGCAGGATGGCTTTAAAGTCGACGCTGGTATCGGCATCGTTCTCCGGCAGCTTCATCAGAATCGGTGGCAGGTCTTTCTGTTTGTTGACTGAACGTTTGTCGTTAGCCTCCCGGTCCAGATGAATGGCCAGGCTGGGAATAACCGCAACGGCTTTTTCCAGGTCGATCAGCTGATGATCGATGGCACCGTCTTCATTCAGATAACTAACACGACCGGCCAGCGACAGGTCACGATCAAACCACGGATTGAGCAACGCGCCGCCGTACACTTCCACGCCCAGTTGCAGATAATTATTGTTGATGATTTCGGGATTGGGCTTTACTTTCAAACACGGGCTGTCGGTGTGCGCACCGACCATACGCATGCCATTTTCGATCAGCGTCTGGTTCAACTGAAACGCGATAATCGATGAATCATTGCGCGTCACATAAAAACGCTCACCCGGTTTGCCGCCGTTAACATCCCATTGTTCGGTTTCATCCAGTTGTTTAAAACCGTGACGCTCCAGTATCTGCGCCATCACTTCAACCGCGTGAAACGGCGTTGGTGAATTTTTTATAAAATCGATTAAACCGTTTACAAAATCTACGTCTTGCATTTTTTTCTACCTGTTTTTAACATTTAACCTAACTTATACAACGTTTTCTGCTGATAACCTGTAACCACAGAATACAAACCTGCCAGCTGTTTATCCAGATCGACATCACCTGTATCCGAGATCATCGGCCGCTTTTCCAGTGAGCGCAATTTTTCATTGCTGGCGATGATTATAATATTTTCCCGAGCAACCTGGCGAATGACTTTGGCGCTCAACTGCTGATTGCCGCGGCCAAACACATGCCCCTGTCCGCCGATGATGGTGACCACAATCTTTGCCGGCTGCTTGCCGATGGTTTTTAAAATAGCCTGTTCATCAGCATCGCTAACAAGTAACTGCTGATTATAAACAATGTCGATGCCGAGCAAGGTATTCGGCAGTGACAACTGAGCCATGATTTCGGCTGTAGTCGAACCGGAACCAATCAGATAAAAAACATCATCTTCCATGGTCTCGATAATATCACTGGCGATGTCCTGCACAGCGATGTCGTGATGATTCAGCCCACCCTGCTTGATCAGTTGCATGCGGGTATCGTCAACCGGCACCGACAGGTAACCGTAACACTTCGCATCAACATGGCCTTGACGAAAAGCATCTTCGTCGAGATCCATCACCTGCGATTCATGCAGCGACATCGGCTCACCGGTCAGCAGCAACTGGATCAATTCACCGGCGCGTGAGGGTGTCACCGCGTACACGGCGGAATGAATTTTCACGCCAGCAGGAATACCGACCACCGGAATTTCTGAATCCAGCTCGCCGCTGAGCACATCCAGCACATCACGAGCGGTGCCGTCACCGCCGGCAAAAATAATGAGGTCGACCTGCTGTTTCACAAACTGGCGGATGGCATTTTTTGTATCCGCTGCGCTGGTCTGTTGTTCACCCTGATAGACAACATCGCAGGGAAGATCGAGTTCGCGCAGCACGTCTTCCCCCATCTTACCGGCCGCGGTAAGAATATTTGCGCCGCTTAAAATACCCCTGTCCAGACTAAGTTTTTGCATGGCGGCACGCGCGCGTTTCTGCGCCTGCGGCATGGCACCACGCGATAACGCCTGCTCGACGATGGCCTGGCCGTCGCTGCCTTTCAGGCCCACCGCACCACCGATGCCGGCGTATGGATTGATCACAAAACCTAGTTTCATACAGAAATAATAACTGTTTCAGAGCCTGCGAGTTTATCAGGTTAAGTAAACAACGAAGCGCATACAATGGTAAAATTCTGTGCTTTCAAACCAGCTGCAATGACCATCATCCTATGAGTTTTCCTGACTGCTACAAACCTCGTCGCCAAACCTGTTCTGTCAATATTGCCGGTGTCACGGTTGGTGGCAATGCACCGGTGGTGGTGCAATCAATGACCAACACCAGCACCGCCGACATCGAAGCCACCACACAGCAGGTCTTACAGCTGGCCAATGCTGGCTCGGAAATGGTACGCATCACGGTGAACGATAATGACGCGGCGGCCGCAGTCGCACACATTCGCCGGGCGCTGGATGAGAAGCAGTGCTTCGTGCCACTGATCGGTGATTTTCATTTCAACGGCCACAAGTTATTAAGCGACCACCCCGACTGCGCACAGGCGCTGGCAAAATACCGCATCAACCCCGGTAATGTCGGCAAGGGCAAAAAGCGTGACGAACAATTCGCCACCATGATCGAGCTGGCCTGCAAGTACGACAAGGCGGTAAGAATCGGTGTCAACTGGGGCAGCATGGATCAGGCACTGCTGGCGGAACTGATGGACGAAAATGCACAGCGCGCCGAGCCACATGAGGCGCACGATGTGATGCTGGAAACCGTCATCCGTTCCGCGCTGGACAGCGCCAAACAGGCCGAAGCACTGGGGCTGACGAAAGATAAAATCATCCTGTCATGCAAGATGAGCGTGGTGCAGGATCTGGTAACCGTGTATCGCTCGCTGGCACAGCGCAGCGATTACGCGCTGCACCTGGGGCTGACCGAAGCCGGCATCGGCTCCAAAGGCATCGTCGCCTCCACCGCGGCACTCAGCATGTTGCTGCACGACGGCATCGGCGACACCATTCGCATCTCCCTCACCCCGGAGCCGGGCGCGGCACGTGAAAAAGAAGTGATCGTGGCACAGGAAATTTTACAGACCATGGGACTTCGCTCTTTCGTGCCACTGGTCACCGCCTGCCCCGGCTGCGGTCGCACCACCAGCACCTATTTTCAGGAACTGGCCTCGCAGGTGCAAAACTATCTACGTACACAAATGCCACAGTGGAAAGAAAAATATCACGGCGTGGAAGATATGTCCGTCGCGGTGATGGGCTGCGTTGTCAACGGCCCCGGCGAGAGTAAACACGCCAACATCGGCATCAGCCTGCCCGGCACAGGCGAGCGTCCGGTGGCACCGGTTTATGAAGATGGCGTGAAGACCGTGACCTTAAAGGGCGATGATATTGCGGGGGAATTTGAGGGCGTGATTAATGCTTATATTGAGCGGACGTACACGATACGATAGTGAATAATGAATAATGAATAATGAATAATGAATAATGAATAATGAATAAATTTTAAAACTATCTACTAGCTAAAACACAAGCTTTTGTTTTTAATTATTCATTATTCACTGTACATTATTCATTGCGCGCAGCGCTGCGCGTTTGCCTCACGACGCTTACGCACAGCCGCCGCCAGATTATTCAAACAGCCCTCCGTCGTTTCCCACGAAATACAGGCATCAGTAATACTCTGCCCGTAAGTCAATGATTGACCAGCGATGACATCCTGCCGGCCTTCGACCAGGTGGCTTTCGATCATCACACCCATGATACGGTTCTCGCCGTCGGCGATCTGGCTGGCGACGTTGTCGCAGACTTCAACCTGACGGCGAAAATCTTTCATGCTGTTTGCGTGTGAGCAATCAACCATCATCTGTGCTTTCAAGCCGTATTTTTCCAGCTGCTCGGCAGCGTGCTGAATGCTCTGTGCATCGTAATTTGGTTGCTTGCCACCACGTAAAATGATGTGACAGTCATGATTACCTTTGGTAGAAAAAATTGCCGAGTGACCTTCTTTGGTCAGTGACATAAAAACGTGTGGGTTTGATGCCGCTTTCACTGCGTCGATGGCAATTTTAAAGCCACCATCGGTACTGTTTTTAAAACCGACAGGACAGGACAAACCCGAGGCCAGTTCACGATGCCCCTGACTCTCCGTGGTCCTGGCACCGATGGCGCCCCAACTAACCAGGTCAGCGATATATTGCGGGCTGATCAAGTCCAGGTATTCAGTCCCCACGGGCACACCCTCGACTGCCAGATCACGCAACAACTTACGCGCCAGTCGTAGACCATCGTTTATTTTGAAACTCTCATCAAGGTCAGGGTCGTTAATCAGGCCTTTCCAGCCGACCGTGGTGCGCGGCTTTTCAAAGTAGACGCGCATGATGATACACAGATCATCAGACAATTCCTGCATCAATACTTTCAGCTTCGAGGCATATTCTCTGGCTGCATCCGGATCATGTACCGAACAGGGGCCGACAACCACAACCAGGCGATCATCTTCACCATGCAGAATATTGTGAATGGATTCACGCGCGTGGTAAACCGTTTCTGACGCACTCTCATCCAGCGGAAATTCATCGTGCAACGCTTTTGGTGGCAGCACTTCCTGCAATCCGGTTATGCGTACATCATCGGTCTTAAAAATCATGTTCTAACTCATCACTAAAAATTGGCGCAAAAGGGTTATTCAGCGTTCAATTATATAGGAATATAAAAAAACAATCTCTGTGAAACCGCCATCATCACGATGGAATTCGCAGGGTGTGTATGTTTTTTGCCCACGTTACAAAACGGGTATCGTAACCGCATAGGCATAAAAAAATGCCCACCCTACAGATTCTCCAGTAGCGCGGGAAGCTCCTGTAGAGTGGTAATGCTGGCATCCGGCTCACAGCTTTCCAGCACCCACGGCTTCTGCTGCCGATTTAACCAGACAGCATACACGCCCGCTGATTTTGCACCGGATACATCATTGATGGGATCATCGCCAATATGTACCATCTGATGCGCTTTGATATTTGCCAGTCGCTGTGTCTGCTGGTAGATATCCGGTTCTGATTTCATCTTTCCTACCGAGGCAGAATTCAATGAAAAATCAAACCAGTGATCGATACCGGTTTTAACCGTGTCTGCATTACCATTGGTCAGGCTCACCAGCTGGAAGTTTTTCGTAAGCTCATCAAGTACAGGGCGTACATCATCAAACAAAGTCACCTGCTGACGCGCTTCATAAAATATTTCAAATGCAGGTTGTATCCAGTCATCATCCAGCGAAAATTCTTCGGCCAGTAACTCAAAAGACTTGAGCCTTAGCTGTGTTAAATCATAAGCCAGTTCGGGAAAGTCGTTAAACAAAAGACAACGTTTGTCACGCAGCTGATAGAGGTTATAATTTTCTGTGATCGCCGGAACATGCTCTGCCAGCCATTGATATAATAACTCTTCCGCACGCAGTATGGTTGGCTTGCATGGCCACAATGTATCGTCAAGATCAAAACTTAAGACTTTAATCGTTTGTGACATGGTTGTAATCAGCTTGTGCCCGGTCAGGTAAAGGTGAACAGAGAAAGAAAACCGCTGTTTTTCGTGGACTTAATCTGTTGTCATACGGACGTTACTTAAAGTATCTTCCAGAAAAAAATCAGCCCTGGATAAATCGACCTGAAACAGCTCAGTCTGGGATATTTTATCTTCCGTAGTATTGTGTGGTGTTGTCACGGGTGTTGAAGCTTTTTCGTTTTTATTTTTTTGCACAGGCACATCAACAACCTGCTCAAGATCGATAGCACGCGCAACATTAACGATATTGTCAGCTGAAAAATTCACCAGGTAACCATCACCTTTCTGCTCTGCCTTAAATTTATTTAATCTGGCGATTGCTGATTTTTTATCAACAAAGTAGCCGAAGCGAACATTGTAGCGCACCTCATTTTTTTTGTTGGTATAGTCAGAAACGTAAGCCTCATAATGCTGTGCCTGCAACAGCTTCATCATATTCTCTGCATTGGCTAAACGGCCATACATGCCTACCTGAATAGAATATTTTATTTTGTTTAAGTCAGCTGAAGTGAAAGTACTGACAATTGATGCATCGGTAGAACTGACTGTTTTTTTGTTGACGTGATTATTATCAATGTTGCTGACAACTGGAGGAGCCTGCGCTTTATCTGGTATCGATTTTTTACTGACTGAATCAGGCTTTGAATCCTGTGGTGTCGTATTTGCCCGCATCAGACTTGTCTGCATTGCGACCTCAGGCTGGTCAACATCAATATCCTCACCCGCTTCGACTGTTTCAGGCACCCGGGAATCAAGCAGATTTTCCGCAAGCATCGCTTTTTCCGGCAATGACAACGGCCGTACTTCACTCCCCGCCTGATAAAAGTCCGCTGCCTGCTGATGCCCCATAAAAAAACCAGCGACAAAGACCAGTGCTGTTACAAGCACAGAGACAAAACCCAGTTTTAATACGTCGCGGCTATCGATTAATATTGGTGCCATAGTCTGCGGTAACTGCCTGAAATACGTAAAAATTTGCAAGAATGATTATTAGATGTATTTTAGCGTAATAACGCATAAATGGTGGTAATAAAAGCACAGCCTCATGATTAATATCGCGGCCTTCAAATAAGCCTTCACAGCGTTTAGCGGGGTGTCATAAACAATATTTTAATAGCCTGTTGTAAACCTATGAATTCAATAAAGATGTCTAAAAAACCGGCGTTTCTCTCTAAATTTATGCCGTTTTGTTTAGCCAGATGCTATATTCCTAACAGTTGTTGAAAAAGTGACAGCATCTCCCAACGCACTTTTTACCCACAGATGTAACTGCACCAAACGCCTAAATTAAAAAAAACTGCTTAAAAACAATATCGGCTAAATCGATGCCAGGCATCAGCTTGTTACATTTTTCCCATCGCCATCATTATTTGGCTGGAGTTATTTATGATCACTTCGCTAATTCGAATTCCGTTAACCATTTTAATTTTATGCGGATTATTAAGCACAGGAAATACCGTTGCCGCACCTGCGCCAGATTTCAAATTACAGGGGCAGCAGAAACCGGTACAACTAAGCGACTACCGTGGTCAGATTGTCTATCTGGATTTCTGGGCATCGTGGTGCCAACCATGCCGCAAATCTTTTGGCTGGATGAACAAAATGCAATCACTATATGGCGCGGAGGGCTTTAGAGTTATCGCGATTAATCTTGATGAGTCTCGACAAAAGGCCGACAGGTTTTTGCAGCAGATACCAGCAAACTTTGATGTCGCTTTTGACCCTCGTGGCAACACCGCTGAAAGCTATAATGTAAAGGCCATGCCAAGCTCATATATCATCGATAAAAACGGCAATGTAGTCCACGCTAATCTGGGATTTCGTGCTAAAGACAAAGAAAAACTGGAAGTAAAAATCCGGGAGCTTATTCGTCAGTTAACAATTGCGAGCAGGTAAAATAGTGAATAGTGAATAGTGAATAGTGAATAGTGAATAGTGAATAGTGAATTTTAAAATTCTCGCTTGCAGTAATGCCAACTTTTTTCGCTTTTTGTTTTTAACTATTCACTACTCACTATTATCTATTCACTGCTTTTTTCACTGCTTTCCAATTCCTATCCAGTCATACCAGTAATCAAACAGTTTGTCATCATAACAGGCCAGTACCGAGCGAACTTCAAGTTGGCCACGAAATACCTGCTCGTCATCCAGTGACACCGAACGACCGCCCGCTTCGGCAAAAATCAGACTGCCAGCGGCATAGTCCCACAGCTTTTGTCCGCCATGCAGGTAGATATCAAACCGCCCAGCCGCCATCCAGCACCAGTCAATCGCGGATGAGCCGATATTTCTCTGCGAGGCAAAAAGCCTTTCCGTAACCAGTTTAATCACCAGCTTTTCAGGCAATCGTTTCAGATCAATCTCTGCAACAACAGGTTTGTTCTGCATAAATTTCATTTTTGACGGATCGATAGATTCGCCATTTAAAAATGCCCCCTGCCCTTTTATCGCAGTAAACATTTCATCACGCACAGGATCATAAATCAGCCCCAATTGCTGCTTCCGGTCTATTATCAGGGCAATCGAAACGGCAAAAAAAGGCAAACCCGCTGCATAGTTACTGGTGCCGTCAAGTGGGTCGATGCACCAGTAACCTTCGCCGGCATCAATCACAGCAAGCTGTTCGAGCTCGCTCATTTCTTCACCAAGAATGCCATACTGCGGCCAGTGCTGTTTTAACTCTTTTTCCAGGCGATCCTGCATAGCAAGGTCTGCTGGCGTAACAACACTGCCGTCATCTTTATATTCAAACGCTGAATGACCAAAATCTTTGAGCAGAATTTCATTCGCGGCAGTTTTTACCAGCGATTTTAATTTTTCTATATCGGGAAATAACATCTGTTTTTTTAAACCATCACTACCAGGGAATATCGCTGCCATCGATATCAATAAAACGACCACTGTCTTTTATCGTTAGCAATGCCAGATTATTGAAAGTTTGTTCGACACACTCACGTGTTGTAATTTCTGCATTGGGGCCACCCATCTCGGTTTTCACCCAGCCCGGATGCAATGCCACAGAGATGATGCCTTTATCTTTCAGGTCGATGGACAAGCTTTTTACCACCGCATTTAAAGCAGCTTTACTGGAACGGTAAATGTAACTGTTGCCATAACCGTTATCTGCCATGCTGCCCATCTTACTACTCATACAGGCAACTAGTTTTCGTTCACCCATAAGCAGTTGTCCGGAAAACGCCTCGACCATTTTTAATGGTGCGATACTGTTTACCTGAAAGGTCTGTAACCAGCTATCGACATCAACTGCACCAAAGGTGTTTTTATCAGAACCATAGATGCCTGCATTATTCATCATGATATCGATGGAATCATTTCGTAATTCATACGACAGCGCCTGCAAGGTTGCCAGTTCCATCATATCGGCGATATGCACGCTGATTTGACCATTGGATAATTTTGCAATGTTAAATAAACTGTCTGCATTGTGCGGATTACGGCAGCAGGCAAAGACCCGCCAGCCCTGCTCCATCGCGTATCTGACCATCTCAAGACCGATACCACGATTCGCGCCTGTAATTAATATATTCATTATTTTTTTATATAAACAAAAAACGATTTCATCGTTGTCGTGCAACGCACTTTAAACAACTTGACGCAGTTTGCCTATAACTTTATCGCTGCCATAAAAAAGCCGCCTGGTGATTAAAAATCACCAGGCGGCTTTTTTGAATGCGCTTATTCTGTCGGTTGTTAACCGATGTTATAAATCTGATTCATATAGAACTGTTCATATTCATCACCCGGCAGAGGTTTGCTCCAGTAATAACCCTGGCCATACTGACAACCGATACTTTTGAGGACATTCAGCTGGCGCTCATTTTCAACACCTTCTGCATGTAAAGCCAGTTTTAAACCACGGGTAAGGCCGGCAATAGCATCAACAATGGTGGAGTCTTCCTCATTATCAGGAATGCCGGTCACAAAAGCGCGGTCAATCTTCACCACGTCAACCGGGAACTCTTTCAGATATGCCAGTGAGGCATAACCAGTACCAAAGTCATCAAGCAAAATTTTCACACCCATGCCACGCAATTTTTTCAGTGTCGATTCAACTTCACCGATATTGTCGATTAATGTACGCTCTGTTACTTCGACAGACAAGGACGAGCCATCAAGGTTGTTTTCCGCCAGCGCCTGCGTAAACAGGGCGACCAGATCCTGTTCCTTAAACTGACGTGGTGCCAGGTTGATTGAAACGTTCTGATTTTCCAGACCAGCGTCATGCCATACTTTTACCTGCTTACAGACGCTAAAGATTAACCACTCGCCAAGTGCGACGATCAAACCACAATCCTCAACAACATTGATGAAATCTGCGGGCTGTATCATGCCTTTGTCAGGGTGCTGCCAGCGTAATAAGGCCTCAACACCGACTACTTCGTTTTTATGAATATCAATTATTGGCTGATAATGGATCAGGAATTCATCATTTTCAAAAGCGGCTTTTAAGCTATTTTCCAGATCCAGACGCTCCATCGCGCTGACACTCATTTCCGGCTTGTAAAACTGGAAGCAATGGCGACCATTTTCTTTGGCGCGGAACATCGCAGTATCAGCATTTTTCAGCAAGGTGCGCGCGTCTTCGCCATCACCCGGATAGACCGCAATACCGATAGAAGCGCTGGTGTATGTTTCCTGATCATCCAGACGAACATTATGTTCGAGTATGGTGGTCAGGTTGTCTGCGATAGAAATGGCATCGTCCGGGCCGTCGATGCCTTCGATAACAACTGCGAATTCATCGCCACCAAGTCTTGCGATGGTATCAGCACGACGCAGTGATTTCGAGATCAGTTCACCAACTGCTTTAATTAACTTATCACCCGCATCATGACCAAATGAATCGTTAACCAGTTTAAAATCATCGATATCAATCAGCATCAGCGCCATTGATGTGCGGCTGCGCTCAGAACGCTTCACGGCCTGTTCCAGACGATCAGCGAACAACAAACGATTAGGCAATCCTGTCAAATTATCGCGATAGGCCAGTAACTGAACCTTACGTTCGGCAATAACTTTTGCCACCACAGATTTCACACGATGTTTAAGAACCGCCCATTTAATTGGTTTGGTAATGAAATCAATGGCACCAACTTCATAGGCTCTTTCCACGGAAGCGTCATCATCCAGGCCGGTAATCATCATCACAGGAATATCGGTATACCCTTTTTCCTTGATCTGCTGACAGGTAGTGAAACCATCGATACCCGGCATGACAGCATCAAGCAAAATCAATGCAGGGTGATGTTTTTCAACGGCTTTAATTGCTTCCAGACCATCGGATGCTTCGATAATGTCGAAGTCTTCTGATTCAAGTACGTGGCGCACCATCAGACGAATAGAGGGGTCATCATCCGCTAAAACGACGACAGGTCTTTCTTCATACTTTTGAGTATCACTGAATAGTGAAACGACATTCGACATAAACTACAGCTCCAGCTTAAATTTGTTCAAGCATTGAAATATTCCATTTCTACAAATTGATCAGCCTTAATCACAACATCTTACTCGATTGTAGTCTGAAC
>VAPM010657622.1_pt1 | contig 11699 bp, 9 predicted proteins | sample 3395091 | NCBI WGS metagenome assembly VAPM01 (sample SAMN08290445, study PRJNA428436) | hydrothermal vent metagenome | isolation source: Deep-sea hydrothermal vent chimney 3 | place: Pacific Ocean: Juan De Fuca Ridge | reverse complement strand
GGATCTTCTCGCAATAATCCCGCCATTACTCGTCGTTTCGCCTGGTCAGAACAAAAATATACCTCGTACTCAATACCTAAATCTCAAGCGCTACGGGTATAGTAGGATATAAAAACAAAACACATCTCTTGTTAGAGGCTTCAACTCATCCTCTATTGAGGGTATACCCGAAACACATGGCCTAAAAAATATAACCCACCGGTATACTACTAACCCCTAGAACACTTGTTTTCGCTTTATTGGTATCGCCTAAATATATGTACTCAATATTTAATTTTTTAAAAGAAATGCCTAATTTTAAGGCTAAATTTATTTTAGGAGATGAAGACCTTGAGTTTATCGATTTCTCTTCATACCACTTTGCTTCATATAATATGCCTTGCTTAAATAAATTAGCAGAGACACCAGACCCTAAATATACCTTGGCAAATGGACCCATTGGGTATCGGTAAGTACCGAGTAAGGAGAAACTATAAAAAGTACCCTCTAAAGATATCTTACAACTAATCAGAATATTGCTTACGCTATCCCGGCAAATTGAACGCTTTATACTCTTAGTACTTGAAGAATAGTGAAGTGATGAGTCCAAAGTAAAATCAGCACTTATTACTCTTGAGTATTCCAGATTGAGACCAAAATTAACTTCATTGGATAATGGGATGGTCCCTGATTCACCATCAATGCGGTATGGAAAGTCTCCACTGTAACTTGTCGAATAACCACAAATACCCATTGACAATGAATTGAGTTCTTTATTATCAGCCATTGATACATTGGTAAGTAGTAGAATGGACAGCAAAAATGTATATTTCATAGGTATATGCTGTTTTTGTGTTTGCAAAAAATCGTTAAACATTTTGTAATACCGTTATTATCAAGTTTGTTAGCAGGCATTGGATTCAATCTTTAATATTCTAGGGTTCTGAGCTAGATCAATTAGATATTTGCCACTTAAGGATTACCATAGCAACTTGATACGTCGATGCAAAGGAGTCATTGGGTGAGTGGTTAATATAGCGTTTAAGTGGTAACTATGTCAGTTGAGTGGTTAGATGTTAGACAGAAGTCTGTCGGTAATTGATGGGGTTGGATTGACGTTGTTTCCCGGTATATCTTCTCTCGCCTCATAAAAAGTCGTCGTATCTTTTGAATGAAGCCATTTTTGTGGAGAATAAATAATTGTTTTGTGACCATGGGCGAGAAAACTAGTTTCACCGTCTTTTCCGAAGGCAATTTCCGGAATTGAGTACGAAGATAAAAAAGAGGGGTGCCAAACACGAGTGCGATCAGTTGTCAGAGCCCTTGAGCGATGACGTCATTCATGCGGTGGTTGACTTCCATCACTTCGCCATTGGTTTCACAACGATAATCATAAGTTGGTATATTTTTCTCCATTTAAACGGTTTATACTATTGGGATTATGGGGCAAAATTTAATTAATTTAAGCACCCACTTAAAATCCATTCGATTGTCATTTTGTTCCATTTATCGAGTCAATAAGGAATGGGTACGTGATAACTTCCCTGTTTGGCGCTCAGATTTAGTTCGTATTAGTTCGTTCTGATTGAACAAAAGTGCAGGAATCGTGGTTCTATTTCGAGCTTTTGTGATGGAAGAGCGGGAAGTTATTGCGTGCCCATTCTTAAGGGATAAATCATCTGTGATCACCAAGACAACTCCGCCATTTATTACCCCGACAGAGTATGGGTTACTTTTTTTTTGTTCATGATAATAGGACACAGTGATGCTGAAACAGGGCCACGCGCCATCTCCAACAACGAAACCCGTACGCCATTGCTCGGCCAATCAAGACCTCACTTCTCCCTCCCTGATATCCAGGGAAAAATGCGCCATATTGATGAATGGAACGGTAAATTATTAGTGATTAATTTCTGGGCAAGCTGGTGTATCCCCTGCAAAAAAGAAATGCCGATGTTCAATCGCCTACAATCCCTGTACGGCGATGATGGTGTGCAATTTATTGGCGTGGCCATCGATAATCGACAAGCGGTTAAGCAGTTCATGCAACAAATACCCATTGAGTTTCCGGTGCTAATCGGCGATCTGGCCGCCGTACAACTGCTTCAAACCTATGGCAACCAAGCTGGGGTATTACCTTATACGATATTTATTGATAGAAATGGCAAAATATTCGCTGCCGCACCAGGTGGCTTAACCCGTCGTTACGTCAGTCGCACCATTGAAAAACAGCTTTAAGCCTGGGCAGTTCGTGTTATTCGTTGCAAGGTTTTATTAATCGCTCGGGCCGCCGCGATAAAACCAAACGTTGCCGTCACAAAACTGACTGAGCCATAACCAAAACGGCAATCCAGCGACACCCCGTGAATACCCGGTTTTTGGTGACTCACCGTGCCATCGGATTTAGGATACACCGGTTGCTCGCTGGAAAATACGCACTCTACCCCGAAACGTCTTTTCGGGTTTTTACTAAACCCATAACTGTGGCGCAATTGCGAACGCACCTTGGCCGCTAATGGATCATTAAATGTTCGGCTCAAATCAGCCACCTGGATAACCGTCGGATCCGTTAAGCCGCCGGCCCCACCGGTCACGATAATGCGTATTTTTTGCCGTTGGCAGTGATGAATCATGGCGGACTTAAATTTGATGCTGTCAATGGCATCAATCACATAATCATAAGATTGTGACAAATAAGCCGCCATCGTTTTCATCGTCAGATAATCATCAATAACTTGGCATTCACAATCGGGATTAATCTCTGCCACACGTTGTGCCATAACCATCACTTTCGATTGACTGACCGTACTGGTGAGCGTATGAATTTGCCGATTCATGTTGCTGACCGCAATTTCATCATGGTCAATCAAGGTGATTTTACCAACCCCAGTACGAGCTAATGCCTCTACCGCCCACGACCCCACACCGCCAATGCCAACCACACAAACATGCATTTGTGAAATCATACCACTTGCGTCATCACCATAGACGCGCTTAATTGCACTAAAACGATTATTATTATCCATATTCGATATTAATTTTGCTATTTATCTACCAATATTGGGTGGGCAATTGGGTATTGGTGCGCACAGCGCACCCTACCAGAAAAATATTCATCCATTAATACAAAGTTGTTACTGTACTAGCGATTGAATGCACCCGGTAAATTGCTGCATTCATCAAAGATTCGTTTGTCGCATTGCTGGCAAATCTTGTGATCCAAGCATCGCTGAGTAATGGTTTCGATCGCCTCGGCTTTGGAATTAAAAATATTAGCACGATCAATAAAGTCTAAGTAGCCGCCTTTTCTCAAGGTTTCGCATACCCCATGCTTAACACGATAAAAATATAATTGCCCTCCATTCGTGCGTCGGCGTTTAGCCTCCTCCTTCAAAAATTCGGCGCCGGCTAAATCGACAAAATTCATCCCTTGCGACAAGAGCAATAAATGTTTTTGTTCTGGATTTCGATCTTCCAATGCAAGCAAGTTATCACGTACATGGCTCACCGCACCAAAAAATAGCGACCCATCAATACGTAACATCTTTAATTGCGGACACTCGGGCAAACTCGAATCGGTATTAAAGCGTCGTTTGGGCAACCGTGGGTCTGGTACCCGCGAACAAATACGCGGCTGTGACGTTCGGTTGAGATATAAGACCAACGACAAGATGACCCCTAAAAAAATGGCAAACTCAAGCTCTAAAAACAATACAGAAAAAAAAGTCGTTAATAAAATACTGGTCTCTGAACGACTGGTTTTAATAATTTTTTTGATATGCTCAAAGTCAATTAATCCCCAAGCCACTAAAAACAAAATCGCCGCCATTGCTGCATTAGGCAAATAAGAGGCGAGCGGAGCAACGAGTAGCACAATAAAAACTAATAAGATACCTGCAAAAACAGCGGCTAAGGGTGTTTTTGCCCCCGCTTCATAATTCAAACCACTGCGATTGAAAGAACCCGTCGCCACATAACCGGAAAAAAAACTACCGGCAATATTTGACAAGCCTTGACCAATGAACTCCTGATTGCCATCGATGTTCTGACCTGTTTTTAAGGCAATCGATCGGGCAATTGAAACAGCTTCGACTAAGGCAAATAACGTGACGGCTAAGACGGCCGGCGCGAGCTGCTTAATGGTTTCCAAGCTTAAATCAGGCGCGGATAAGGGAGGCAACGAAGCAGGTAAAGCCCCCATGGTGACAATCTGTGTCTGTTGCTGCCCAAGCCACATTTCCAACACGACAGCCAAAATCGAACCGACGGTCATGGCAACAATCATATAAGGCACACTCCGCCAAAATTTTTTCGCAAGCAAACCGGCCAACAACGTGACAATACCAACACCCGTAATATAGAGATTAATCTGCGCGAACTGCTCAAATAACTGATGAATCACTTCGTAAAAAGGCATGCCTCTTGCCATTTCCAGCCCGAAAAAATGCTTTACTTGATTCGCGGCAATCAGAATTGCCGCACCGGCGGTAAAACCAATCACCACCGAATGGGAAATAAAATTCACTAATGCACCCAGCCGAACTAAACCCATCAGCAATTGAATTACGCCAACCATAAAAGTCAGCGTGATGGCTAACCTGACATAATCAACACTACCTGGCTCAGCAAAATTACTCAAAGCCGAAAAAAGCACAATGGACGCCGCCGTGGTAGGGCCTGACACTAAATGCCAGGAGGACCCCCATAACGCCGCGATGACCGCCGGTACCATCCCGGCATACAATCCATATTCGGGTGGCATACCCGCAATGGCCGCAAATGCCACACCTTGCGGCAAAACCACAATGGCACCGGTTAAACCTGCCATAAAATCAGCTTTAAACGTTTTCCGATCGACTTTATATAGCCACCGAATAAATGGAAATACTTTGACCAACCAAAGGGGACAATTCGGCGCATGTGGTGACATAAGGATAATCTCAAGATTTTGAAGGCAAAAATTATACGCGTGGCAATACAAACTGTATACGAATGGTCAAATATCCCTCAAGCAATTCATCCATACCGTACAGAAAAATACCATTGTTTATTGGGCAACGCTGGAGCAGCGAAACCCAATAACAATGCAAAATATGTAACTAAGGTATTTTCAGGTGAAAAATAACATGAATCAATCCTTAGCCCATGGCGATCATCGCCTGCTTAACCCGCGCCGCATAATCCCGGTCTGCCGCTTGAAATTGGGCTAACATTCTTTCTTTTACTGTTTGCGTTGCCTGAATCAAACCCTCCGCGATATTATGGGCAAGTTGGCTTTTCTGATCATCAGACATCAATCGATAAAGCTGACCCGCCTGAGTAAAATTATCCTGATCTTGAGTGTCATAGGCTTTTACCCAGGCGTCACCTAAAATAGGCATCGGTGGCTCTGCCACTTCCGGTCTAGGGACTGGTGCACCTTCACTCGCTTGATCATTCGGGTAAAAGTTAACGCCACTTCCTTGATTATTATTATCACCAAAAGCCGCTGGCATACCAGCCATGGCACCATCGCGTTGATAATGATGGAACGGACAGCGAGGTGAATTCACCGGCAATTGATTCACATTAGCACCCACTCGGTATCGGTGTGCGTCAGGATAGGCTAACAATCGTGCTTGTAACATTTTGTCCGGTGAAGCACCGATGCCAGGCACTAAATTGCCGGGACTAAAGGCCGCTTGTTCAGTCTCGGCAAAATAATTATCCACATTTCGATTCAATTCTAACTGGCCAATTTCAATCAAAGGAAAATCAGCATGGGGCCATATTTTTGTTAAATCAAAAGGATTGATGGCATAATCTTTCGCTTCAGTGTCGCTCATGATTTGGACCTTAACCGCCCAACTGGGATACTCACCTCGTTTAATCGATTCGACTAAATCTTGCTGCGCTCCACAAGGTGACATTTTCGCCGCCTGTTCATTAGTTAAGCACTTAATGCCTTGGTTGGTCTTAAAGTGCCACTTCACCCAGAAACGTATCCCCTTGTTATTCCAAAAACTCAAGGTATGCGAACTAAAACCATGCATATGGCGAAGCGAATAAGGAATGCCACGATCCGACATGAGAATGCTCATTTGGTGCAATGATTGAGGACTATTTGCCCAAAACTCAAACATGGCCGCCGGATCCGGTAAATTAGTCGCTGGGTTTTTCTTTTGGGAATGGACAAAATCTGGAAATTTAATTGGATCTCTCAAGAAAAATACCGGTGTATTGTTGCCCACCATGTCCCAGTTGCCTTCTTCGGTATAAAATTTGATGGCAAATCCGCGAGGATCACGCGCATAATCGCTGGAGTCTTGTCCACCGCCAACGGTAGAAAATCGCAAAAAAAGATCCGTTTTTTTACCCTCACCCTGAAGAAACTGGGCCACGGTATATTGTGATAGGTCCTTCGTTAAGGTAAAACTGCCATACGCACCTGAACCACGTGCATGCACAACTCGCTCAGGAATACGCTCACGATTAAAGTGCGCCAACTTCTCAAAAACCCGCCAATTGTCGAATGTTAACGAACCCCGCTCACCGGCTGAAATACTATTTTGGTCATCCGCAATCGGTGCGCCATTGGCACTGGTTAATGGACATTTTGGTGTTTGACTCATGATGTTCTCCTTCAATCAATCGTTAAAAATAAGATCACATGAATGACTATAGAATAAAACCTAATATCCTGGCCAATTGATTATTTCATCTAAGCTAATAGGTAAAAGCTATCAGGGGAAATTAAACACATCGCCAAGCGTTTGGCCAAAGAAGGAAGGCGGAAAGCGCAAAAAAACCATCGAAAAAAGCAGCCTTCTGGCTGCTTTTCCATGGCACTCAAACCAGGCTCGAAAACCTGGGTACTCAGTCGATCATTATTTTATTGTATGCATTTCAACCCGGCGATTGAGTGCCCGACCTTCTGCCGTATGATTATCGGCGATAGGATTAATCGGCCCATAACCTTTTGCTGCCAAATTAGCTGAGGCAACACCTTGACTAATCAGATAATCCAGCACCGAAATCGCACGCTTTTCCGATAACCGTTGATTAAACGCCACCGAACCACGGTCATCACTATATCCTGCAATTTCAACTTTGATTTCTGGATTACGCTGTAGAGTCGCCGCCATATCATTGAGTACAACCAACGAAGCTTGGGTTAATATCGCAGAGCCTGACTCAAACGTGACACCTTCCAGTACAACAATTTCCGGTATTTTGCACCCTTTAATGTCAACATTGATGCCAGCTTGAGTATCGGCACAGTTATCCATGCTATCTACAATGCCGTCATTATCGCTATCTAATTCACAACCTCGTGCATCAACTTGAGCCCCGGCATTGGTATTTGAGCATTGGTCTTGACTATCGGTAATGCCATCACCATCACCATCGAGCGCACAACCATGATGATCCACTTTCATGCTAGTCGAGGTATTAGCACACTGGTCTTGGCTATCGGCAATACCGTCACCATCACTATCGCCCTCACAACCTTGCGCATTAACACTGGTGCCAGGCGATGTTCCAGAGCACTGATCTTGACTATCGGCAATACCATCACCGTCACTGTCGACTGCACAACCATGGCGATCCACCTGGATACCTTGTGATGTGCCGACACATCGATCTTCACCATCAGCAATACCATCACCATCTTCATCGACAAAAACCGGACAACCTGACGCATCCACCTTAACACTCACCGTCGTCGTGGCACATTGATCTTTGCTATCGACAATACCATCACCATCACTATCGAGTTCACAGCCTCGCCTATTCACCCGAACGCCCATCGGTGTACCGGCACATACATCGGCTTCATCCACCACCCCATCACCATCGGCATCGACCGGCTTTGGCTCAGGTTTTTTACCCAGAGGAATCGCCAAACCCACATTAATGACCCAATCACCAAAGCGATCTTCCGCCGGCAAACTTTTGCTATCAAAATCCATTCGATAGCGAACATCGGCTCTAAATTTTAAACCGTTGTCAGTCAATTCACGCATAAACCCAATGCCGATATTGGCCATCGGATTCACATTTCGCTTATCAGGCACTTTGTTGCGCAGCGCGCCCGCGCCGAGTAGCGCATAAGGTGAAAAACCTGGGTTACGATTAAACATGTATAGATAATCGAGCAACAAACCGCGCTGATCAAATTCGCCAGCGCCTTGGTCAAACTTCAACTCGTCATAGATGAGTGCGGCTTCGAAATTAATCGATTCACTCACTTGTTTGCCAATGCCCAAGTAACCTCCAAAATTATCATCTGCCTCACGATCTTTATCGGCAAAGATAAAAGACACGGCGGGTACAAAATAAACACGCTCATCCAATTCTGCGGCGCCTAATTGCGCTCCAACCAAAATTAAAGAAAATAATATAAAAGCCATCAACATGCTTTTTTTCACCAAGTTACTCCTTCCATTATCTCTTCCATCCCATTGCATTATTTAAGTAAAATATACGAAACAAGCTGATCAATTTGCCGTCCATCATCGACCTTATGAATAGGTAATACAATAACGCCCCGATTTTGCATTCCATCTTCAGCGCGTCTTCGCATGCTCTTTAATCACAACAAGCTAAATATGGGCGCTAATAGGGAAATCATCACGTCGCCTACCCCTCACGTTCTACTTGCTTAACATGGATAAATTTCAGTCCACCATTAATGGCCTACTAATGATAGTAAACCCAAGCACAGTGTAACTCACTTATTTCGCGCATACATCTAACTAGAGGATGGTTGATTAAAATTGCCTACCAAATCATCCAATTTCCAAGCATACCCAACACCATCATAAACCCTCGATTTTCACTTTATGGCAATACTGAGTATAAATGCACATAACCAAACAAGCGTTACCCGAAGGCTATTTTGTATGCTTTACATACCATTCACGCGCATTCTAGCAAATCCATGCCCAGCAAAAAAAGATAAAATTCAAAGAAATTCATTTGTTATTCGATTTATCCATCCCTCCACATGGGATAATTCACTACAAACCATAGACACTTTCCATAACCGGATAGATAAGCTAACATATAATTTTACGGTAAACCGCCAGAAAGTTAACGTACGAGCCACTAAAAGAAAAAATACCCAGCACTCGAATCACACGTAATTAACGGTGATTTTTAAAGCGATTCGTTTATTCTAACGCCGACTAAGCCCCCTCAAATTATAAAATTGATTATCAAAAATTTGACGTATTCTAATTGAGCAAGGCCAATTGATATGATATGTTTCTATCCAAACTTAACTTTTCTAAAAAAACTTACTATCTTTATAGACCGGATGCTCTTCCCTAGGCCAACGTTTTGTAGGAAATATAAACACGTCTTTAAGGGTAATAAATTTCAAGATTTAGGTAACGTGGCCAGCGGTCGAAAAAAACAGGTGTTATTTCCAACAAATTTGAGCGACAACAATGCGATCCAATCTGTATTGATGGCTCACGTATTTAGTTTTTTTAACTGAAAAGGTAATGTCTATGAATAAAGCTCAATTATTCACCTCAACAAGCTTAATAATTGCGATTGCCCTGAGCGGATGTGCCACCAACGGCTCAGGTGGCGGCATGTCTAACACCAAAAAAGGAGCTCTAATCGGCGCGGCGAGCGGCGCATTGATCGGCTTACTTGCCAAGGATAAGAAAAAAGGAGCACTCATCGGCGCCGTCGGCGGGGGTGTTGCCGGCGCCGCTGTCGGTGCTTATATGGATAAGCAAAAACAAGATTTTGAAAAACTATTGGCGGCAGAACGCGACCAAGGGGCCATCAACATTGAAAAATTACCTGAAGATGTGTTGATGGTACGGATGACCAGCCAAACCGCCTTCGAAAGCGATTCCTCTGATGTCAAAGAAGGCTTCAAGAGTACCATGGACAAAATTGCTAAAGTCGTATCAAAATACGAAAAAACGCAACTGGCAGTGATTGGCCATAGTGATAGTCGAGGCTCAGAAGTTCACAATCAAACCCTGTCAGAAAAGCGTGCCAAAGCCGTATATCAATATTTAGCCCAGCAAGGGGTAATCAGCGAGCGTCTGCAATATTCAGGTAAAGGTGAAAGCGACCCTATCGCCAGCAATGACACAGAAAATGGCCGTGCCGAGAACCGACGAGTCGAGTTATATGTGGTACCCATTGTTGAAGAAGAAAATAGTGATGGCGGCGTTTCTTAAAATTACCCAGAAAAACGATCAAATTATTGATAGCCCGCCAGTTAGGCGTCGACCAACTCGTTGGGTTTCCGTCCACCGGTATCAACATCCCTAAGTCTATATTGGCTTGCTCTAATTATCGATGAAGAATATCGGTAATTAGAGCGGCCTCACTTACCGAAGAGCGGATAATAATAAGCCTGGCTATTCCTTAGTTTGGCAATGCGACCGACATGTGGACAGACAAACAGTGAACGTCACTGACTAACGACGAAAGAGAAAATTTTAACCATATCGGCTAATATGAGCTCAGCTTATGTCCGATCAGCCACATCTCAGGATGAAATATTACCTCAAAAACATACACTGTCTTGAGCCTAGCCACTCAGGCGCTATATAATCAGCAACACCACATAATACCCGTTGAATCTTCAACTTTTAATAACTTTTTGGAGTATATGAGTGAGTACAAATCATTCACCAAGCCCTTTATATCGCCGCCCCCTGGTTATCACTATGTTAAGCCTATTGGCGGGTTGCGCCTCTTTAGAGAATATTCAATCCGTCGCTAATATCAGTAAACCGAAAACAAGTATCACTGATACTCAAATTACCAAACTTTCCCTCGATGGAGCAAACCTAGCATTTAAGATCAAAGTTGATAACCCTAACCCGATCCCTATAAAAATGGCCGGTCTTGATTATGCGATATTGTTTGATGGACAACAATTAACGGAAGGTAAAAAAAGGGAACAAATATCCATCAAGGCCAATGGCAGTAGTGAAATTACTATCCCCCTGGCCTTCAAGTTTGCGGAGCTTTATGACACGATCAGCAACCTGAAAGACAAAAAAGAACTTAATTACGAAATTAAAGCCTCTGCCATATTCGATTTGCCCATTCTTGGCATGCAAGCGTTACCATTATCCACCCAAGGTAAACTGCCCATTCCGCAAATACCCAAAATCTCGCTTAACAAAATTAGTGTTGATGAACTGAGTTTTACCGGTGCAAAACTGAATATCCAAATGGATTTAACCAATCCCAATGTCTTTGGCGTAGATATTAGAAATCTGGTTTATCAATTGAACATTAATAATCAGCCTTGGGCAAAAGGCAACGTTTCAGAATCAATCTCCCTCAAAGAAAACGCCAGCCAAAGCCTCGCGATACCCATCCATGTTAACTTTATTGAAATAGGTACTTCAGCATTTTCACTGTTAAAAAACCCAAAAGCACCACTGAACTATCAGTTGACAGGAAACATGTTGTTAGATTCCACGCTGCCTATGCTGCAAAATATAAAAATGCCTTTTAATAATTCAGCGAGTGTTGTGATTAGCCAGTAACCAAACATTCATAATATAATACCGGGATTGGTTAAACTGATACCGTCCAATCTCGGCCCTCCCCCATCCCCCCTCACACACGATTAAAGTCAATCCGATAAATAGCCGAAAAGGACATCACTCTTAGCATGAATCAGGGCGAGTATTTTACAGCCACTTTCTGAACCAATAAACAGAAGCTTTTTTGCTATTCTAAACGTG
>VAPM010742002.1_pt1 | contig 11700 bp, 9 predicted proteins | sample 3395091 | NCBI WGS metagenome assembly VAPM01 (sample SAMN08290445, study PRJNA428436) | hydrothermal vent metagenome | isolation source: Deep-sea hydrothermal vent chimney 3 | place: Pacific Ocean: Juan De Fuca Ridge | reverse complement strand
TATGGCTCCTCGGGACGGGCTCGAACCGCCGACCTAGTGATTAACAGTCACCCGCTCTACCAACTGAGCTACCGAGGAATTACAGAGGCGGTATGGTACTGAGGACCCCGTGTGGGGTCAAGCAGGAATACCTCTAATTGGTCGTTTTTATTCAAGATTTCTTGATTTTCTCGAAATTAATGACATTATCTTTGGCTTCTGACTCTGTCATCTCTGGAACCAGCTTTTTGATCAGTGAGGTTAACGATTTTTCATCAAACGTCTCACTTGCTGACTCCATGGCGGTGAAATCTCTTTGTAGCTCATCCCAGTCAACAATACGGGTTTTAGCGAGTAAAATTTTCTCATGGCTGGTGGCGCTGAGTTGTTCTTGTTCATGAAAAAGCTCTTCATAAAGCTTTTCACCGGGGCGAAGACCAGTATATTTAATTTCAATGTCTTCACCCGGTGTTTTGCCTGAGAGAATAATCATCTGTTCAGCAAGATAGGCAATTTTCACCGGCTCACTCATATCTAATACAAAGATCTCACCGCCCTCACCTTGTACGGCGGCTTGCATAATTAGCTGACAAGCTTCAGGAATAGTCATGAAATAACGGGTTATTTCAGGGTGCGTGACCGTCACAGGTCCGCCTTTGGCTATCTGTTCTTTAAACAGAGGCACAACACTGCCTGCTGAGCCGAGCACATTGCCAAAACGGACGGTAATGTAATTGGTTTTAGAACGTTGATTCAAATTTTGGCAAAATATTTCAGCAATGCGTTTACTGGCACCCATATTATTGGTTGGGTTAACAGCTTTATCGGTTGAGATCATGACAAAACAGTCGCAACCATGTTTATCCGCAGCCAGCGCCATGTTACGTGTACCTAAGATATTATTGCGTACTGCTTGGCGCGCTTGATTTTGTAACAGAGGAACATGTTTATAAGCGGCAGCATGGAAGATGACTTGCGGCTGGTGCTCACTCATGCAATGTTCAATCGCACTGGTGTCGCAGACATCACCGAGTACCGCATAAAATTCGGTGTGTTCCGTTAGGTTACCCAACTCACGTTCGATTTGATACAAGTTAAACTCACCAATTTCAAATACAACTAGCTTAGCTGGTTTATAAATTAAAATTTGACGACATAATTCAGAACCAATTGAACCACCTGCTCCCGTTACCATGACTACTTTGCCGAACAGAGATTGAGTAATGGATTCTTTACTTAAATTAACCGGATCACGTCCAAGTAGATCATCAATCGACACTTCTCGTAATGAACTAACCGTAGCGCGACCAGAAATAAGATCAGCAACATTCGGTAAAGTTCTAAAAGGAATGTTGGCTTTCTCACAGCTGGCAACAATCTTTCGCATTTGCGAACCCGTTGCGGTGGCGGTCGCAATAACCGCTAAATCAGCTGATTTTTTATGAGCAATATCGGATAGATCACTGATGCCACCGATGACAGACAAACCGTGCAATTTAGACCCGCGTAAACGAGGTTCATCATCAAGAAAAGCAACCGGTACATATTCATTGCCGCGCAACATTTCACGTACAACCAGTTCACCTGCCTGACCAGCGCCTAATATAACAACCCGTTTACTACCAATCGGACCATCACTGCGTAACTGCCCATCGCGCCATATCCGATACAGTAAGCGAGGTGAACCTAATAAAAATATAAGCAGCAAAGGATAAATTGCTAATGAAGAACGAGGTACGCCTTCAACACGGTTAATCAAAAATAAAACCGTCACCAGTAACACCGCACTGATTGCAACAACTTTAATGATATTCCATAAATCAGGAATACTGGCAAAACGCCAGAGACCGCGGTAAAGACCAAAGCTATATGAAATAATCAGATGAATAGGCAAGGTAATTATCAGTACCTGCCAATAGGCAACACTTTCAAGTGTTTCAAGGTTAAATTCAAAGCGCAGCAAATAAGCGAGTGTCCATGCAATGGTTGCCATGAATACATCATGAAGTATTATCGTCGTTGTTCTTTGAAACATTGGAAATTGCATTATTATTCCATTGTAATCTTATTAACTTATTACAAAGTACTTTACTTATTAAACCTTATAATAATCCTTGTACCACTTTACGAAATTCTCAATTCCTTGTTCTACCTTAATTTCTGGTTTATAACCCATGTCATTAACCAGATCTTCTACATCGGCATAAGTTGCAGGCACATCTCCATTTTGCAAAGGTAACATATTCATTTCAGCTTTCTTACCCAAGCAATCTTCTAACACTTTAATATAATGTAGAAGTTCAACAGTATTATTATTACCAATATTGTAGAGTCGATAAGGAGCATAGCTGGTAGCCGAATCCGGCGCATCACCACTCCAATCTGGATTGGGTTCGGGCACTCGATCTAACACTCTGACTACACCTTCAACAATATCATCAATATAAGTAAAATCTCGACGATGTTGACCATTATTAAATACATCAATTGGTTTGCCGGCAAGAATGTTTTTAGTAAACAAAAACAATGCCATATCAGGCCTTCCCCACGGCCCATAGACAGTAAAAAAGCGCAAACCAGTAGTTGGTAATTTAAATAAATGGCTATACGAATGCGCCATTAACTCATTAGCTTTTTTAGATGCAGCATAAATACTAACAGGATGATCGACATTATCATGTACTGAAAATGGCATGTTGGTATTAGCGCCGTAAACCGAACTGCTTGATGCGTAGACAAGGTGTTCAACATCATTATGCCTACAGCCTTCTAGAATATTTACAAACCCAACTAAGTTAGTATCAACATAAGAATGAGGATTCTCTAATGAATATCGTACGCCTGCCTGTGCTGCTAAGTTAACAACTCTATCAGGCTTATATTCAGAAAACGCTTTGGCAACCGCATCGCGATCTTCTATACCAATCCTCACATCATGATAATTTTCATGTGAAGTTGTCCTTGCAAGACGGGCTTTTTTTAACTCAACATCATAGTAATCATTGAGGTTATCAATGCCAATTACCTCATCACCTCTTTCTAACAATCGTAATGCTAATGTAGAACCAATAAATCCTGCCGCACCTGTAATTAATACTTTCATTCAATCGTCTTCTTTATAGGTTGTGTAACTACAAACTGCCATCAATCATACTGGCAGGTAAAATGTTTTTAATGTCATAGACAATACATTCACTTTTTCCAAATGATTGTATTGTTTCCAGACTCATGGCTTTAAACTCATCGTGTGCCACTGCCATAATTATTGCATCATAGGAATTCTTCGATGGCTCTGATATGGGTGAAATACTATATTCAGTTTCGATTTCTGCTGAATCACCCCATGGCTCGTAAATATCTACACTAATGTCTGTACTCTTAAATGCATCGACCATATCGATCACACGTGTGTTTCTTACATCAGGGCAATTTTCTTTGAATGTGAAGCCCATAATAAGAACACAAGCATTCTGGATCTGAATGTTTTTGTTCTGCATTAAACCAATAACTTGTTCAACGACGTATGTGCCCATCCCGTCATTAATTTCTCTTCCAGACAAAATTATTTTGGGGTCAAAACCAACTTCCTGTGCTTTATGCGTCAAGTAATAAGGATCAACACCGATACAATGCCCACCAACAAGCCCAGGACGGAAAGGAAGGAAGTTCCACTTTGTTCCTGCTGCTTCAAGTACATCTATCGTATTAATATCAAGTTTATTAAATAACATTGCTAGCTCATTAATCAGTGCAATGTTGACATCTCTCTGGGTATTTTCGATTACTTTTGCCGCTTCGGCAACTCGAATCGAGGCCGCTTTGTAAGTACCGGCAGTAATAATGCTGGCATACAACGCATCAATAAAATCAGCCGCTGCAGGTGTAGAACCAGAGGTGACTTTTTTTATGGTTGGCAAACGGTGTTGTTTATCGCCAGGGTTGATTCGTTCCGGGCTATAACCAACAAAGAAATCAGTATTAAGAGACAAACCTGATTCTTCTTCTAAAATAGGAACACAAATATCTTCAGTTACACCAGGATAGACGGTTGATTCATAAACAACGTAATCGCCAATGCTCAGAGACTGCCCTACTGTCGTACTTGAACTGTGCAAAGCATTTAAATTTGGTTTTTTATCATCATCGACTGGCGTTGGTACTGTAACAATAAAGAAATTACAGTCTTTAAGGACAGATGTATCTGTTGTGCAATCTAGCAAAGATGCTGATGCCAACTCATCTTGTTCGACTTCATTGGTTCTATCAAGACCTTCTGTCAGCTCATCAATACGAATCTGGCTAAGATCAAAGCCAATCGTCTTATATTTTTTACCAAATTCTACGGCTAATGGGAGACCAACATAACCAAGGCCAATCACAGCTATGCGAATATTGTTTTCAGAAATCATAATTCAGGTACTTAGGTCGATATTTCTGTTAATTATACCGTCTTTTTCACTATATATCGCATCAAAACGAAGTATAAAGTCGCTAAAATGAGCAACGATAACAACTGAATTGTTGAACTCGCCTTATAGGTAATAAGAGCTATTACTGAACATACCAACATCAAGCCATATTCAAGATTAACTAATTTCTTTCTACTTATGCCTGTTTCTGCAAGTTGTTGGTAAAAATGGCTCTTATGCGCATCCCAAAACCGCTTACGGCGAAGTATTCTTGATATTAATGTAACCGTCGCATCGACAATAAAAGGAGAAAATATAACTACCGAGATCCAAATCGGTATAAATCCTTCTGAATGAGAATAAAGTGCTAATATTGCCGCCAATAATCCCAGAGAAGACGAACCACTATCCCCCATAAATATTTTCGCAGGTGGATAATTCCAGACCAAGAAGCCTAACGATGATGACGCGATAATAAGATTAATAATTGTAAATGACTGTTGCCCTTCTATAAAACCAATGACAGCAAGTGCACCAAAACCAATAACAGACATCCCCCCAGCTAAACCATCAACACCGTCCATAAAATTGTATAAATTCACCATCCAGACAATAAATAGAACCGTAATTATCTCCGCAAAATAGACAGGAAAAGAAAACTCAAAGAAAGGTATCGTTAATGTATCAATTACAAGACCAGAATAAGCAATAATAGAAGCTGCTAGTAATTGAATAACAATTCTAATTAAACTGCTTAGAGAAACAACATCATCAAGCAATGATATCAATCCGATCATTAAAAGCGCAGTACATACAAGTAATAACTCGTTTGTGATTACAATAGTTCGACTATATATAAAACCGGCTATAAGTATACCTACCAATATTGCAATACCACCAATCCTGGGCACAGGTATAGAATGAAGAGAACGGTGATTAGGATTGTCAAACACTGAAAATCTTTCTGGCAATTTAAGTAATAAAAAAATCAAAACAAATGAAGTAATAAATGCTAAAAGAGAATACAAGATATACATAAGATTGTTAATATTATTTTCTCAAATCTTTAGTGTTTTTTTAAAAACTCTAATACCATCTCATCAATACCCTCATCGAAAGTATAAAGGGGGCTCCAATTTAGAACCTTGGTTGTTTCAGAGACATCAACCTGAAGATCCCCATATAAGCGTTCATAGATACCCGCTTTGCCAACCGCATGGGTAATCAATCGAATAACCGATACTGGCATAGAAAATAATCTAATATTAATTTTCATTGCTCTTGATATAGACCGTATAATATCTGTTGTTGAAACATCTTTACCATCCGCAGCCAAGAACATTTTTCCTGCAGCGTTCGTGTTTTCTAGACATTCGATAATTAAGCTATTCAGGTTCCTAACATTGAGCAGGCTTCTTTTATTCTCGATAGAGCCAAATGGTAAAGGAAGTCTTTTTGATACAAGTTTCATTAACGAAAGTAGATTACCTTTAATACCCGGTCCATACATAAGAACAGGTCTAATAATAGTAATATCCATTTCTGTCGATGTATGAAGTTTTAATAATAATTCTTCAGCTTCATATTTTGATATTGCATAGGCATCTGTGGGTTGCGCTACACTTTTAGCATTAAATGGTTCGCTATCAGTAATATCTCCATTTACCTTTATCGTACTTAAATAAATAAACTTTTTAACGCCTGAACTTGCAGCCAAACCCGCCAAATAACGGGTCAATTCTGTATTAATATGTCGATACTCAGCAATATGATTAGCATTTTTAACATGCACTTTAGCTGCCAAATGGATAACTGCATAACAATCATTAAAAATAGCTTTTATGCTATCAAGATTGTCTAATTCATTAACCTGTACGTATTTAATATCAAAAGAATGAGTTTCTATTCTCTTTCTTGCTAAACCGGCCACATGATAACCACATTCAACCAACTGCTGACATAATAACGAACCGACAAATCCATTTGCACCAGTAACAATAACCTTCTTTTTCATTTCAATGTTACGTTTTTCGCCAAACTGTCCTGTTTACATAGCCAGTATAGCTATGAATTATTTTAACCATTTTCTTTGAAACATTATCAACATCATAGTCGCCAACAACATTGAAAGCACGAACCTTGTCATTATGCTGATCCAAGGTTATTGAAATAGAATTCAATACGTTTTCAGCATTAAGATCTGACATAATTAAAACACCTTCATCCATTCCTTCAGGACGTTCATGTGCTTGTCTAATTGTAATGGCAGGAAGATTAAGAATTGTTGACTCTTCCGTAATCGTGCCGCTATCAGAAACGATACAAAGCGATTCTTTTTGCAATTTCACATAATCAAAGAAACCCATCGGTTTAACAAAGCTTACTAATTCATGTAAATCAACTTTATCAAGTTCTTCCAAACGAATTTTAGTTCTTGGGTGTGTTGATACAATCACGGGGAATTTATATTTGTCGGCGATTGCAGTCAATGAATCTAAAAGATCCTTAAAGTTACTAGGATTATCAACATTTTCTTCGCGATGAATACTAACAATAAAGAACTCTTTCGCTTTCAGGTTCATCTTGCTGAGAATATCTGATGCATCAATATCTTTAGCATGATGATCAAGAATTTCCTTCATTGGAGAACCTGACTTAATAATAGTTTCAGGTTTAATCCCCTCCCTAATTAAATATCTGCGAGCATGTTCAGTATGAGTAAGATTAATATCACTAGTATGGTCGACAATGCGTCGATTAATTTCTTCTGGAACGCGTTCATCAAAACTACGGTTACCAGCTTCCATGTGAAAAATAGGTATTTTTCTACGTTTGGCTGAAATTACTGACAGGCAACTATTCGTATCACCCAACACTAAAATGGCATCAGGATTCTCTTTTTCAAATATCTCATCGCTCTTTGCAATAACATTACCAATGGTTTGAGCAGCTGAACCTTGTGCCGCATCCAAATAATAATCTGGCTTTTTAACACCTAACTCTTTAAAGAAGATTTCATTTAGTTCATAGTCATAATTTTGACCGGTATGAACTAAAATATGATTGGTATATTTATCAAGCTCTGCCATCACTCGACTTAGTTTAATGATTTCTGGTCGAGTACCAACAATTGTCATGACCTTAAGCATTTAATTCTTCCTTAATAAAATCAAGTTTCATAAGTAATATTTTAATTTCTTCTATATTAAGTTTATTTGTACTGTGTGATGTGTAATCTTCAGCTTCAGTAATAACTTCCTCACCATCACTAAAATATTTTGCATAGTTAAGGTCACGGTTATCTGCCGGCAATCGGTAGTAATCACCCATATCAATCGCATGTGCCATTTCTTCTCTTGAAATAAGCGACTCATAAAGCTTTTCGCCGTGGCGCGTACCGATAATTCTTGGTTTTTCTTTTCCACCAAACATCTCATTCAGTGCTTGTGCCAAATCCGCAACGGTTGAAGCAGGTGCTTTTTGTACAAAAATATCGCCCTGTTCACCATGTTCAAAAGCATATAACACCAAATCAACTGAATCTTCTAAGGACATTAAGAACCGCGTCATATTAGGATCAGTAACTGTTAATGCTTTACCTTCTTTGATTTGCGAGACAAACAGAGGAATAACCGAACCTCGTGAGGCCATTACATTGCCATAACGCGTTGCACATAGAACGGTGTCTGTTTTACTTTGCATACGCGATTTGGCAACCATGATTTTTTCAGCCATCGCTTTCGAAATACCCATTGCATTAATCGGGTAAACTGCCTTATCCGTGCTTAATACGATAACGCGTTTAACACCGTTGGCTGTTGCCGCATTCATTACATGTTCAGTACCCTCAATATTTGTTCGTACTGCTTCCATTGGGTAAAATTCACAGGAAGGAACCTGCTTTAAAGCTGCGGCATGAAATACATAATCAACACCCTTCATCGCTTGATGAATACTATCGTAATCACGTACATCACCAATATAGAATTTTAATTTTGGATGGTTCAATGCAATGCGCATTTCTTCCTGTTTTTTCTCATCACGACTAAAAATTCGTATTTCTCGAACTTCGGTAGATAGAAAACGTTTAAGCACAGTATTACCAAACGAACCTGTGCCGCCTGTAATCATTAATACCTTATCTTTAAACATGCTGATTATCCTGAACTATTTATAGTTATGCATAGATTTTATGAGACTGACCCAATCAGGCGCAACATAGCCCGTTGCTTCCTTAAATTTGTCTGCATTTAATGAACGATCAATTTGGAAAGACTCATCATATTCAATATCAATAGTCTTATTATACTCTTTTGCAATGATATTTAATAAGTCATACTTGCCAATGGCTGGACCAGCAACTTGATACAGGCCTGTTAATCGCTTGTTTGGAATGACATGGTCACGGATGACTTCAGCTAGAACCACGGTAGGTAAACCAGAGAATATCGCTTTAGAGAAACCTTTACAGCTCTCCTGTTGAGACAAAAACCACTCCAATAAGCCATGTTTCGTCTGTAATTCATGACCAATTGTTGATGTTCTAATTGTGATTGCAGACGTATCAATCACCTCACCCAGATACTTAGATTTTCCATAAATATCGGTTGAATCAGACGGATCTGACTCGACGTAAGCCCCTTTTCTACCTAAAAATACACAATCTGTGCTGATATGAATTAAACGACTATTATTGTCTTCGCAATATTTATTTAACTGATGTGGCAATAGAGCATTAATAGGGATAACTTCTAATGGATCATCCGCACCAGTGATATGCTTGGTGAGACCGATACAATTAATAACAATATTAGGTTGTAGTTTCCGGATCAAAGCTGAAAGATCGGTCGTTTTATAATCAACGTCAGTAATTAACTTATCACTAGCGTCATCTGAAAAATATTTGATGACTGATGAATCGCGAACTGTACCGTATACATCCAAATTATTAGTTTGACGTAGTACTTTAAAAAACGTACTGCCAATCATGCCACTAGCACCTAAGATAAGAACTTTCATTTAATTACCTTTCTCAACCAGCTCAAGCATCATTTCCTCTAACTTACCTAACAACATGTTTCGATCAAAATTATTATTATAATAATCCAATCCCTTCTGCCCCATCTTATTTATGGATGCTTTATCCATTTTCTCCATCTCTAACACCGCATTAGCAAGCGCAACCGAATCCTCTGCAGCAACCGATAAGCCAGCACCTGATTCCTTGATAATTTGCCCACCTTCACCATCAAGCGCAGAAATAATCGGCTTTGCACATGCCATATATGACTGTACTTTTCCCGGTATTACTAATGAAAATATAGGATCTTTTTTCAACGTAACCAACATCACGTCTGCCTTAGAAAAGAATACCGGCATATCATTCATTGGATAACTCCCCAGCAAGTGAACGGTATCTGTAAGTTTAAGTCGCTCAACTTCACTTTTTACCCACTCAAACCGTCGACCATCACCAAGAACAACCCAATGAATATTGGATTTTTGACGTGTTAAAGTTGCTGCTTTTAAAATGGTTTTAAAATCTTGTGCAACGCCAATATTGCCTGCAAACATAACGACGAAACCATTTGGTATTGAATTCGTAATATTACTGTTAGCAATATATGAAATAGGTTTATAAAGAGGCTCGGCTGTATTAGGAAAATAACGGATTTTTTTTGTATCCACGTTGAATTTAGCGATAGCATCAGTAAATTGATGCGATTGAACTAATACTAAATCACAGCCTTTATAGATCCACTTAACTAGCTTAGCTACAACATTAATGACTTTCTGATTTGAAACGGCTCCTGTCGCGGTTAAACTTTCAGGCCACAAATCCTGTACCCATACAACAACAGGAATTCTTCTAAGCCAACCAATGAAACGTGCCGGTATAACTAAGGTTATAGGTGATACGAAATAGGCAAAAACAAGATCGTATTTTGAACGACAATATATTGGCCCAAGCAACAATCCAAAAAAAACAAACGACAGATAATTCATTACTAATAATAATTTATTACCATTACCCCTTGGTATAAGTGGAACCCTGCAAATTTTAACCCCATTTCGATACTCGATATTTTTTCGTAAGAAGCCATAACCAGAAAAATACTTACCTGATGGATAATTAGGCTTTCCTGTTAAAACCGTCACCTCATGTCCTTTATTTACTAAGCCATCAACAAGATCATTAATTCTAAAATTTTCAGGCCAAAAGTATTGCGTAACAACGAGTATCTTCATTTAATAAATATTATTATATGGTAATAAATTTGAGTACAATTTTAAATATTTCTTAATAACAACTTGCCATGTGTATTCACTGCTAACGAAACTTTCTAATGCCATACCTAACTTTGGCAAATCATTTCTAGTGGATGTAAACTCTTGCATGCTGTTATATAACCCCTGAACAGATGCAACACAAACCTTACCTCCACCTTTATTTGAGACTTGATTAAAACCACATTGATCCGTCAATATGACTGGCGTTGAAGATATACCTGCTTCAAGGACAACAATTGACATCGCTTCCTGACGTGAAGGAATAACCAAGCAGTCTGCCGCTTGATATGCAGCCGACTTATCCGTACCTCCAACATAACCAACAAAATGCACCCGATGACTTAAATTATTATCATTAACAGTTTCTTTCAAACTATTAAGCATACCCCCATCAGGACCGACAAAAACCAAATGCCATTTTTTCCATTCATTCCTCCCCCGTACGAATGCTTCTAATAATAAATCCGGGCCTTTAATTGTATTTAAGCGGCCGAGAAATAACATAAATGGATTGCTATTAACATTCGCTCTTTCCCGAAATTCTTTTTCTCCACCTAGAGGAAAATCATCAGGATTAACACCATTGGGAATAACTAAAACCTTTGACGCATCAATACCATAACGCGCAAACTGAGATTTTTCATCATCGGTTATTGCAATACATGCATTGGCATTCTTAATTATATTCTTACCAATTAACTGATTGTATATTTTCTTTATTAACTTTGACCTACCGAAAAGAGGTAATGCTCCTGCGGGACAAACGACATATGGTATATGTAATGCGCGTGCAGCCTTATACACTAACGCATTCAATACCGTCCAATGCCCCATAATATGGACAATATCATGTTCACTAACAACTCTCTTTATTTTCGAATAACTAACAAATGGTATATAGAACCTCTTAACCAAACAAGGATATACAATCAAGTTAATATCATTTAGATTATTGACAACTTTATTATTAAGCCCTAAGTCCGTCGTCATAATAGTACAATCACAATTTTCTTTTAATAGT
>VAPM010172945.1_pt1 | contig 11706 bp, 9 predicted proteins | sample 3395091 | NCBI WGS metagenome assembly VAPM01 (sample SAMN08290445, study PRJNA428436) | hydrothermal vent metagenome | isolation source: Deep-sea hydrothermal vent chimney 3 | place: Pacific Ocean: Juan De Fuca Ridge | reverse complement strand
GTGGAAGTGGAAAGGGCACTGGTGGCCCTCCCGGACTTCAAATCCGGTGCACCGGGTTAACAGCTTGGTGGGTGGGTTCGATTCCCATGCACTTCCGCCATTACCTCTTCTATTTTTCTAATTCCGACACTATTACCAGTATCGTTATTACCTTGTCAATGATAAATAAAGGCTTTGGCCGTCATTTTAAGGCGGCCGAAATACGATTTACCCCGTTGCGGGCTTGGTATTCGTTGTCTTTAAAATATTATTGACAATTCGCAGTAAATAATGTAAAAAAACTTGTTTTGTGTTGAAGCTGAAGCGGCTCGCTTAATCTGGGGCCGTTTTTTTATTATAGTATAACGGTAACTATTCAGGTACAAGCGAAAAGCTGCCCTAAACTATGAGTTGTAACTGTTCAGATGTGCCCGAGATGTGGCCGATAATGCCGTTCAGCAGATAGCGAACGAAGTTAGACTTCCGATAGCGAACGAAGTGAGGCTTCCGATAGCGAACGAAGTGAGACTTCGAGACATTCGTATGCTGGACGGCATTATCGGCCGCAGGTAAGCGAGCTTGCGAAACTCCGGATTGGGTGCAGCTGAATAGTTACGTATAACGATTATCAGACTAATCTAAGGAAGTAGAAATGAAAAGGGATTTGGATAAAGTTCGTAATATAGGGATCAGCGCTCATATTGATTCAGGTAAGACCACTCTTACGGAGAGAATATTATTTTATACCGATAAAATTCACGCCATTCACGAGGTACGCGGTAAGGACGGCGTTGGCGCCACTATGGACTCCATGGAGCTGGAAAAGGAGCGTGGAATTACTATTCAGTCCGCTGCCACTTATTGTTCCTGGAAGGACTATGATATCAATATAATTGACACCCCTGGTCATGTTGACTTTACCATTGAGGTGGAACGGGCTCTGCGGGTGTTAGATGGTGCTGTCCTGATTCTCTGCTCCGTGGGTGGGGTTCAGTCCCAGAGTATTACCGTTAACCGTCAGATGACCCGTTATAAAGTACCGCGGATTGTCTTTATTAATAAGTGTGATCGTACCGGTGCTAATCCTGCCAGGGTAACGGAGCAGCTGCGGGATAAGTTGAAATTAAACGCCATTCCCATGCAGATTCCCATTGGTCTGGAGGGCGATCTCGCCGGGGTGGTTGATCTGGTCAAGATGAAGGCCATTTATTTTGAAGGCGATAATGGAGAGAACGTCCGGGAAGAAAACATTCCGGCCGAGCTGCAGGACGAGGCCGACGAGAAGCGGGAGGAGATGCTGGATGCCGCTTCTATGTTTTCCGATGATTTGATGGAGGCCATTCTTGACGGTGGTGATGTGAGCGAAGAGCTGATTATGGCTGCTGTCCGTAAGGGTACCCTTGATCTGGAGATGGTTCCGGTATTTATTGGTTCTGCCTATAAAAATAAAGGGGTACAGACTCTTCTCGACGCGGTTCTTACTTATCTGCCGGCCCCGAAAGATATTGAAAATATTGCCCTTAACCTTGATAAAGATGAGGAAGAGCAGGTTCTTGGTAATGATCCCGAGGCCCCGTTAGTTTGCCTGGCCTTTAAGCTTGAAGACGGCCGCTATGGCCAGTTGACCTATGTTCGTACCTATCAGGGGACTCTGCGTAAGGGCGACACGGTGGTTAACAGCCGGAATGGTAAAAAAGTTAAGGTGGGCCGTCTGGTACGGATGCACTCCAACGAGATGGAGGAGATTGAAGAGGCAGGCCCGGGAGACATTGTCGCCCTTTTCGGCGTTGACTGCGCCTCCGGCGACACCTTTACCTCAGCTGAAATCTCCATGTCCATGAGTTCCATGCATATTCCGGCTCCGGTTATTTCTCTCGCCATTAATCCGGTTGACAACAAAGCACAGGATAATATGAGTAAGGCCCTGAACCGCTTTACCAAAGAAGATCCAACCTTCCGCACCTTTATGGATCATGAAACCGGCGATACGATTATTTCCGGGATGGGCGAGCTCCACCTTGATGTCTATATTGAACGTATGAAACGGGAGTACAATGCCGAGGTCGAGATTGGCGCCCCGCAGGTTGCCTATCGTGAAACTATTACCAGGAAGGCGGAATTTAATTATACCCATAAAAAGCAGACCGGCGGGTCAGGCCAGTTTGGCCGGGTTGGCGGTTATATGGAGCCTTTGGAAGAGGGCGATTACGAATTTGTTGATAAGATTGTCGGCGGTGTTATTCCCCGGGAGTTTATTTCCTCCTGTGATAAGGGATTTACCGCCAGCCTTGTCAAGGGGTCTTTGGCCGGATTTCCGGTCACCGGTGTGCGCTGTGTAATTAATGATGGTGCCGCCCACTCCGTGGACTCCTCTGATGTCGCCTTCCAATTGGCTGCCAAGGGTGCCTTTAAAGAGGGGTATCAAAAGGCCGGCCCGGTATTAATGGAACCGATTATGAAGGTAGCGGTTGAAGGCCCTTCCGAGTTCCAGGGCGGTATTATGGGCAGCATTAATCAGCGCCGCGGTATGATTATCGGCACCACGGAGGAGAATGATTATACCGTGGTCGAGGCCGATGTACCGCTTTCAGAGATGTTCGGCTATTCTACCATCTTACGTTCCCTTACCCAGGGCAAGGCGGAATTCACCATGGAGTTTGCCCGTTATCAGCCGGTGCCGAAGAGCATTGTTGATGATGTGATTGCTGAGATCAAGAAAAGGAACGCAAAAAAATAAGTAACTATTCAGCAGTACCTCATCTTTGCCCATTTTTGCCTTCTCGCATACCAAAGCTTCAAAGTCAAAAATGAACAGGAAAGTGTAGACTCCGAACCTGAGGCACTTCCGGAGTCTGCGCTTTCCTGAACAGTTACATTCAGTGGTTATTGCTAATTTCGGGTATTGTGCTGAATAGTTACAAAAATAAATGCGGTAATCTTATTGTCAGATTATCTGAGGTTGATCTAACTGGTGGATAGTATAATGTGACGGTTCAGGCAGAGCCCGTTAGAATATTGATCACATAAAAGTTGCATACAAACAGGACAGGACGACATTATGTTAAAGCAGAATTTGATAGCCAATAATCCCCTTGGGGTATTTAAGACCGATACTAAAGGTAATGAGATATTACAACGCATGGGCCTAATAATTTCGCGGCCGGGGGTGGGGAAGACCGCTATTCTGGTGCAGATTGCCCTGTATAACATGCTCCAGGGCAAGCAGGTTGTTCATGTCAGCATTGGCCAGAGTATCGACAAGACTAAGGCCTGGTATGACGATATCATTAAGGATGTTACCTCCGGGGCCAAGCCGGAAGAAGTTGAGAGTGTTAAGTATGAAATCATTCGTAACCGGATGATTATTACCTTTAACAACTCCAATTTCAGCCGTCCTAAACTGGAAGAACGACTGAATGATCTGATTAAACAGGATATATTCCGTCCCAGTTGTTTGGTGATTGACGGTCTTGATATTGCTGATGCTGATCGTCAACTTCTTGATGACATGCACGCCTTGCAGAAGGAAATGGGGATTAATATCTGGTTCTCCGCTGTCAGCCATCGAGACGAAGCCGGCAGTGGTGATAATCTGCCAGCCGTCTTCAAAGATAAAGCCGATATCTTTGATACCCTGTTGATGCTGCAGCCCGCTGACGACGGTGACGGTAAAATTTTCCTGAAGACCGTTAAGGATGATACCGGCTGTGTGGATCCCGGCAAGGCCATGCGCCTTGATCCCACCAGTATGCTGGTCTGGGGCTGAACAGCGGTTTATGAAATTCCGTCCCTGTATTGATCTCCATGACGGCCGGGTAAAACAGATTGTCGGTTCTACCCTTGATGATGACAATCAGGAACTGCAGGTTAATTTTTCGTCGGAACACCCGTCCTCCTTTTACGCTGATCTCTATAAAAACGATAATCTCACCGGTGGTCATATTATCAAACTTGGCCCCGGTTGTGATAATGCCGCCCTTGAAGCTCTGTGGGCCTACCCGGGCGGTATGCAGATCGGCGGCGGGATTAACGCCGCCAATGCCTCTTTCTGGCTTGAGCAGGGAGCCAGCGCGGTTATTGTCACCTCCTACGTCTTTAAGGACGGCAGGGTATTCGCTGATCGCCTTGCCGAACTAACCGGCGTTGTCGGCCGTGAGAGGCTGGTGATTGATTTAAGCTGCCGCAAAAGGGGCAATGATTATTTTGTGGTTACTGACCGCTGGCAGAAATTTACCGAGGTAACTATTACCAGGGAGACCCTGGAGTATTTTTCCACTTTCTGTGCTGAATTTCTGGTACACGCCGTGGATGTGGAGGGTAAATGCTGCGGTATTGCCACTGATCTGGCCGCCGATTTAGCCGCCTTTTCACCCATTCCAGTTACCTATGCCGGCGGAGTACACAATATGGCCGATCTCCAGCGCCTGGAGGGAATCGGTGCCGGCCGCCTTGATGTAACCATCGGCAGCGCCCTTGATATCTTTGGCGGCAGCGGTATCACCTATAAAGAAGCGGTGGCCTTTAATAACCGCTGATTTCTCCTGTTTTCTTCCCCCCCCTATCTCTTGCTGTCTCCTGCGAGATCACAACTTTCTTTTGCACAACGCCCTGATTAATGCTATGATTTTTTAATTATCTTGTGTGGGCAGGTTCATGACTGCCTGGTATTCTAAGGATTCAACGAGCCTTCTTGCATGGAAAGTGATTCACAAACTGACAGGATTCAGCAATTTATTGAGCGCATGCCGAGTCTTTCCACTACGGTAACCAAGGTTCTCGAGGTCTGTAATACTCCCACCACCTCACCCAACGACCTGAACCGGGTTGTCGCTCTTGATCCGGTGCTTACCGGTCAGGTCTTAAAACTTATCAACTCCGCTTATTACTCCCTTTCCAATCAGATTACCTCCCTGACCAGAGCCATTATCATGCTGGGCCTTAACACGGTTAAAAACCTGGCCTTGAGTACAGCGGTTATCGGCAGCATGAGTAAGAGGGGCTCTTTTAAAAGTCTGCCCATGGATGAGTTCTGGGCTCACTCCATCTGTGTCGGGGTTACGGCCAAGGCCCTGGCCGGCCTGCTTAAGGTGCCGGCGGCGGAGCGCGAGGAGTATTTTGTTGCCGGCCTGCTACACGACCTCGGTAAGATTCCCCTGAATAACTGTTTTGCCGATGATTATACGCAGGCCCTGCAGCTGGCGGATTTGGAGCAGAGTTCTCTGGATGTCAGTGAACAGTTAATCGTCGGAATTGGACATAGTGAGGCTGGACGTCTGATAGGCCGAAAATGGAGCCTGAATGATACCCTGGTTGAGGCCTTAAGCTGTCATCACAGCCCGGAGCGGGCCTCCACTGAAAATAAACAATTAGTCACCACCGTGGCTCTGGCCAATATATATGCCAATATTTATGAGATCGGCTCGGCTGGCGACCTGTTCCCGGACGGTGTATTCTTGCTTAATGTTATGGATATGATGGGTTTGACCTGGAAGGGGATTACTTCATTGAACAAGACAGTTAAAAGTGAAATAAGCAAGGCCCAGATTTTCCTGCAGGTCACTCAAAAGGAGAGCTATGCGTGTTAAATTCTGGGGGGTTCGGGGATCTATTCCGTGTCCCGGCCCGCAAACGGTTAAATACGGCGGCAACACGGCCTGTATTGAGATTCGTCTTGATGAGATTGAGCGTCTTATAATAATTGATGCCGGTTCGGGAATCAGAGAGCTGGGCAACTACATGATGGCCAATGATCTGCCCAAAGGTAATATTAACGCCGATCTTTACCTCTCTCATACCCATTGGGATCACATAATGGGCTTTCCCTTTTTTGTTCCCCTCTATCTGCCTACTACCACGATGCGGATTCACGGCCCTGTTACCCATGAGGCCGATACCCTGGAGACCATTGTCGGCGGCCAGATGACTTACCGCTATTTCCCGGTGCGTGATGCCGAACTGGCCGCCCATTTAGAGTATAATAATCTCAAGGAGGGAAGCTTTGATCTCGGCGACGGTCTTATCTTGACCACTAAATATCTCAATCATCCCATCCTTTGTCTCGGCTATCGTTTTGAATATCGCGGCAAGGTGTTCTGTACCGCCTATGACACCGAAACCTATAATAATATTTTTTGTACCGACCCCGATGATCCCTCTTATGATAAGGCCATGGCTCAGGAAGGCGAGTTGGTGGCAATGGAGCAGAACAAGGTGATGGAGAGTTTTCTTGAGGGAGCGGACCTGGTTGTTTATGATGCCCAATATACTCAGAAGGAATACGAGGATTCAAAGATGGGCTGGGGCCACTCCTCCATGGAATATGCCGTTCAGGTCGCCAAACGCTGCAAGATTAAGAAGATGGCCATGTTTCACCACGATCCCATGCGCACCGATTCCGAGATGGATGAACTGGCCGAAAAATATTGCGCGGCGGCCGGGAATAACGAACCGGAGATATTTTTTGCCCGTGAGGGGGTGGAAATCGAACTTTGATCTGTGCCGGAACTTGCAGTTGTTGATTAATTATCTCTCCTTTCCCCCCTGCACCAAGGGGACTGAATTTTTTTCGCGTTTGTTTGCGAAAATTATTCTGTCCCCGAATCGGGTGTGTAAGCATTATTAATGCCGTTTTTTGACCCAACTATTTAATGATTCAGCGATAATGCCGATAAATAGGTCAGGAGGCTGGTATGACGGTTTGGGAAATCAAAGAACCTCTGGGTAAGACCACTGTGGCGCCAAAGCCCAGAAAAAAAGAGGTGGTGCCTGTAACGCCGGTCAGTGCGGTGCGGGCGGTTGACCGTCTCTTTCTGCGTCGTGACTGGAGCCGTAATCGTGCCAGGGAGCATGAGCGGCCGGTTCCCCGCTCCCAGGCGGCCTCCATTCGGGAAATAAGACTGCTGGTGCAGCGTCTTAACGATAATCTGTCGGCCTGTGGGATCATGATTCATCTGGTAATCGCCAGAAAGGGTGATGACTGGGGGCTGGATATTTATGACTGTACCGATGGTGTTGAGTGCCGGATTATCCATAATATGGCCATTGATTTTGATGCCTTAAGCGGTCTGTTGGTTAGTTTGCAGCAGGAATCCGGTCTTATAATGGATCGGGTGCTGTAAGAAACTAATATTTCTGATACGGCGGCATGTTGGTGCGTTTCGCCATCGCCCTTACCACATCAAATTCAGCGTCAGTGGCCGCCTCATAACCGTCGTCCATGGCCTGTTTCAAGACCTTTAGCACCTCACCGTCGTAAGCCACTGTTGTATTCTTGTTGATGCCGATAAGGGCCTCTTTAAATTTTTTGGCAAAGGCCGCGCTTACCCGCTGGGTCACCGCGAAATTACAATAGGGTATAATCTCACCGCGCGCCAGAATCCGAAAATCATTCTTGGATATTTTATTCTCAGCGATCATCTTCTGTACGTCAGCAAGGGGTAGAGCTCCGGCCTCATAACGATGAAAGAGGACGGCATAGGCCACCTTTTCGTGTTTATCGGAACCTTTGGGAACCGTATAAAAAGCCAGGTCTTTGTCGGGATTAATACCGTGGTTCTGCAGGATGTCGATCTGGCTCATGAAGCCGGTGGGGGCCAGGGGGGGGCCAAAGATCATGGTTTTGCCTTTCAGGTCTTCGACTCGCTTGATGGGGCTGTTTTTAAGGGTAATAATTACCCCCTGAGACATGGAGCCCAGGGAATCTTTTTTTTCGGTGGCCAGAACTTCAATACCGTTAAAGCGGTGCATGATGATGTAGAGCAGCGAGTTGGTGTGAGTAAAGTCCAGGTCGTCAACCCTTTTGCTGAAATCGGTGGTGTCGATGGCCTCCATCTTGAGATTGACGCCCAGTTTTTTACCGAGATAAGCGGTAAGCGGTTTAAAACGGGCGTTTGTTTCCTTACGGCTGTTGCAGATCATGTAACCTATCTTATAGGTGGGCAGCTTGGCGGCCGGCTGGCTGCCGGCGGTCTTGCCGACTTTGTGCGGACTCTGTTTGGGGGCGGAGGTGCAGGCGGCGAGCAGTAGAAAGGCGCAGACGATAACGGCGATATGTTTCATTACAGGGCACGGGGTTAAATTAATTTTTTACGTTTCAGGAAATCTTTGGCCACGTTCCGGGGCTTTTTGCCGTTGTCTACCTTTTTCATCAGGTTTTTATAGCTGCGGTTGGAGATGGCACCAGATAATTTGTTCAAAACCCTGGGCAGCAGGGGAAAGTTGGTCAATACATCGCGGCGCAGCAGGGGGGCGCTCTCCGACTGGCGGCCATCAGCCCCGATGTTCTGGTAACCAAAGGGATTCAGCCAGATAATATTTAATTTTTTGTCAAATATCTTTTTGACGGTGAGATAATCATCATCGGCTTTACCGCTGGGCGTTTTTTTCAGAACCCGCAGAGCGTCAACGGTGTCTTCAACCATGATGTCAATCCGCTCCTTTTCTTTGTTGGAGGCGGCAGCCTTATAAAGGCCGGCGTTATCGTCAAAATAGCGAATCTGGACGGTGGTGCCGGTACGTTCGTTGATTAACAGCGAGACCATCTCGGCCATGAGCTTGTCATGGCTGGATCGTAGAGCTCCAATATAGAGGGTACGCCCCACGCAGGCCTGAACAAGATTAGCGGCCCCAAGGCAGAGAACCATGATAACGAGCAGGCGGATGGTGTTCCGTAACATTTTATTATCTCCTGTGATAAATTGTATCGTCTTATTGTTATAAGCCATAAATCCCGGATAGCGGCTGGTGAAGACTGTGAAGTTTGCCGGCCTGGCGGAGTTTCTAAACGCAAGATCTGTGTGGAGGTTGTGCCCCGGTGACTGTAACTCCGCAAATATAATGCCTGGCGGTTCTTTGTGCCACTATAAAAAACGGGTCTTGCGGGGGGATAAAATATTCGCGGCCCTTTTTTTGTCGAACAGCTTGATATCTAACGAGTACGATGGGAATTTGTTAATTAACCCCGTCTGTTTTAACCGTTAGTATAGAACTTTTTTGGTAACTATTCAGCAGCACCCCATCTCGGAGTCTACGCTTACCTCGTCCATTCGTGACTTCTCGAATACAAAAGTATGCTTCGAAGTCCAGAATGAACGAACCTGGAGCACTGCTGAACAGTTACACTCCGGTGGTTATTGTTACTTCTATACATCACGCTGAATAGTTACAGTTTTACTTTTTTGCAGCCTTTTACAGGGCATGGCTGAATTTTAATATTCCGCAGGTGCTTGAGCTTTACCTTGTCCACTCGTGACAATACCAGGTCAACGAGACGAAGTGCCTGACCGATGTGGCGTTGCGGGTGTTGTACTGCCTCCTGGAGATCGTGAATGGAAAAAAATTTATTGACCACCGGCGCCTCATGCAGTTTCTGGATAAGATTCTCCGGGCCGGTGCTGTTCATAGAGGCCTGGTAGATAAGTTCATGGGCGGACTGCTTGCCTGTTTTTTCGCCGATAACAAACATCAGGGCCTCGGAGCAGACCATAATGGCGGCCCGGTCAAGATTATGAGTAATCTTTTCCCTGTTAACCTTTAAACCACTTAAAATCCTTTTCATCAGGTTTAAAGAGGCGCAGGAGTACATGGCTGCTTCGGTTAAAATAGCCCATTCCAGGCGGACGGCCCGATAATCACGTTCATGCTCGTTAAGCAGACAGTCAAGGCCGGCGGCGGCATTGTTCTTTACTAATTTGGCCAGTACCACAACTTGTTCGCAGAGCTCCGGATTTTTCTTGTGAGGCATGGTGGAGCTGCCAATCTGTCCCGGCTTGAATGGCTCGGCCAGTTCACCTATTTCCTCCCGTGTTAATTGGCATATTTCATTGGCGATTCGGCCTAGGCCGCCGGTGGTCAGAGCCAGAATCGAGATAAACTCGGCCGTTCGATCCCGGCAGGCGTGCCAGGCAGTGTCCGGCACGCCGAGTTCCAGATCATCGGCAAAGATATTTAATAATTCAAATGACTTGCTCGACAGGGAGTCCATGCTGCCGGTGCCGCCGAAGAGCTGGCAGACCAGGAGGCGTTTCTGGCATGCCGTCAGCCTCTGCTGGTTGCGGAGCGTTTCGTCCAGCCAGCCGGCTATTTTGAGTCCCAGAGTTGTGGGCAGGGCTGCCTGGCCATGGGTGCGGCCGATCATGCTCAGGCCTTTGTATTTATCTGCCAGGTTAGCCAGCAGATGGATTATATGGGCGAGATCCCGCTGAATTATGGCGCATATCTCTTTCAGCTCCAGGGCCTGGGCGGTATCCTCTATATCCTGAGTGGTGGCGCCGAAATGAATATATTCTCCCGCCGCTTCATCGGTTATCTGCTGCCATTGCCGGAGAAGCGGTACAAGGGAGTGTCCGGTGAGGGTGATATCATTTTTAATTGCCTGGAGATCAAATTTATCTATGCGGGCGGTTTCCCGCAGCCGTTCAGCGGCGGCGGCCGGGATAATGCTCAGTCGGGCCTGGGCGCGCAACAGGGCGCTCTCCACATCAAGCCAGCGCTGCAGGCGCCGCTGATCACAGAAAATTCGCCGGGCCTCGTCGGTGGCGTATCCATGGCTGAAGAAGCGGGAATCTGTGATATGGGCGTGAATATCACAGGGGGTCATGGTTTGCCTCCGGCCTTGTTTTCCCGGCGCCGGGCGGTTGTTTCCCTGACAACGTCATCCACAATCCGGGCCGCGAGGCCGATATAATTTTCCGGCCGGTCGAGATTGTCAAGATCAGCCGGGCTGAGAACACCCATGATCTCGGGGTCTGCGCTCAATAACTCCTTCAGCGGCAGCTTTTCCGCCCCGGCCCGTTTGATAAGCGGGGTCAGGGCTTCAAGAGCCTCTGCCTTGCCCATGACCGTACTCAGGCGGAACAAAAGCCATTCCGAGAGGATCATCTCCTTATGGCAGAGGAGGTTTTTACGCATGGCAGCCGTGTTGACTTCTAAATTGCTTAGTATCTCCAGCAGATATTGCAGGGTGGTCATGGTGTAAACGGAAATTTGTGGTACGGCCAGCCATTCTGACCACAGGGCGCGGGGGTCACGTTCGTTTTCGTGGATCATGGCCTCCATGATAACTCCGCTTAACGAGCGGATATGACTGTTCATTGCCGCGATTCGTTCACAGATTACCGGGTTGCGTTTATGGGGCATGGTGCTGCTGCCCGCTGATTTACCGCTGGGCGGCGATTCCCTTAACTCCATAATTTCGGTCTTGCCGAGTTGAAATATTTCATTGGCAATTTTGGTGGCGGTGGCGCTGAGCATGGCGAAAAAGCAAGCGGCTTCGGCTATATTGTCACGGGACGTATGCCAGGAGACGGTGCTGACTCCAAGACCTAACCTGTCCATGGTCAGGCGTGCCAGCTCCCGCCCCTGGTCGCCCAGGGCGGACATGGCACCCACCGCGCCGCTTAACTGGCCTTTAAGCAGCCGGGGTTTAAGTTCTTCCAGGCGCAGGATATGGCGGCCCAGCTCGCTGAGCCAGACGGCGGTCTTCAGGCCGAAGGTAATGGGAGCGGCCTGCTGGCTGTGGGTGCGGCCGATCATCACTTGGTTGCGGTAGCGCCGGGCCATGTCAAGGAGTAAATCTTCAATCTGGAACAGGTTGTTTCTGATTATTTCAACAACCTGTTTTAGGGCGATTATCTGGCCGCTGTCAATGACATCCTGGGTGGTGGCGCCGTAATGGACAAACTCCCCGGCCGGGCCGCAGGCCTGGCGCAGGGCCTTGATAACCGGCAT
>VAPM010000511.1_pt1 | contig 11708 bp, 12 predicted proteins | sample 3395091 | NCBI WGS metagenome assembly VAPM01 (sample SAMN08290445, study PRJNA428436) | hydrothermal vent metagenome | isolation source: Deep-sea hydrothermal vent chimney 3 | place: Pacific Ocean: Juan De Fuca Ridge | reverse complement strand
CCTCCGGCGACAAAGGTGAGTACGGCGGAAGCTTTGTCGGCAATTCTTTGAGCGCGCGGTTTTGTGCTTTGCGCGGTTGCGATTAGCTTTTGAATTTGACCGATTGTTGAGTTTTCTCCTACTCGAGAGAGCTTTATTGTGAGCGTCCCGTCGGTTACGATAGAGCCGGCTATTACTTTTTCACCTTTCTTTTTTTCAACAGGTTTCGACTCACCGCTTATGAGTGCTTCGTCTACACTGGATACGCCTTGTTCAACCAAACCGTCAGCGGGGATTTTTTCGCCGGATTTTACTATTACCAAGTCTCCCTTAACAAGAGTTTCAATATCAACTTCAATTTCGTTTCCGTGTACAAGTTTGTGTGCTTTTTTCGGAAGGAGTTTTGCCATTTCCGCAAGAGCGTTTCCTGCAGATGAGCTTGATTTCGCTTCAAGATAATGTCCGAAAAGAAGTACCCATACTAATGTCGAGATTTCAATATAAAATTGCACATGTAAAGACGCAATAAATGTAGACGCTACGGAGAAAAGATATCCGGAGCCTACAGCCAGCGAAACGAGCGTCATCATTCCGTATTGGCGAGCTTTTATTTCATGCCATGCGTGCTGGAAAAACACCAAAGAAAAACCGAATATAATTGTCGCAATTCCGAAGCCTATCCATGTACTAAACCCAAAGGTGTTAAGTCCTATAAACTCAGATACTGTTTTGTTGATAAGTACCAGCGGGACGAGCAAAAATGTGACTATCCAAAAACGGCGCAGGTACATTTCTGCAGATCCGTGCCCCATACCGTGACCGCCTGCGTGCGCGGTGTGTTCTCCTTCGCAGTGCTCTTTGTGTTCGGAATGTGCGTGGTGCATGTGTTGTTTGGTATTCATGGGCGGTATTATTTTCTTGTTTTTTGATTATATACGGATAAAATTTCTTCAACGGCTTTTTTGTGATTACCGCTTTTAATCTGGTCTACAACGCATGTTGAAAGGTGTTGTTTTAAAATAATGTCTTCAATGGCTGAGAGGGCATGTCGTATTGCAGAAGTTTGCGTAATAATATCAATACAGTACGCATCGCTCTCAATCATTTTTTGGATACCGCGCATCTGACCCTCGGTTATTTTCAAACGGTGCAATAGGTTTTGTTTGGTTTTCTTTTGCATACCATAATACAATACCCCCACGGGGTAGGGGAGTCAAGAGCGGTACTCTAAAATACCGTCATGTTGTATATTGAACAATATGATAAATATTGATATATGGGGCGATGCTGTTAAAGCTGTGAAGAGGGGAGAGCTTATCGTATTTCCAACAGACACGGTGTACGGAATAGGTTGCGACCCTCGCAACAGCAATGCGTTGGAGCTACTTTTTACAGCGAAAAAGCGACCAAAAGAAAAAAGTATTCCGGTTCTCGTCGACTCCATAAAAACAGCGGAATCTTTAGGAGAGATTTCCTCGCACTGTAAATTTTTATTAAAAAAATACTGGCCCGGGGCTCTCACTGTGGTTGTAAAGAAAAGGGAAGACTCAGGTATTTCAAAAGTACTGTCAAAAAATGACACTATCGCGCTCCGCATGCCTTTTGGAAAAGAGCTACTTGGTTTTTTGTCTTTTGTTGGCGGGGCGCTCGCAGTAACGAGTGCAAATATTTCAGGCGAGCCACCGCTTAGTACCGGTGAAGAAGCGCGCGCTGTTTTTGCAGGCACTGTTTCTGTAATAATCCCCGGCTCTGCACAAACAAAAAAACCCTCAACAATAACAGACTGCACCGGCACAAAACCAAAGCTCTTGCGCCAAGGCGATGTTTTTATCGAAGATATTTTTTAGTCTAGTAACACTATGAAAACAGATACGCCTTCTTTGCTGAATGAAAGAAATGGCACGCGTGTGCGTGTTGGGCGTTCGTCTGCCGGTTTGGGGCTTTTTGCGACAGATCTTTTTAAGAAAGGCGAACGCATAGTGGAATATACCGGGAAGCGTCTTACAGAAATGGAGGTAGGTGAGATTGTTGAAAATCGGTATCTTTTACAGATTAATGATAGATACACTGTCGACGGAAGCGCGCGCGCAAACATTGCGCGCTACGCAAATCATTCTTGTAAACCGAATTCGGAAATGAATACTGTTCGTGGTCGTGCATATTTATCCGCTAAGAAAAAAATATTTCCAGGAGATGAAATAACATGGAATTATGGTCGAGCGTATTTTAATGACTTTATTAAAGATGGAGGTTGCAAGTGCTCCGCATGTCGCGGTGCGTAGTCAGAATTTGTTTTTGAAAAGTTTATAAAAAATCAATCCTCCGGATCGCCTCCGCGCTCCTCAATAACGTGTTTTGAGTCTTCAATAAGCTCCGCGAGGTTTTTAAAAGGTTTGCGCACGTGCGCTCTTTTGCCAAAAAGTACTCCGAGTGCACTTACATATGGCCCCCACGAAACATCCGTATACTGGTCAAGGTTTCTGTGCAGGGCGTATGTTCGCGCTTCTGTAAAAGATAGGGAAGGGTCTTGTTTGCGAAATTCTTGTATGTTTTCAGCAATAGCCGTTAGTAGTTGTTTTACAATAGTCTCTGCGTATTTGTTTTGCACAGCAGATATGCTTTTTGTCACTTCATCATCGGAAAAAGGCGATGCCTTTCCGTACCGTACGGTTTCTCTCGGTGCTATTTTATTTTTTGGAAATTCTTCGTTCATGTGCTTACGCAAGCAGTTCGTCAACAACAGACTTTACATCGGCGCCGTCCGCACGCCCTTTTAGATCTTTCATTATTATGCCGATGAAGCGTCCAGCGGAGTCTTTTCCGGATATATTCATCTCGGTCATTTTTGCTCGTGCAACTTTTTCAATCTCTTCGCGTGGCATTTGTTTTGGTAAAAAAGTTTCTATGATGGCGAGCTCCGCTTTTTCCGGTGTGGCAAGTTCGTTTCGACCCGCTTTTTCAAATTGTTCGATAGAGTCTTTCCTTTGGTTTGCAGAGCGTTTCAATACCGTGAGCGCCTCGTCGTCTTTCAAAAATTCGTTAGGTTTTCGCTTTTTTGCAACAACTTCATTTGTCATGGCTGTTACCAGTGAGCGAAGTGTCGTGAGGCGTACTGTGTCTTTTGCGCGCAGTGCATCCGGAATCTGCGATTTAAGGTTTTCGTGAATAGTCATATATATTAGAGTACCACACTGTTATACTGGAACAATATGGAAAATATAGACTGGTATTCTCGTTCCGTTGCGGAAGCGGTGGAGCGTTTTTCTACGAATATAGAAACAGGGCTTTCCGAAGAGGAAGCAAAAAAACGTCTTGCAAAAGGTGCAAACCGGCTTCCCGAGCCAGAGAGAGACAGCTTGCTTAAGCAGTCTCTAAAACAAGTTAAAAGCCCTATTGCAATGGTGTTGGTTTTTGCTGTGGTGGCATCGGTTTTTGTAGGTACCGGTGCAGATGCGTTTGTTATTGGCGCGGCACTTTTTGTAAATGTTGTTCTCGGTGTGTTTCAGGAGCGCCGATCGGAAAACATATTTGCCGTATTGAAAAGTAAGGGTGAATCACAGGTCTCTGTTTTGAGAGAAGGCTCTCCGCGCGAAATACCTTCTGAAGAGGTGGTTCCCGGAGACATAATGCTTCTTTTTGCTGGCGGGTCTGTATTGGCGGACGCTCGTCTTATCGAAGCGCAAAGTTTGACCGCAAACGAATCTACTCTTACCGGTGAGTGGATGTCTGTAAATAAAGGAGCTGAGATTATTCCTGAAAATACAGTGCTCGCAGACCGTACGGCAATGGTATACGCAGGAACACTTATCACCGCCGGCGCTGGTCGCTGTATCGTTGTCGCTACAGGTATAAACACCGAACTTGGTTCGGTTACTCGCGAGCTTCTCACTACTGAATCTGAAGAGACACCACTCGCGCGCGACATGCGTAAGACTGCCCGCATGTTATTTTTTCTGGCGGTTGTGGCAGTTGCTCTCGTATTTTCTTTTGCAATCGCGCGCGGGGTTCCTCTTGGAGAGGCGGCTTTGCTTGCGGTTGCAATAGCTGTGGCATCTGTGCCGGAAGGTCTCCCTGTCGCTATAACAGTGGTGCTTGCTCTTGGTATGGAGCGTATTCTAAAAGCGGGAGGTTTGGTGAAAGGTCTTTTGTCGGCGGAAACACTAGGCACAACAAGTATTGTTTTAACCGATAAAACAGGTACTTTAACCGAGGGAAGGATGCGGGCGGTACGGTTTATAACTTCCGAAGGAGAGTTTAAGGATATTACAAATAAAGAATCAGCACGTGTTATAAGGTCTGCTATTTTAGCATCAGATGGTTATGCGGAGTATTCAGAAAAGCCGGGGCATCAAGAAGAAATAGTCGCGCGCGGGCGCCCGATAGAGCAGGCAGTTGTTTTTGCAGGCATTAAAGCCGGTATCTCAGAATCTGTTATACGAAAAGAATATCCACGGCTCGATATGTTACCTTTTGACGCATCGCGTCGTTATGGCGGTATGCTTGTTTCTGAAAATGGGAAATCGGTAGCGTACATTTCCGGTGCGCCGGAGGTCTTTTTAGGTCTTTTGAAAGAACACCACGGAGCTAATGTAAGCGTATTTGAAAACGCTCTTAAAAACGCAACGCGGGCGAGCGAAATGGTTATTGCCGTTGTGCGCGCCACTTGGAACGAGTCTGTTTTTCCGGTGGAAAAAGATTTGCCAAAACTGCTCGCCCGCGCCGATATCGTTGGGTTAATGACTTTTGGGGATACAATACGCACTGAAGTTGCTGGTGCTATTGCGGAAATACAGAGCGCAGGAGCACGGGTGGTGATGGCAACAGGAGACAATAAAGACACTGCAATGACAATCGCTCGCGAAGTAGGTATTGCGAGTATGCACGATAAGGCGTATACAGGGTCTGATATTAAAAGGCTTTCAGACAACGCTCTTTATAAATTGATAATGACGCAAAATGTTTTTGCTCGTGTCACTCCTTCCGACAAGTTGCGTATGGCGCGCGTGTTGCAAGCGCGCGGTGAGGTCGTAGCAATGACGGGTGATGGTGTAAACGACGCTCCGGCACTTCACGCCGCTACGATAGGTGTTGCTATAGGTAGTGGAACAGACGTTGCAAAAGAAGCTGCCGATATCGTTTTGTTAAAAGACAGCTTCTCTGTAATTACTGTAGCTATCCGCGAAGGCAGACGTTTGCGTGACAATATAAAAAAAATAGTTACTTATCTGGTGGCAACAAATTTTGGAGAGCTGTTCCTTATTATAGGAACTCTTCTGCTAGGACTTCCTCTTCCTGTACTTCCAACGCAAATTCTTTGGGCAAATCTTGTAAATGGAGGTCCTATGAATATTGCGTTTGCGTTTGAGCCACTGTCGTCATCTGCAATGCGCAGGAAACCGCTCGATGATGAAAATGCCCATATATTTTCCGGTAATCTACTCAAGCTCATTTTGCTAATAGGTGTTCTTACCAGCGTACTCCTTATAGGGCTCTTTTTGTTTCTTACTCATCTTGGAATTCCGGAAGATGAATTGCGTACAATCATGTTCGTCGCCCTTACGTTTGATTCTATATTCACGGCGGTTTCGCTTAAAAGCTTCGGGACACCTATTTCGCGCATCCCTATTTTCTCAAACAAATTTCTTATCGGCGCACTTGTCGGGAGTTTCCTTATGGTCGGAGTAGCTATTTTTGTTCCGCCTGTGAGATACATTCTCCACACCGTAGTGCTTCCAGCACACAGTCTCGTTCTGCTACTTTTTGTCGGTCTTGCCGACCTGATGTTGGTTGAGCTTGCAAAGTATATTTTTTATATTCGTCCTGCAAAAACGCGCATGTCCGGAGCTCCTCGGGTATAATATATGGATATGGAATATTTTAATGTAATTGTTTTGGTAGGGGCTTTGTTTATTGTGCAGGGAATTGCGCTTTGGTTTATTTTGCGCAAGTTTGCTCCGGTACCGGAGATTGAAAAAGAAGACAATAACAATGAAGGAATAATGCTTCTGCAACAACAAATGCAAGAGCTATCACGCACTTTGGACAAGAGGGTTACAGAGTCTTCAAAAGAAATGCAGACAAACGCGCATCGACAATTCACAGAATCGACACGCCTTATTAAAGAAATAACAAAAGAGGTTACAAGTGTTAAGGAAATTGGGCGTCAAACTCAGAGTTTCGCGGAACAGCTTAAAGGTTTGCAAGATATATTGAAAAACCCAAAGCAACGAGGCGTTCTTGGGGAATATTATCTAGAGACTGTACTCAAAAACGTGTTGCCTCCGGGAATGTATAAAACACAGTATGCTTTTGCAAATGGAGAAATAGTCGATGCGGTCGTTTTTATAAATGAAAAAATAGTACCTATTGATTCGAAGTTTTCGCTTGAAAATTATAACCGTCTTGTAAACGCTCCGGAAGCGGAAAAGCCTGCGCTAGAGAAGGCGTTTGTTGGTGATTTGAAATTGCGTATCCAAGAAACCGCAAAGTACATACGACCGGAAGAAAAAACGATGGACTTCGCTTTTATGTTTATCCCGAGCGAAGCTATTTATTATGATCTCCTTACAAACCGTGTCGGAGCAAGTGACGATGAAAATCTAATTCAACGCGCGGCAGGGAAGTACAAGGTTATTGTGGTCTCGCCGACATCTTTTCTCGCTTATCTGCAGACTGTAATGCAGGGGCTTAAAGCTATGAAAATAGAGAAGCGCGCAGAAGAGATTCAAAAACGCGTTGGAGAGCTAGGTAAACATATCGGTGTTTATGAAGGGTATTATCGTAAAATTGGTAGTACGCTTCGTACAACAGTCTCACATTATAATGCGGGATATAAAGAGCTTAACAAGATAGATAAAGACGTATACCGAGTCTCAGGTTCAAAGATAGGTATCGATCCGGAGGTGCTGGACAAGCCTGTGAGCGACACCGATTAGGTTTGCTTTGCGAGTATGCATACTGCGCAAATGGCAAGACTCTTGCATTTTGCGGTCAGAAACGGTATCATTTTGGGATTATGGAATGCGCAGTAATTAAGACGGGAGGAAAACAATATATCGTTTCTAAAGGCGATGTTGTTGCAGTAGAGAAACTCTCAGACGAACAAAAGACAGGCGACAAGATTGTTTTCGATGAAGTGCTTCTTACGGATAACGGCTCAAAGACAGTAACAGGTGCTCCTACCGTTAAGGGCGTTGAAGTTCACGGAACTGTCGTGGAGATTGGTCGTGCTAAAAAAATTGACGTAGTTAAGTACAAGTCAAAAAGTCGTTATCTAAAACGAAGAGGGCATCGTCAGCCTTTTGTCGGAGTGCGTATTGATGAGATAAAATAATCTCAAACCCGCCCAAATACAAAACAGCGACCGGCTAAAGCCGGTCGCTGTTTTGTATTTGGGCGGGCAATAACAATATCAAGACTCTTTACGGTTTGCAAAAGCGCTTGAAAGTGTTTTTGCGTCAGAGTACTCAAGCTCGCTACCTGTTGAAAGCCCACGCCCAAGCATTGTGATACGGACTTTGGGGCGGTATTTTGCCAACACTTCTCGCAAATGGTCTGCGGTATATTCTCCTTCAGATGTAGCTCCAAGTGCCAGAATTATCTCCTCGAGTCCGTTTGCAAGACGCGTCTCGATAATATGTAGCAGTTCTTTTTCTCGGATAGCACCTTTTCCGGAAAGAGTTAATACTCCGCCGAGTACAAAATATCGTCCTCGATAATAATTTGCGCGCTCTATGGCTGTTATGTCTTGGTCTTTTTCTACAAGCATCAGTAGCTTGTCGTCGCGGTCGTTGGAGGCGCAATATCGACAAATGTTTCCGTTTATACTGTCGAAACGGTAGCATGTTTTGCATTGCTGAACGTCTTGAGATAAAGAGCTGATAAGCTCTGAAAGCACATCGCGATTTTCTTTCGATGTGGCGAGCAGATGATATACAAACCTCTTTGCTTGGCGCGGACCTATCCCCGGGAAGCGTTCAAAGGCTCGCGTCAAACGGTTTACGGTATCAGACATAAAAAATTAAATATAAAGCGAACGGACGATATTTAAAATAGCCATAAGTGCAATGAACGCCCAGATAAGATTGAGCCAGAAAGGTTGATAATCTTTACGATAATATGTTTCGATTGTTACACCGATAGCTCCTGTGAAATTGAGAGCTTGATACAAAAGACTTGTCGGAGAAAGTATAAGGAAACTAACGAGAATATATGCGACTATTGTTGCAACAACTCCATACCAACCGAGAAATTCAATTAGTTTTATTTTTATTGCAGGCATAGACATTTATGCATTAAAGATGCATTAAAAGGCGTCTGCCAATTCGCCGTAACCTTTTTTATCGACCGGCATAAAGGTCGCGCGTTTTTCGTCGAAGTAAAGTTCTGTTTTTCCCGTGGGACCGTTACGGTGCTTTTCAATTAAAATTTCCGCAATATTCGGACGGTCGCTTTCTTTATTCATTTTGTCCTCACGATGAATAAACATAACAACATCTGCGTCTTGCTCGATAGAACCGGAGTCGCGAAGGTCGCTAAGACGTGGCTTTCCTCCGCGCTGTTCAACGGCGCGTGAAAGCTGGGATAGGGCAATAACAGGTACCTCGAGCTCTCTAGCAAGGCTCTTGAGGGAGCGAGAGATTTCTGTGACCTGTTGCACCATTGAGTCGGAAGCCTTTGTTCCTATTGGTGTCATGAGCTGTAGATAATCTACTATAATCAGCCCGATACCGCGCTCGCGTTTTAAGCGACGCGCTACAGCACGCATGGCGAGAATATTGTTGCCCGGTTTATCGTCTATAAAGATAGGCGCTTTGGAAAGTACTTCGAGCGCGTCGCGAATACGCGAAAAGTCCTCCTCGTCTCGCACACCACCCGTGCGAAGTTTCCATGAGTTCACATATGATTCGGCTGCAAGCATACGGTCGACAATTTGTTCAGCACTCATTTCGAGGGAGAATATTCCGACAGGAGTATTGTGGCGGACTGCGGCGTTTCGTGCAATATCAAGAGCCAGCGAAGTTTTTCCCACCGATGGACGTGCCGCAAGTATTACAAGATCGGAAGGATGAAAACCGGAGAGCAATGTGTCTAGATCACTGAAACCACTAGGCACTCCACGGATACCGTCTTCTTGTTTGGACATACTTTCGATGCGATCCCATGCGTCTGTCAATTTGTCTGCGATTGCGGTAAATTTGTGTGTAGCAGTTGCGTTTCCTATAGCATATACAAGTTTCTCGGCCTCATCTAAGACCTCGTTTGTATCCCTGGATTCGTTATATGCGTTTTCAGTAATCTGATATGCAGCATCTATAAGCGAGCGCATAAGACTTTTTCGCGCGACCAATTCTGCATAGTGTGTGATATTGCCGGGGGACGGGGTATTGGCAACGAGCTCCGCAATACCGCTTTTCCCACCAGCCCGTTTTAATAGATCTCTATCAGAAAGCTTCGCTGAAAGTGTAAGGATGTCAATAGGCTCACCGAGCCCAGTAAGCTCTTGCATTGTTTCGAATATGAGCTTGTTTTTTTCTGCATAAAACGAGTCACCGCGTACGATGTCTGAGATATCGTGCATCGCCTCCGGCTTCAGAAGCAAAGCTCCGAGAAGCGCGCTTTCAGCTTCAAGGTTTTGTGGTGGAATACGATTTACTGCCATATTAAATTAATTGTACCACCGCAAAAGCAGGTAGGCACCATTGCTCGCTCTGGTTATGTGTGGCGTATTTTGCAGACGGATGAATTACTTTTTGAAAAGAAGCGTTCCTTTGGAGCTATCTTCAACGCGATAACCTTTATTTGTTATTTCGTTACGAATCTTGTCTGCACTTGAAAAGTCTTTTGAGTCCCGTGCAATATCACGTTTTTTACATAGTTCGCGTACCTCCTTAGGTAGTTCTTCGTTTGAAAGTGGTTTTTCAATGGAAGGCGGGTTTGAAAGCGAAAGCCCAAGAAGAGTATCTGCATCCAGAATAATTTGCCATTTTTGAGAAGGGGAAAGCTCTTCGTCGTGTAGGGCGTCCCAAAGAATACCAATCGCTTGTGGTGTGTTCAAGTCGTCACGCATTACAGATACGAATCGTATCTGAGTCTCTGATTTTTTCGTATGTTTGTCGGACTCTTTCGCAATTTCTCTTGAGAGTCGCCATAATCGTGAAAGGGCTTCGGTGGATGCTTCAAGCGCGTCCCATGAAAAAGAAAGCGGTGTGCGGTAATGTGCTTGATGAAAGAAGTATCGTAGTGCGAGCGGATGTATACCTCGTTTAATCACGTCAGAAAGATATACAACATTTCCAAGAGACTTTGAAGCTTTTTTGCCTTTCATTGTAATGAAAGCATTGTGAAGCCAGTACCGAACAAAAGTTCGGTCGTTTGCTGCTTCAGATTGCGCTATTTCATTATTGTGATGGGTTTGCGCGAGATCTTCACCTCCGGTATGGATATCTATTTCGATACCGAGCAGGGCGCGTGCCATTGCAGAGCACTCGATATGCCAGCCGGGGCAACCGCGTCCCCACGGAGAATCCCATTCTTGCAAGCGGTGTATATCTGCAGGCGTTGTTTTCCAAAGGGCGAAATCAAATGGGTTGTGTTTCTCAGGGTTTGTTTTTACACGTGCCCCAGCTTCAAGTTTTGCTTTTGAAAGCCCTCCGAGTTTGCCGTACCCGGGGAAACTGGCTGTGTCGAAATAAAGCCCATCTTTTATTCGGTACGCGAACTTTTTTTCTTCCAATGTTTTTGCAAGGGATATTTGTTCCTTTATATATTCTGTTGCGCGAGGGAAGGTGATAGAGCGAATATCTACATTTAAAGCGGTCATATCTTCCATAAAAAGTGCCGTATAGCGTTTTGCTATGGATTCTGCGGACACTCCTTCGCGCTTTGCACCGAGTTCCATTTTGTCTTCACCATCATCGCCGTCGTCTGTAAGATGACCGACATCCGTGATATTCATAACGCGCTGTACGCGATAATCTGCATGTATTAGCACCCGAGCCAGAGTATCTGAAAATATATATGCCCGAAGATTTCCTATATGGACTTTGTTATATACTGTCGGGCCACACGAATACATTGTCACTATCCCGGGCTTAAGAGGAACGAAACGTTCTTTTTTCCCTGTAAGAGTGTTTGTTAGAAAGATGTTTGTTGTCGCGCTCTGTGTAGCGCCTTTCTTTTTTGAAAACAAGTTCCATATCATAGTGCATTTTAGTATACCATCTTGTTTTTTAGGATAAGCACTGGCGTTCGCAAGCAGTGGTGATGTATACTGAAAAAATAATGACTACATCACCTGAAGAAAATTCGCCACAAGGTTTATTGCATGAAAAAAACGGGAATACTCGCGCGCTTATAAAACACGCGGTGTCGTACGCGCTTGTTTTGGTCGTGGGTTTTGTTGGTGGCGTTTTGGTTATGCAACCAGCAACACCCTATGCGAATAACGTAATATCTCATTTACCTCTTATAGGTAGCACTCTCGATGCGACGCCAGATACATCCGCAAATCTTACAGATTTTTGGCAAGTGTGGAATGTTTTGAACAAGCGTTTTGTTGAAACACATGCATCGTCTTCTATTCCGGATACAAAAAAGAAATTGTGGGGCACAATCGAAGGGCTGACAGCATCGTATGGCGATCCTTACACCGTATTTATGCCACCGTCTGATGCAAAAGTATTTAAGCAAAACATTGCCGGAAGCTTTAGCGGTGTCGGTATGGAAAT
>VAPM010507264.1_pt1 | contig 11724 bp, 10 predicted proteins | sample 3395091 | NCBI WGS metagenome assembly VAPM01 (sample SAMN08290445, study PRJNA428436) | hydrothermal vent metagenome | isolation source: Deep-sea hydrothermal vent chimney 3 | place: Pacific Ocean: Juan De Fuca Ridge | reverse complement strand
GAAGAAGGCGGCGACGTCCGGTCCTTGTAAGTTTGAAGCTGCGGTCCTATTTGTGTCAGTATAGGGCCGTCACTGCGCATAAGAGCAAGGGAAACGGAAAGGGCCGCCATGACCATCCAGACTTCGGACACGCCATATCTGGCCGGGCACCTTCTGGTCGCCATGCCGGGCATGCCGGATCCCAGATTTGCCAAATCCGTGATCTACGTCTGCGCGCACAACGACGAAGGGGCCATGGGTCTGGTGATCAACCAGGTGATGGAGGATGTGTCTTTTCCGGACCTTCTCGATCAATTGGGCATCGTGCCCGGCGCGCAGGTCAAGCCCATCTCCATTCACTTCGGCGGACCGGTGGAACAAGGACGCGGCTTCGTGCTGCACAGTCCCGATTATGTGCATGAATCCACGGTGAGCGTGGATGGTAAGATCTCGCTGACGGCGACGGTGGATATCCTCAAGGCCATTGCCCAGGGCAATGGCCCGCACAGCAGCCTGCTGGCGCTGGGTTATGCAGGTTGGGGGGCGGGGCAGTTGGATGCGGAAATTCTGCAAAACGGCTGGCTCAGCGTTTCGGCGGACCCGGATATCGTTTTCAAAACTAATTTCAATGATAAGTGGAAGCAGGCGTTGGACAAACTCGGCGTCGATTTCAGCTTGCTCAGCGATGAGGCCGGCCACGCTTAACCCAGGCGCGCACGCATGGTCTCGAAGTCCTCGACGCATTGGATGGGGCCAAGGGCCGCAAGGGTCGGTTCGCTGCTGAAAATACGCCCCGCCACGCGTGCGATGTCGGCCTCGCTCACGGCTTCGATTTGCGCTACCGATTCCGCGGTGGGAATGGGACGTCCGAAGATGGTCAGTTGACGTGCCAGTTGCTCCGCGCGTGCCGAGGTGCTTTCCAGGCTCATCAACACCGAGGCCTTAAGCTGGGCCTTGGCGCGCGCCAGTTCCGCCGCCGTGACGCTATGGGTCATTTTGCCGATTTCATTGCAGACGATGGGAATGACCTCGCGAACGTCTTTTTCGCCGGTGCCGGCGTAAATGCCGAACACGCCGGTGTCGGTGTAGGCGGAAAGGAATGAATAGATGCTGTAGACGAGGCCGTGCTTTTCGCGGACTTCCTGGAACAGTCGTGAAGACATGCCGCCGCCCAGTACCATGGACATAAGCGATGCGGCGTAGAAATCGTCATCAAGGTAGCTCAGGCCCTCAAAGCCCAGCAACAGGTGGACTTGCTCTATATCGCGTTGTTCGCGCGTTTCGCCGCCGACATAGGAAGCGCCCGAGTAGGGTTGTGTCTTGTCACCTGCGGCGGGATCCGCCGTGTCGTGGGTGAGGGCGTTGGGGAAATGGCGTTGCGCCAGATCGACCACGCGCTCGTGCTCCAGCTTGCCGGCGCTGGCCAGCACCATGGAGCGGGGCCGGTAATGGACGTTCATGTATTCAAGGATATCGGCGCGCGCCATGTCGCGCACGCCGTCGGCGGGACCCAGCACGGGGCGGCCCAGGGGTTGGTCGGGAAAACAGGCTCCCTGGAACAGATCGAAGACCACGTCGTCGGGGGTGTCCTGGGCTTGATGAATTTCCTGCAAGACGACGCCGCGTTCGCGTTCCAGTTCCGTTTCGTCGAGCACCGCATTTTGCACCAGATCGGCTACCACATCGACGGCGAGGCTCAAGTCCTCTTTCAGGACCTTGGCGTAATAGGCGGTGTTTTCGCGCGACGTATAGGCGTTGATGTGGCCGCCCACGTTTTCAACTTCCTCGGCGATGGCCTGGGCACTGCGGGTGCGTGTTCCCTTGAAGGTCATGTGTTCGAGCATGTGTGAGACGCCGCTCATTTTCGGCGTTTCGAAGCGCGCCCCCGCATCCACCCATATGCCCGCGGACACGGTTTCGACACTGGTCATTTCGTCGGAAATGATGCTCAAACCGTTGTCCAGTTTGGTGATGGTTACGCTATCGCTCAAAGTTTGCCTCGCCCTTTTAACGTCGTTTCAATGTAACTTTTGACAGCATCTGTTTTGTTGTCCAGCGTGACGAATCGTTCCTTGCGTTCATATAGGTCGCAAAGGTGCGCAGGCAAGGCCGGATGTACACCGGCCGCTGCTTTGACGGCTTGGGGGAACTTGGCCGGGTGCGCCGTCGCCAGGGCCACCAGGGGGATGGTTTTATCCCGCCCTTGCGCGCGTCCCGCCCCGACGCCGATGGCCGAATGGGGGTCCAGAAGGTAGCCCGTATCCTTATGCACGGTATCAATCAGTTGTGCGGTCTGGACATCGTCGAAGCGCTGCCCGTCCACAATGGCCTTAAGACGCGCCATGAAGTCCGGTGTGACGCTGAATGTTCCGTTTTCCTTGAGGTTGGCCATCAAGGCGTTCAACGCGGTGGCGTCGCGTTCCAGAAGTTCGAACAAGAAACGTTCGAAATTCGATGAAATCTGAATGTCCATCGAAGGACTGGAGGTCGCTGTGACTCCTTGGGGTTCCATGCGCCCCGTTTCAAAAAAACGGATCAAGATATCGTTGGCGTTGGATCCGATTACGAACTGGTTGACGGGCAGGCCCATCCGCTGGGCCGCGTAGCCGGCGAAGACATTGCCGAAGTTGCCCGTGGGCACGGCGAAATTGACCGGCGTATCCGGTGCGCCAAGCTTCAGCGCGGCCCAGAAATAATAAACGATCTGGGCCATGATGCGCGCCCAGTTGATGGAATTGACGGCGGACAGATGAACGGTGTCGCGGAATTTTTCGTCCGCGAACAGCGCCTTGACGGTATTCTGGCAGTCGTCGAAATTGCCGTGCAGGGCGATGTTGTGGATGTTGTCGCTGAGGATCGTCGTCATTTGACGACGCTGCACCTCGGACACGCGGCCTTCGGGGTGGAGAATGAAGACCTCGATATTGTCGCGATCCCGGCACGCTTCGATGGCGGCCGATCCGGTATCGCCCGATGTCGCGCCGACGATGGTGATTTTCGCCGCACGCTGGTTCAAAATATGGTCGAACATGCGTCCCAGAAATTGCAGGGCATAGTCTTTGAACGCCAATGTGGGGCCGTGAAACAGCTCCATCACGTATTCGTTGTCGGCGATTTTGACCAGCGGAGCCGGGTCTTCGGCATCGAAAACCGCGTAGGTGTCGTTAACGATGCGGCGCAGGTCTTCGATGCTCACGGCACCTTCGACGAACGGGGCCATCACCTTCAGCGCCAGTTCGGAATACGAGAGCGCCTTCATGGCGGTCATTTCATCCATTGAGAACGTGGGCCAGGTTTCGGGAAGATACAATCCACCGTCGCGGGCAAGCCCGCTCAACACGACGTCATCGAAGGCGAGTGTGGGCGCGTTTCCCCGGGTGCTGATGTATTTCACGGTGTTTCCCTGTGCTGAAAGCGCGATCTGCCCCCTTTCTTAGAAGGGCTTTGCGCGAATGTCCATGCGCAGCTTGCTCAAAGATAACGCGCCGTCAAGTGAGCCTTGAAGTGATCTGCATTGAGCGCCTCGCCGGTGGCCTGGACGAGCAATTGCGCACTGTCCGCAAAACAGCCCTTTTCGTGCACGTTGGTGCGCAGCCACGACAATAGGGGGGCGAAGTCGCCGCGGGCGATGTCATCCATGATTGCGGGCATGTCACGTCTGGCGCTGGCAAACAGCTGCGCCGCCGTCATGGCGCCGAGCGTATAGGTGGGAAAATATCCCCACGCGCCGTCGAACCAATGAATGTCCTGCAAGCAACCCTCGCGGTCGTGGGACGGACGAATGCCGAGGATGCCTTGCAGGGCGTCGTTCCACGCGCCGGGCAGGTCCTCCATTTGCAAATCGCCTGCGATGGCGGCTTTTTCCAGTTCATAACGTAAAATGACGTGGGCGGGGTAGGTGACTTCATCGGCGTCCACGCGAATGAACCCTTTTTCGACGTGGGTGTACAGGCGTGTGAGGTTGTCGGTTTCCCATGCCGGACCGGATCCGCTAAAAGCATCGACGAGCAAGGGCTGTGCGTAGGTGAGAAATTCAGGGGATCGGCAGACCTGCATTTCGATCAGCAAGGACTGGCTTTCGTGGATGCTCATGGCATTGGCCGCACCGACTGGCTGGCCGCGCCATGCTTCCGGCAAGCCTTGTTCATACAGCGCATGTCCGGTTTCGTGCAAAACCCCCATCAGGGCCGAGGTGAAATCGTTTTCGTCGTAGCGGGTCGTCAGGCGCACGTCGTCTGAGGTGCCGCCGCAAAAGGGGTGCAGGCTTTCGTCCAGGCGCCCGTGATTGAAATCGAAGCCCAGCGCGCGCATGAAGGTCTCGCCCAGATTTTTTTGACGTGTGCCGGGGAACGGATCCTGAAGGTGCAAGGCGGCGGGCCGGGCGGCCTGTTTTGCCAACACGTCGTCGAGAAAGTCGGGCAGGAAATCTTTTAAGTCCGCAAACACCGTGTCGATGGTTGCGCTACGCCCGCCGGGCTCGAACTGCTCCAAAAGCGCATCGTAAGGCGTCAGGCCGAGGGCCTCGGCCTTGGCGCGTGCAAGTTGGCGGGTGAGGTTCAGGACCTCTTTCAACGACGGGAGAACGGCGGGAAAGTCGGCGTCGGCGCGTGCCGTGCGCCAGCGGGTTTCGCATGCCGAGCACGCGCGGCTCAAGGCCTCGACCAGATCTGCCTCCACGCATGTCTCGTGCCTCCAACGTCGCTGCATTTCGCGCACGTTGGCGCGCTGCCACGGGTCCAAGTGCGTGTCCGCCTGGGCCGCCTCCAGCAGTTCGCCCACGGCCGGGTCGGTGAGCATGGTGTGGGCGAGGGCGCTCAGTGTGGCCAATTGCTCTGCGCGGCTTGCGGCCCCGCCAGACGGCATCATGGCCGAGGTGTCCCAATGCAGCATGGCCTGTGCTCCCGCCAGCGCATCCAGGCGGCGGAAACGGTCTTCCAACTCTTGATAAGGTGTTTTGATCATGGGGGGCGTGTATCCACGTTCGGTTTCCTATTTTAAGACCACCGTGTAGCGCGATTGTGTGCGAAAGTGAACGGGATTCCAGAAATCGGAGCGCGATGCGTGAACGAAGAACTTGAGACCCTGGCCGAAATGAGCCGCGATTTTGCGGCAAGCCATGACATCAAGGGTGCGATGTTACGGGCCTTGGCGCGGATTGCTCAGTTGGTGGGGGCCGAAGGCGGGGCAATGTTTTTGCTGGACGATGCCGGGGAAAACTTAACCTGCGAGGCGTGTTTCGGTCCGGTGGACATTACCGGCCTGACGTTGAAATCCGATCAGGGCATTGTGGGGCGTTCGGTTGCCAACAAGCGTTCTGAAATGGTGCTGGATGTTTCCAAGGATACTCATTTTCAGCACAATTTGGTGCAAAAGACAGGGTTTGTGACCCGCTCCTTAATCTGCGCCCCCATGGCCGTTCACGATGAGCCTGTAGGGGCCATCGAATTGATCAACAAAAAAGCCCAGGACGGTTTGTTCGTGAAGGGGGACTTGAGCTTCCTGGAGGCTCTGGCGGTGGCGGCGGGGCTGGCGATCGTGAATGCGCGGCTGAGCGACGATCTGGCCGAACAAGAAGCGCGCGAACGCGAACTGGCGCTGGCGGCGGAAATTCAGCGCGGCCTGCTGCCGTCGCCGGGAGAGGCGGATTTCCCCGTGTGCGGCATCAACCGGCCCGCGCGCGTGGTCTCGGGCGATTTCTACGATTTTTTCACCCTTTACGATGGACGCATTGCCTTTGCGTTGGCCGATGTCTCGGGCAAGGGGATGAACGCAGCCCTTTTGATGGCGAAGGCGGCGAGTTTGTTTCGTTGTCTGGGCAAGGAAGACCTGCGTCCCGCGCGGTTGCTGCAACGTATCGACGCCGAGGTCAGCGAAACGGCGCTGCGCGGGATGTTTGTCACCATGGTGGTGGGAATCTACGACCCTGCGAGCGGCCGCGTGGTGATGGCCAACGCGGGACATGAGCCGCCGCTTGTGCAAGGAAGCGACGGTGCTTTTCGCACGTTGAACGCCGGTGCGCCGCCGATCGGCATTCCCGTGGAACTGACCGGCGGCGGTTTGGCTCCCGAAGAGGTTTTCCATTTGGACGGCGGAACGCTTTATTTGTTTAGCGACGGCGTTACCGAAGGGTATGTGGAAGGGGATGTGGAACTGGGCAGGCTGGGGTTCCAAGGTATGATGGCCCACAACGTGCGCGAAGGCTTGGATGTGGCACGGCGTTTGGAGCGTGTGGTTGAACGTTTGACGCGAAACGAGCAGATTTTACGCGATGACATCACGGTTATGGCGATCGACGACCGGGTTCCGGCGCGCGCGCGGACGCGCGCCATGGTAACGGATCGACGCGACGAGGCGCCCCTGCCCGATGAAGGGACGTTGTGCAAGCTGAGTCTGCGCGCGTGCGCGCAAAATCTGCGTGTGGTGCGCCGCGTTGTGGAAGTCACGACGGTGATGTGCGGATTTTCCAAGCCGCAGACCCAAGACATTATGCTGGCGGTGGATGAAGCGTGTCAGAACGTTGTGCGTCACGCTTACGCGAACACCGTGAACGGTGATATGGTTATCAAAATCAGGCGTGAGACGTCCGAATTTCAGGTTCTGATTCGCGACTTCGCCGCGCCCGTGGACGTGGCGAAGATAAAGCCCCGTGATCTGGACGACCTTCGTTCAGGTGGGCTCGGCGTTCATTTTATCCGTGAGGTCATGGATCGGATAGACTATTTGCCGCCACCGGATGGACAGGGCAATCTTTTGAGATTAATAAAAAAGATGCCGGTTTAAGGGAGTGCATACATGGAAATTGAGATATTGGACCATGGAGCCATTCAAGTCATGGTCGTCACCGGCGAAGTGGATCTGAGCACGTCGCCCAAATTGCGCGACGCCTTGTTGGATTGCATTTTGGTGGGCAAGGCGCTCATCGTTGACTTGTCCGGCGTTGCCTACATCGACAGTTCCGGCGTGGCGTCTTTGGTCGAGGCCTACCAAAACGCCAAAACCCGCGCTCAGGGTTTCGTGTTGGCCCAGGTGGGCGAAACGCCGATGCGGGTCTTGAAACTGGCCCGGCTGGACCGGGTGTTCATTCTTTATGATACGGTGGATGGCGCACTCGCTGCTTTGCAATGAGCTTTCACGTTTGAGGGAGAAAGCGAACCGATGAACGTAAACGCCAGCTCCAGCGTTGCCGTGCGGATGTTCGAGCGGCTTGGCAAGGCGGCCATTTCCGTATTGGAAGAATTGGGGCGTCACGGTGTGGTGCTGGGGCAAAGCATTTTTTGGCTGTTCGCGGGGGGGCATCTTCAGCAACCCGTGCGGCTGGGTGCGGTGGTCGCGCAAATGATGGAAATCGGCGTACGCGCGGCTTTGATCGTCGCCACCATGGCGGGGACCATCGGCGTGATGCTCGCCATTCAAGGCATTCATACCTTGAAAATTTTCGGGGCGCAATCCCATGTGGTGGTGGGCGTGGCCTTTTCCGTGGTGCGCGAATTCGCGCCTTTGATCACGGGCATTTTGGTGGCGGGACGTTCCGGTTCGGCCCTGGCGGCGCGCATTGGCACCATGAAAATCAACCAGGAATTGGATGCGCTGGAAGTCATGGGCATCAATCCGGTGCGTTTTTTGGTGGTTCCGGCCCTGTTGGGGTCGGTGATCATGGTGCCGGCGCTGACGTTTCTCGCCATGGTTGCGGGGCTCTGGGCGGCGGGGCTGTACGTCAACGCGGCGTTGGGTATTTCGTTGGCGGCTTTTGCCGACAAAACTATTTCCGTTCTGGCGGTGGGCGATCTGATGCACGGGTTGGGCAAGAGTGTAATTTTTGCCGCGCTGATTGCGCTGATCGGCGTGATCAACGGCTTTCTTGTGAAAGGCGGGGCCGATGGTGTTGGTAAAGCGACCACGCGCGCCGTGGTGCAATGCATTTCAGCGATCATCGTGACCGATATGTTGTTCGCGCTTGTCGTAACGCGCTAGGGTCCAGACTCATTCAAATGATATGCTTTAGTTTGGCAAGACTGTCGTTAGACAAGGAGAGAGCTTGCAGAAAATATGGTTTATTTTCAAAAGATTTCGACGCCGTCTGGCGGTATTCTTGCCAAATCTCTTCGAGACGCCTCACTTTGTTTCTTTGGCATCGTTGCAAAATCCTTGTGATGCGTCAGCATCACGGCGGCTTTCGCGCCTTGCCAAAGGAAAAAAGTGAGGTGCTAAAGCGTATCATTTGAATGAGTCTGGACCCTAGGTTTTTTCCGTGTTGATTGTGGATTGAAAATGAACGAAACCGACGGCGCAACCGCAAAGAATATGATCGAGGTTTGCGATCTCGTCACCCATTACGGGACGCGGCAGATTCTCAACGGCGTCAGCATGGATGTTGTCGCGGGTGAAATCATGGTCATCATGGGCGGTTCGGGTTCGGGGAAGTCCACTCTTCTGCGTCACTTGATGGCGTTGCAGCGTCCGACCTCGGGCGTGATCCGTATTCTCGGCCAGGATGTGTGGTCGCTGTCCGCCAAGGCGCTATTCGAATTGCGCAAGAAACTGGGTGTGGCATTTCAGGGTGGGGCGCTGTTCAGTTCCATGAGCGTGGGCGAAAACATCGCCCTGCCCCTGCGCGAACTCACCGGGCTGGATCGAAAAACCATCGAAATCATGGTGCGTATGAAGCTTGAGGTGGTCGATCTTGCGGGGTCTGAGAACTTGATGCCCAGTGAATTGTCCGGGGGAATGGTCAAGCGCGCTGCGGTGGCGCGTGCCATCGTCATGGATCCGCGCATTTTGTTTTTCGATGAGCCTTCGGCGGGCCTTGATCCGGTGGTGGCCTCGCAAATCGATGATTTGATTTTACGCCTGCGTGAGGCCATGGGCATGACTATCTGCGTCGTCACCCATGAATTGGAAAGTGCGCTCAAGATCGCGGACCGCATCGCCGTTTTGGACCGGGGCGATATTTTACGTGTCGGCACGGTGGACGAGGTGCGCAATTCCCCCAACGAACGCATTCAGAATTTATTCAACCGGCGTTCCGAAACCGTTTCCATTGACGCCGATGCCTACCTGCGCCGCCTGAGCGGTGAAACGCCGGCGGAAGAAGGACGTCCGCGATGAATACGACACGGATCAATTACGTTGCGGTGGGGGTCTTCGTCGCCGCCGCCTTGCTGGGCATCGTCGCGGCGGTAGCACTGCTGACGGGGCGCACCGGGGCCACGGACACGTACTTTGCCGTATACAAGAACGTTACCGGCGTGAAATTCGGCACACAGGTTCTGTACGAAGGTTATCCCATCGGTCAGGTTGAAACTGTGAGCCCCGAGGTTGCGGGCGGGAGCATGAAGTTCAAGGTCGAATTTCAGGTTTTGCAAGGGTGGCGCATTCCCGACGATTCGATCGCACGCATCGGCGCATCGGGCCTTTTGTCAGCCATCACCGTCAACATCGACGCGGGCAAAAGCCCCATTGCGCACAAACCCGGACAACAGATCGCAGGGCGAGAGGCCGCCGATTTGTTTTCGGCTGTGTCCGGTGTCGCGGGGCAACTCAGCACCATCACGCAAAATGACATTCGGCCCTTGCTGGCAGCCATGCAAAAGGCCATCGGCAATTTTGCAGTGAGTGTGAAAATGGTCAACGGACTGCTCACGGGAGACGGCGCCCATATGATCAAGACATTCGCCGGTGTGGCCGACGACCTGCGGGCTTTGACGCGCGATTTGAACGAACGCCTGCCGCGTATTGCCGACAACGTGAACAATTCCGCAACAAACTTCGCCGCCCTTGCCAAAAGCCTCAAAGGCACACGCCAGAAATTGGATGAATTGCTGGTGCAAAGCAATGCCCTGGTCGACGAAAATCGCGTACAGGTGCGCCGCTCCATCGAGAATTTGCAAAGCGTTAGTGAATCCTTGGCGCGGCGCATTGATTCGATAAACCAGAATGTCGCCGGCACGGCGCGCAACCTATATGAGTTTTCACGTGAAATTCGCCAAAACCCCGGACTCTTGTTGTCGGGGTCCCACTCCCGGGACAAGGCGTTGCCGTAAACCATGAGGGAAAATGAAATGAGGCAGGTGAACGAAGGCTTCTCCGGGCCTCCCGGATTCTACGGATTTTCCAAGATGATCGTTATGGCGGCGGGGTTTGCGACGCTGGTTTTGTTGTCGGCATGCGCCGCCGCACCGAGCGCGCCGGAAGACAACTTTTACAGGATATCCCCCGTAGCCGCCGGGACGCTGAAACGTTCGTTGAACGCGGTGGTGGAGGTGGAGCCCTTCGTCGCCTCGGGCGCGCTTGGCAACCGCCCTTTGCTGTATCGTGAGCCCGCTTCCAAGGTGTTGCGAGGATACCATTATCACCTTTGGCTTGAGCCCCCGTCCACCTTGTTGCAAAACGCGTTGGTGTCGTATTTGCGCTCCGCCAAGGCGCTTACGATGGTGGTGACGCCGCCCTTGCGCGCCACGCCCGGTTACACTGTCACAGGACGGGTTTTGCGTTTGGAAATGCGGCGTGGCAAACGGCCCGCCGGGGTGGTGGCGCTCGAATTGTCGTTGCGCCGCGAAGGCGATGGAACCTTGATGTTCGTGCAAGAATATCGCGCCACGGTCGTTTCCGCCGCGAACACTCCCGCAGCCGGCGTTGCGGCCATCGACAAGGCCGTGGGGGATGTTTTCCGGCGTTTCAGCGCCGATCTGGAAACGGCGCTTGAAAGAAAGGCACGCCCATGAGCCGTCCCTTCGACAGCAGGTCCTCTCGGCGCGCCAAGGCTTCCCGCGCGCGGCGTGGCGTGGGCAAACGGCGCGCTCGACGTATGGCCCCCAGTGAAACCCTTGAGGTGCAAGTGGATGTTCTGGGCGCGCAGGGCGATGGCGTGGCGCGCTGGGCGGGACAGACCCTTTATATTCCCGGCGCATTGGCGAGCGAACGGGTGCGCGTCAAAACCGGGGCGAAACGCGCAGATGGTTTGGTGTGCACGTTGCTGGATGTTTTAGAACCGTCCCCTGAACGCGTTGCGCCCATTTGTGAACATTTTATGCGGTGCGGAGGGTGTGCGTTGCAGCACTTGAATCCGGACGCTTACAGGGCTTGGAAGCATGCGCGTGTGAGCGAGGTTTTGGCCAAACGCGGGCTTGCGGATGTTTGCGTTCTCGATCCCATTTTGATCGGCCCGGGGACGCGCCGGCGTGCCGCTTTCCAGGTTCACAAACACGCCGGCACGTTGGACCTGGGCTACAACGTCCAGGCCAGCCATGACATTGTTGCGATGAATGCGTGTGCGCTTCTGAATACGGAACTGGATGCGTTGATCGACCCCTTGCGCGGGGTGCTGAGCAAGGTTCTGGCCAATGGTGAGCGGGCACGGGTCAGCCTCAACGGGTGCGATAATGGCGTGGATGTTTTCATCGAGGCGGACAGCGCGCCGTCATTATCCGCCCGCGAAGCCATCGCCGCCTTCGTCGCCCAGGGGCAGGCCGTGCGCATGGCCTGGCGTGAAGCGGATTTTGAACCCGAACCCGTGGCCCAGACGGCACAGCCGGTGGTGGACATTTCCGGTGTCTGCGTGGAATTGCCCATCGGGGCCTTTCTTCAGGCAAGCCGGGGTGCTGAACACGCCATTCGCGACGCCATTGTTGCCGGCGTTCAGGGGGCAGACCGTATTGCCGATCTGTATTGTGGGTTGGGAAGTTTTACCTTGCCTTTGGCTGAAAACGCCATTGTCCGTGCGGTCGATAGCGTGACGGATGCGGTGCG
>VAPM010168982.1_pt1 | contig 11724 bp, 7 predicted proteins | sample 3395091 | NCBI WGS metagenome assembly VAPM01 (sample SAMN08290445, study PRJNA428436) | hydrothermal vent metagenome | isolation source: Deep-sea hydrothermal vent chimney 3 | place: Pacific Ocean: Juan De Fuca Ridge | reverse complement strand
GCACTGTCTGTTCAATTTTTAGAAGTTTTCCCGTTCGAGCCATACCTCAAAGATACAACTTTTTTATATTAATTCGCTTTATTAGAATTCTTTACACTAGTCAATTATTGTATAAAATCCAATTAAAACAGCATTGCAAAACATTTCTATTCAGTTGGACTAAGTTGAAGCAAATGGATAAATTGGAAGGTTATTGGTATTCGTAGTAAAAAGATCAAATTTTCAAATCTAAGGTTGTACTCAGCATTGAATAAATTCAGAGCTCAGTAAATTCCCCCGAAAAGATCAAACAATCGCAGACAAAAAGTTTTATTACAGTTCTGTTTCAGACTCAATAAAGTCTGGCAAGAAACCTCTCTAATTACTCTCAGCCTCTAAACCCTTGAACCTTTGAACTAATAAACCCATATCCTGCGTCAGAAAAATCAATTATTAACATGGGATTCAGCAAACTGCAAATCATTTAATTTACTGAGTTCAGAAATTATTTCCTTTGCCCTGAATTGTTGTGGCTCGGGCAGAACCTAAGAAACTAAAAATTGAATAGAATAAGGAGGGTAAGCGACATCATTTTATCTGCATCTATATGGAATATTTCTCTTAAATATTTCAAAGATAAACTCATATGTGTTTCTACTGTTTTAATGGAAATATCAAGCTTTTCAGCAATTTCTTTGTTCTTGAGGCCCTCACGTCGGCTAAGTAAAAAGACTTCCTTTCTTTTTTTAGGCAACTGTTCCATAGCTCTTTCTATCCTTTGTTTTGTCTCTTCATATATCACTTCATTCTCTGTGTCATTTCGGCTGGTTTGAGAATTGGAGTAAATGTATGTCTCATATTTTTTTCTGTAAATATTCTTCTTCAAATTATTGAAGATCATATTTTTTGCAATTGTGTATATGTAGGCATTGAAAGTAGAGGGATCAGAAATAGTTTTTCTTTTGAGCCAGATTTTTAAAAAAACTTCCTGAACAATTTCTTCGGCCTCGGCTTCTTCATTGAAAAAAGTGAGACTAAACTTAAAAAGTTTTTCGGCATACATATAAAAAAGCAGGTTAAATGCTTCTTTATCATTTTGTTTTAGCCTGTAAATTATATCGTCAAGATCGTTTTTCATTAAATAGTTATGGATGCCTATTTTTTAACCTCTTCAAACAAAAGTTAAAGGCTAAAATCTTTATTCATATTTCATAATACAATCGAACTATGACATACCCCTAAAAATTAAAATTTACTTTATGTTGATTTGTGTCGGTAGAATCATACTCCAACAGATTCTCAGATTATTTATTTCATCCGACCCTTGGTTCGTGAGGACACGAGCAAAAGAGTAGGGTATTTTACACTTCCCCTTTTCCTCATTAAAGGTAACTGAGTACCCAATAGCAAACTCATTAGAGTCCCTTTCAGTTGAATCTGATAGAAAAAACCATATTGTATTAATTGCAAGTGGTTATAGCAAAATATTAACCCGTGATAATACCGTTTTTCGCTACTTAAACTACTCATTCTTTAGCAATGGAATAAAGATGGTATAAGAATCATTATCTTTTTTTATTGCAAGGCAAAGTACAGTAGGGTTACTGTTTTCCACATAAATAAAAGGACGCTCCATGCGGTCAGGAATTAAAAAAGTACCGTTTTGCAGAAGTACTTTTTTACTTGTTATATTATAATTCTGTGCTCTCTTCCAATTCAACCCATCATTAGAAATCATCAATCCAATATAAGTATGGGCATGGAAGACAGCATAAAACATACTGTTCTCTTTATTATACCACATTGACGCATCTTCAGTATCTAAATTTCCAATGACAGGATTAGGTTGCATTGTAAATGGCCCTATAGGTGTTTTACCAATAGCTATAGCCTGGTTGCGTATAAACCTTGATTCATTGGGTTTATCTCCCTTAACAATGAGATAGTAGTTGCCATCTTTCCCCTTATCTATTGCCGGATTAACTGTTAATGTTTCAATAGGTCCAGTAGGTTCTATTAGAGGTTTGTTCATTCTTTCCCAAGGTCCATTAATGGAATTTGAAATAGCGACTCCTGTTCTTTGGTTTTCACGAAGTATTCTTCTGTTGTTGCCTTTTAGCGATTTTTCATTTGTAGCTTTTAGAAGTTCATCAGTATAACCCTCACCTCCAAAATTTGTTGCTATATAATATAGATAGTATTTGCCTTCAAAATATTTTATTTTAGGATTGTGAGCAGTAATCTCATCCCAATATCCTTTCCCTCTCCCTTTCAAAACTGTTTCCATTTATGCCCAAGGTCCAGAAGAATTATTGGATACAGCGTGAGCAATTTCAGAAAATGTTAACCATCCAGAGAAAGTATACTCTCTTTTCCATCGTGAATAGAACAAATGATATTTTCCATCTTTGCCTTTAACAATAGAACCTCCCCAATTGTAATAATCTGAATCACGAAAAATCCCTTCATTTGTTAAAGGTTGAATTAATCTATTGACATCCAGGTTAACTTCAGTTTGCTGAGATATAGCACATAATGGATAACCAAATAAAAATACGAATGAAATTTTTGCCAGAATTCTAATAATATCCTCTTTCATTTAACGGTATTTAACAAAATATCTAATATTTAATTTTAATGAATTTTATACAGTCGACTAAATTTAGGTAACTGATCCAACTCTCATTTTATCCTTTGCTTTGTCTCTTCATATATCACTTCATTCATTCGTGTCATTTCTATTGGTCTAGGAATTGAAATAGATGTATGTCTCATATTTTTTTGCAATTGTGTAAATGTAGGCATTGAAAGTAGAGGGATCAGAAATAGTTTTTCTTTTGAGCCAGGTTTTCAAAAAACTTCCTGAACAATTTCTTCGACCTCGATCTCTTCATTGAAAAAAGTGAGATTAAACTTGAAGAGTTTTTCGGCATGCTTATAAAAAAGACTCCATTTATTTTAGCCTCTCCAACAAAAGTTAAAGATTAAAATCTTTATTCATATTTCATAATACAATCGAACTATGATATACCCTTAAAAATTACTTTATGCTAATTTGTGTTGGTTGAATCATGCTGCCACAGATTCTTAGGTTATTTATTTCATCCCACCCTTGGTTCGTGTCTCCATGAACTATTTTCTCTTACAGGTCATTTTAGTTAGGGTTCGTGAGGACAGGGATTAGGATATACCCTTCAAAATAATAAAGTTTTTTTTAAGGGTGAAAGGAACTTCACTTGTATAATGAGTAAAATATAAAATCGTGGATTTAAAATCGCTTAAAAAATATATTGATAATAAATGCTCACCTGAGGAGGTAAAGCAGATTCTGCAATGGATTGAAAAGCCAAACGCTTCAATGGATATGGAAGGGGAGTTTAAAAATATCTGGCAAAAGATAAAGGTAAATTCAGGTGATTATAGCAAATGGAGTGGGAAGCTTGAAAAAATCCACGAGCGCATCGAAATGGAAGAAATTTATAATTCGCTCAATCTGAATAAAGAGAAAAGCAAGCTTGGATATAATACGAAAAACAGACTTCCAAAAACAGGATATGAATTGCATAAATATTCAAGAAAGGGTAGCTCCCGGTATATTGCCCCCGGACTTGTCATCGGATTAATTCTTGTTTTTATGGTTGTCTTATTTTTTCAATTTCCTGAAAAAGTAGCGCAACGTTCAACAATTGTACAAATTGAAAAAAGTACAGCACCCGGCCAAAAGCTATCGTTTCATCTCGAAGATGGCACAAAAATTATATTAAATTCTGGAAGTAAGATTAAGTATCCATCGAATTTCGGTGACCATGAAAGGAAAGTAATATTGGAAGGGGAAGCATTTTTTGATGTTAGTAAAGATACTTCACGGCCATTTAGAGTAGTTACAGAATCTGTTGTTACCACCGCACTTGGAACGTCTTTCAATATCAACGCTTTTTCATCAAATGAAAATATTGAAATCGCCCTGGTCACCGGTAAAGTTTCAGTTGAAGGGACAACCCAATCGGGAAAATTAAATTCTTTAATACTCGATCCCGGAGAGATGGCAACAGTATCGAAAAGAGATCATAATTATTCAAAATCACCATTTGATTTTAGTAAGCAAGTTTCGTGGAAAGATGGTATGATATTCTTTAAAGACGCCACATATCGGGAAATAGTAAACAACCTGGAAAATTGGTATGGCGTGAGCATCAAGACAAATAGAATCCCTCTAAAGGATTGGAGATTTAGTGGGAAATTTGAGGACGAAACACTTGAAAATATATTAGTTGCTCTACAATTCGGTCATGAATTTGAGTATGAAATAAAAGGTAAAAATGTAAAACTAAACTTTAAATAATATGAAATATCAGGACAGCGGGTAGCACTCGTTCAGAATAAAAAACGAGGCCACATGATCCGGTTGGAAGCAGAATCATTAATAGCCTCGCTCACATTAATTTTTATCAAATTAACATTTAAAATTATGAATAATTATGTACTAAGGCAAATTGCCATGTTAAGTAAATGGACATTTTATGGGCTTATTGCTCAACTTATCTGCACAGGCATCTTATTAGCAGGTGATGGACAAGCTCAGTCAATAAAAAGTGTAAAAGAGCACTACATAGTAATTGAGCTGAAAAACAATTCTATTATAGAAGTATTCAATAAGATTGAACAAAAAACAGGTTATAATTTCGCCTATGAAAAAGGTGAAGTAAACAGTAATTTAAGGCTAAACAAAACGTATAACGGGAAAGTTTTGGTTTCGGATGTACTTCTTGATATATCTGAAGAAGCTAATCTTAAATTCAGGCAGGTTAATAAAAGCATCATTGTATCAGAAAAGAAAGGGAAATCTTCAGATAGCCAAAACCTTGAAATCATTATCCAGGGCATTACAATCACTGGTAAGGTGACAAGCTCCGAAGATTCAGAAGGTCTCCCTGGAGCCAACATTATTGTGAAAGGGTCATCACAGGGCACAGTAACTGATGCAGAAGGCTTCTACTCCCTTGATGTTCCTGGTGAAGAATCTATATTGGTGTTTAGTTCAGTAGGTTATTTACTAGAAGAGGTAGTTGTAGGAAACAAATCGGTCATCGATTTTGTCATGACACCCGATGTCACAGCACTTCAAGAAATTATTGTAGTGGGATATGGAACTGTTAGGAAATCTGATCTGACAGGTTCAGTAGCTTCTGTTAAATCAGAGGAATTGAACCAATTCCCGACTGCCGATCCAATTCAGGCATTACAGGGAAGAGCTTCTGGTGTCCAGGTACAATCAACCAATGGAGGAGAACCCGGCGCCGATTATCTGGTGATTGTCAGGGGGAATACATCCATTAATGCCTCTAATACGCCCTTATATGTAGTTGATGGTTTTCCGGGGGCATCACTTCCTCCTGCCGAGGTCATCGAGTCGATGGAGATATTGAAGGATGCATCAGCTACAGCCATCTATGGTTCCAGGGGTGCCAATGGAGTAATTATGGTCACTACTAAAAAAGGAAATTCAGGAAGAGTTAATGTAGATTTCAATAGCTCATATTCAACACAAAATATACTAAATGAGTATGACCTTATGAATGCAAGGCAACATGGAGAGTATATGAATGATATTGATGCTTTTGATGGCTCCCCCCCAACTTATCCAAACCCCGGATCATTGGGAGAAGGTACGGACTGGCAAGATGAGATATTGCAAACCGGTCATATTGTTAACAATAATCTAGCCATTTCCGGGGGAAGTGATAAAGTGCAATACTATATTTCTGGTAATGTGTATAATCAAAAAGGGATTATTTTAAATTCTGGTTTTAGCAGATACTCCCTAACGAGTAATATTGATGCCAGATTATCCAAACGGATCAAAGTAGGAGTAAACTTTTTTGCCAGAAGAGTGAATAACGATCAGATTTCGACACAGGAAGGATCGTCTGGAAGTCAGGGAGGTGGCGTGCTCACCTCTGCTCTTGTATTTTCACCCACAGTTGGGATATTTGATGATGATGGAGTTGCTTATTCGACTGATCCAAATTTGCAAGGTTTTGATAACCCTGTTGCTATGTCCAGGGAAAGGATATCCGAGGAAATAACAGACTATTTGCAGTCAAATATCTATGCAGAATTCGATATTACCAACGATTTAGCGTTTAAGGCCGTTTTGGGTACAACTGCGGCTAACAGCATGTTGGGAGAATATGAGTCCAGTAAGTTGTTTTATGCCGGTGATTTTGGTGGGATAGGACAAGTCAGCAACGGAAAAAACACAAGTTTGCTATCAGAAAATTATCTTACTTATACAAAGAGTTTTGATAGTGGTCATTCGTTGACTGCTATGGCCGGATTCTCTTATCAGTCATTTACAGCTATGAATTCAAGTGCAAAAGGAAGCGGTTTCTTAACGGATGCTACTGAATATTGGAATTTAGGCTCAGCGGCGGTTTTTGAGCGTCCCTACTCAAATCTCAGCGAAAGGGAATTGATTTCATACTACGGAAGGATCAACTATAATTTTAAAGACCGTTATCTTTTAACCGTAACTGCCCGGCGTGATGGATCGTCAACATTGGCAGAAGGGAATAAGTGGGATTCTTTTCCATCAGGTGCTTTTTCATGGAATGCCCATAAAGAGAGCTTTTTGAACGAATCTGAAGTCATAAGCAGAATGAAGCTTAGGGCAAGTTACGGAATCTCCGGCAATCAGTCAGTTTCAGCCTATTCATCCTTGGCTAAATTGCGTTTTGTGATGTCTGTTTATAATGGTTCTCCGGTTAATGCCGTAAGCCCTCTGTCTTTGGCCAATAGTAATTTGGCTTGGGAAAAAACTGCTCAAGCCAACTTTGGTTTAGATTTTGGCTTGTTTGATGATAAGGTAGTTTTAACAGCTGATTACTATGATATGACGACTTCAGATCTACTATTCGATGCTCCAATTCCAGATTATCTCGGCGCTGGGAGTACGTATTTAAAGAATATTGGGGAAACCAGAAATAAGGGAATAGAGTTATCACTAGGTATAAAAGATATTGTCAAAGCCATTAATTGGAATACCAATTTTAATATATCATTCAATAAAAATGAGGTGCTGGAACTTCCGGAAGGTAACGATATTTTTTATAGATCAAGGCCAGGTCACATGATTGGTATAAATAATACGCATGTGTTGAGAGAAGGGGAAGCTATAGGCCTGTTCTATGGTTACGTCTATGAAGGAGTGCAACAAAGTGGAGATGAGCTATTAACCAATGCAGAAGGTGTCGGTGGTGAAAGGTTTAGAGATATTGAAAACGATGGGATATTGGATGATCAGGATCGTACTATTATTGGCGATCCAAATCCGGATTTTCATTGGGGTTGGGACAATAATTTCAGATTTAAAGGTTTTGACCTAAATATTTTCTTTCAGGGAGTGCAGGGAAACGACATACTTAACTATACAAGGCTATGGCTTGAAGATGGTGTAGGGCGTCGAAATTCTACCGTTGCCTTATTGAACAGGTGGACGCCTACTAATACGGATACTGACGTACCTATGGCTACAACAGAGCGAACGCAACGCTTATCCAGCAGATGGATAGAAGATGGTAGTTACATTAGGCTGAAGAATGTTTCATTGGGTTATAGTTTGCCATCCAGTCTTGTTGAAAAATTGAATATTCGGTCATTGCGTATTTATGTTAGCGGTCAAAATTTATGGACCAGCACTGATTACAAGGGTTTTGATCCTGAAGTTAGTACAAGTGGAAGAAGTACCAGACGAGGTATGGATTACGGTAGCTACCCCAATACTAAAAACTATACCGTAGGACTCAACCTGGGATTTTAAGTTTGATAACATTAATTTTTAAAAGACGATAAAATGAAAAATAGCATAAAAACTTTAGTCGCAGTCGCTTCCTTGATATTGTGCGGGTGCTCAAATTTGGAGGAAGATCCAAAATCAATCTTATCTCCTGATGGATTTTTTAAGTCCTATCAGGATGTAGAAGCAGCAATGTTCGGTGTTTATGGAAGAATGGCTTCAGATAATGCTTGGGGAGGAGAATGGACTCAGGCACTTGTTTTATTAAGTGATATGGTAGATATTGGTAACTCAGGAACAGGACAACATAATTTTGAGCTCAATGAATTCAGGTCAACTCCAGAGCAATATTACTCCGGGTTAATATGGAGAAGAGGATACGACATCATTAATGCGGCCAATACGGTTATTGAAGGCGCACATGAGGTCGATATTGAGGAAGGATTAAAATTGAAATTGGAGGCAGAGGCGAGAGCCCTGAGAGCATTTGCATATTTTAACATTGTCAGATTATTTGGTGATTTGCCATATTTTGACAGACCTGTGACTGACATTGAGTCATCTCTTGAGATGACACGAACTTCCGAGGATGATATATATGCAAATATTATTGCAGATTTGGAGTTTGCCTTTGTTGACGGTCGTTTGCCAAATGTTTATTCTGGCGGAGCAAGAAGTAGAGTTACACGTGGTACGGCAGGCACAATGTTAGCTTCAGTTCACCTGACTTTGGGAGATTATCAAGAGGCCTATGACTATGCCAAATTTGTGATCGACAATAAAGACATTTATGAATATGGCCTGGTACCTAATTATAAAGATCTATTTGACCCAAATAACCACGATGGTATTGTAGAACATATTTTTGCTGTTGATTTCCTTTTAGGAGTTCGTCACTCGGATAATGATGATACAATGTCTCCTTTAACAGGAATTGCAGGATCTGGTGGTGGATGGAGTATAATAGTACCATCTATGGACGTTTATGACGACTGGGATGACAGGGATTATCGTAAAACAGCAAGCTTTGATACTGTTTCTGTAAGAGGCGTACACTATACAGAATTTCCACAGGCAAAAAGACCGCACATTTCTAAATACAATAGTTTTGCTATGTCAGAAGGTAATGGAAGAAGGTCAGACTATAACTACCCACTTTACAGATATGCAGAAGTCCTATTAATTGCCGCTGAGGCATTGAATGAAGTGAGTGGCCCTACAGCAGAAGCGCAGGGTTATGTAAATGAAGTAAGAGAAAGGGCCAGAAATTGGCCTGATTATGTTGCGACTTTTCCTCTTGATGTTGATCCGGCAGGTCAGACAACAGATTCATTCAGGGATATTGTATTGGAAGAAAGAAGGGTTGAGCTGGCGTTTGAATATAAAAGATGGTTTGATATTAAGAGGAGAAATTTGGGAGATGAGGTTTTCAAAGGCCCAAATTCTTTAGAACCACAACCGAACTTTGACGCGAGTAAGAGCTATCTTTTGCCGATTCCGCAAAGAGAGAGAGACATAAATCCTAATATAACCCAAAATCCCGGGTATTAAGGCTTATAAAATTATACATAATGGAAGGCTCGTAAATGAGTCTTCCATTATTATATTAGAAGGGATAGATGAAGTTTGGCATTATAATTATTTTTTTGGTTTTACTACTGTCATCATGTTTTAAAAGGACTGATGAGAATTTGAAATTGTACCACACAGTTTCCCCTGAGGAAAGCGGAATTACATTTAGCAATGACTTGCACGAGGATGACTCCATGAATTTTTTCATTTATAGATATTTATATACAGGCGGTGGCGTGGCTATCGGCGATATAAATAATGATGGGCTTCAGGATATTTTTTTTACAGGAAATATGGTTGAGAACAAGCTTTATCTTAATCGGGGTAACCTGGATTTCAAGGACATCACATCAAAATCCGGAGTAGCCGGTGAGCATCAATGGCATTCGGGAGTGACCATGGCAGATGTAAATGATGATGGGTATTTGGATATATATGTTTCAGTCGCAGGTTATAAAAAAGCGGATCATACCAACAGATTATATATCAATAATAAAGACCTGACTTTCACCGAGTCTGCGGCAGAAAGAGGCTTGGCAGACAGTGGCCATAGTTACCAGGCCGTATTTTTTGATTATGACAATGATGGAGATATGGATGTTTATACCGCGAATTACCCAATGGCCAATTTCCAAAGTCCCAATCAATATTACAGAAATCGAATGGATAGTGTACAGCTTGATGAGTCTGACCATCTATTTCAGAATGATGGGCAAGGATTTTTCGAGAATGTTACCATTGAAGCTGGTCTTTTGAGCTATGGGCAATCGCTTAGCGTTAATGCGGGCGACTTTAATCAAAATGGTTGGTTTGACTTGTACATCTCAAATGATTTTACCCCACCCGATTATTTCTATATGAATAATGGAGACGGCACATTTAGTGAGTCGTTGAAGGAAACCGTTAAACATACGGCATTTTATGGTATGGGAGTAGATGTCGCTGATTTTAACAACGATGGGCTGTTGGATTTGATGCAATTGGATATGAGACCGGAAGATAATTTCAGGAGAAAGGCAAACTTGAATGCCATGCCTCCAGCGATGTTTGAGGAAAGCGTAAACCTTGGATTTCACTACCAATACATGCAAAATATCATGCAGCTTAATCAGGGTATCAAGCCAAACGGACGGACTGCTTTTAGTGATATAGCCAATCTGGCCGGTGTCACATCAACAGATTGGAGCTGGGGCCCATTGTTTATGGATATAGACAATGATGGATGGAAAGATATTTTTATATCAACCGGCACCCGAAGAGATGTAAACAATAAAGATTTTTTTAAGAGATTAGCAAAACGCTCTTTCCGTGCTAAGTATAAAAGTATCCTGGAGATAATCAAGGATATTCCAAGTAAAAAATTACCTAACTATGCTTATCACAATAATAAGGATCTGACTTTTTCCAACGTTTCAAAATCCTGGGGTCTGGATTTTAGTGGATATTCCAACGGAGCGGCATACGGCGATCTGGACAATGACGGCGACTTGGATATTGTAATCAGTAATATCGACTCTGTTGCCATGATTTTTGAAAACAGGGCCGATAAATTGATCAAAAACAATTACATAAGATTTAAACTGGAAGGACCTGAAGGAAACCGCTTTGGGCTCGGCACAAAAATTCAAATAGAATGTCAGGGTCAGATGCAGTTTCAGGAACTTACGCTAACGCGGGGCTTCCAGTCTTCGGTGGAACCCATAGTACATTTTGGAATTGGTAAAACTAAAGTGATTGATAATATTTCAATAATGTGGCCGGACGGAAATCAACAAATCTTGAATGACGTTCCTGCCAATCAATTGCTAAGCGTGCAATACAACGATGCTGAAGTAAAAAAGAGTATTATTTCATCGAAAAGCAAAACCTGGTTATCTGAGATCACTGGAAGAAATGATCTGGAATTTCATCATGTAGAAAATGAATACGATGATTTCCAATTCGAGTTATTGTTACCACATAAAACATCCAGATTTGGCCCGGGACTGGCTGTGGGAGATATCAATGGAGATGGGCTCGATGACTTATATATTGGAGGCGCCGCCAACTCACCAGGTAAAATGTTGGTCCAGCAACAGGATGGTCACTTCAATGAACTGAATGGGCCATGGGAAAAAGAGGACTTTTATGAAGATATGGGAGCATTGATATTTGACGCCGATGGAGATGGTTATGCCGATCTATACATCGTAAGCGGAGGCAATGAGTTCGCTAATAATCCAGAAAAATTACAAGACAGATTATACCTTAATTCGGGCAATAGAAAATTTACAAAAGCGAAAAATGCGCTTCCCGAAATGCAGTCAAGCGGGTCGTGTGTTGTGCCCAATGATTTTGATCATGATGGAGATATTGACTTATTTGTAGGAGGCAGGATC
>VAPM010137407.1_pt1 | contig 11727 bp, 14 predicted proteins | sample 3395091 | NCBI WGS metagenome assembly VAPM01 (sample SAMN08290445, study PRJNA428436) | hydrothermal vent metagenome | isolation source: Deep-sea hydrothermal vent chimney 3 | place: Pacific Ocean: Juan De Fuca Ridge | reverse complement strand
TTTTTTCTTGGTTACTTTTTTCTTAGCAACTTTCTTTTTAGTCACTTTCTTTTTGGCTTTTTTCTTAGCTACTTTTTTCTTAGCAACTTTCTTTTTTGCTACTTTCTTTTTGGCTTTTTTCTTAGTGGCCATGTGTTAATTCTCCATGTTGAGGTTTTGTAATATTAAAAAATGTTAAAACTATGATTCTTTGCTCATGCCGTCTTCAAGAGCATGATCTGCCTGCACTTGAAGCAAGGTAACAGTACATTTATGCAGATCATCAAACTCGTCGATACCCGTTCCATATTGTTTGTTAACGCCATAAAAAAACTGGTTATGAAAACGAAAATTACCTTTCTTAAAAATAATAAAATGACACTCATTGGCTTCCCAATAGACTGCCGGCACTTGGGTTAACTCTCGATCACCCTTATACAATCGTATTTCACTATCAACTAATTGGGTTTCAATATCATGCCCAAAACGTTCAGCTAATGTTTCATTAATTATTTTTAATTCGTCAGGTGTAAAGTCTGGTATATCGCTCATGATGTATTTTCACATGGCCATGTAATACAGGCCTAAAATTTGATTATACTTAATAGGGGCAGCTATTGTCCTGATTATTGACACAAAAGTAAAATACTAAATCACGAAATAATGAAATGACTAAATTTTGAAATGTTAAATAATGGTATTTGTCGTGCTAATCACTGTGTTGCTGCTCTACTTTATTTAGAATTTTCTGCAATCGCGCAGCTGCTCGGGCAACATCGTCTCTCAAAACATCCACTTGCGCGATAAAATTATTAATTTCAGCCGGCTGTGGTATATCTTGAGATTCATAAACAAAATAATCTCTTAAATTGTCACGCATTTGTTGTGCACCTTGCTGCATCCACGACAAGCCGAGTTTTGAGGCTTGGGCAACACGGTAGGCAACAATATCTCCTGTTATATGCGATAGATGCTCTTCCCAATCGATTTCGATACTATCGAGCACTTGTTTCATTTTTTGGCCCAACAGAAGATCACCGCTTATTGCGACTTCACCTGAAAACAAGCCCTTAGTTTGAGCAGTATTTTCACCTAGGGTCATTTTCAATAAACCAATCGGGGTGCCTTTAATAACACAATCGGCCTCGCCTTCTAGCTGACTTTGGCAAATAATGCCTTTATTATCAGTCCGGCAATACACTCGAATACCAAGCCCCATTAATTCAATTTCAATGATTGAACCGTATAACGGTGCTAGTTTTTGAGAGTAGTCGGGATCGAGTTCGAGGTAACGATTGATGGCTTGTTCTAATACGGCATACAAAGCTTGTGTCGCTTCAATTTTCATAAAGCTCATTTCGGAAATAATGCCATCAACGATTGGATGGAATGTTTTTCATAATCTTCTTCATCAATAATCACTGCTGTTTTTACCACGATGTCGTGAACTGCACGTTTATTCTTATCAAACACAATCCATAGAAATCCCAAATACAGTGGCAATGCTGAAAGAATATAAGCCAGTGCGCGTAACACTGCGCTACGCAAATCTAAATCTGAAATAGTATTGTCTTGGTTGATTTTGACAATTTTGCAATTCAATAAGCGCTTACCCGGACTAGCGCCACTGGCCACCCAAAATAAAATTAAGCTGATAAACCAAATGAGATTAAATGCCCAATGATTGGTGATAAAACTAATGCTCAGTGGTAAACCATTAATCAGCAGATAAGCTGGCAATAGTAAGGTGAGTAACAAAACAAAATCAATTAATGTTGCCAGTAAGCGCCGCCAAAATCCGGCGTAGACAAGCTTGCCTGTTGTTCGAGTACTGGATTTACTTTGCACCGATGTCACAATTTATAACCTATGTGCAATGCAACAACACCACCGGTTAAATTATAATAACGGCAGCGTTCCAACCCGGCATCCTGCATCATCGATTTCAGCGTTTTTTGATCTGGGTGCATGCGAATGGACTCTGCAAGGTATTGATAACTTTCAGCATCATTTGCAATTAATTTACCCATTTTAGGTAATAGGTTAAATGAATATTTATCGTAGATAAAGTTTAACGCCTGATTGGTGGGTTTTGAAAATTCCAACACCATAACACGGCCACCCGGCTTAATAATGCGCAACATCGAGCGTAATGCTTTGTCTTTATCGGTGACATTACGCAAACCAAAAGCAATGGTAATGCAGTCAAAATAATTATCAGGAAATGGCAAGCATTCGGCATTGGCTTGCACGTAATTAATATTACCCACGATGCCTTTATTGACCAATCGAGTGCGGCCAACGTTAAGCATGCTTGCATTAATATCGGCCAAAATAACGTTACCGCTATCACCAACCAAACGAGAAAATTTTGCCGCCAAATCACCAGTGCCACCGGCGATATCCAACACCCGTTGGCCACGCCGCACACCACTACGTTCAATCGTAAAACGCTTCCAAAGCCGATGCACGCCCATCGACATTAAGTCGTTCATCACATCGTATTTGTTGGCAACCGAGTGAAACACCTCGGCTACTTTACCGGCTTTATCTGCTGAATTTACCGTTGAATATCCAAAATGGGTGCTATCGTCTTTCACTTGTTTGTCCATCGCCTAAAAATTTAGTTAGAAAATTGTTTGCTGTTATAGGTTATAGAATCATATATTAGTAACCAAGTAAATAGTCCGGGTAAAGAGTCCGGTTATTAATTTACCGATGCCTCAACACGTTTGTGGCCAGCGGCGGTTAAACGATCGAGGTATTTTTGCCATAATTCAGTGTAGTTTGAACCATAGTCATATAATGTTGACCAAGCGTAAATACCGGTATTATGATTATCATCAAAAAAGATTTGAACCGCATAATTGCCCACTTGTTCAATTTTTTCAATATTCACGTCTTGTTTACCAATTTGTAACACTTCCTGACCCGGACCGTGGCCGGCAACTTCAGCCGACGGTGAATAAACCCGTAAAAACTCCACCGGGATTTGAAAGGTTTGGCCATCGTTAAATGTAATTTCTAAAACACGAGACTTTTGATGTAAATTAATCTCGGTCGGTTTTGGTGATTCTGACATGATGCTATTTCCTATTTAATCTTTATTGGATAATAAGTGTTTTATAAAATATAACGGCTTAGATCTTCATCTTGAACCAAGTCGGTTAAGCGCTCGTCAACGTATTTTGCATCAACCGTAACCGTTTCATCCGACATATCAGATGCTTTAAATGAAACCTCATCCAACATGCGTTCCATTACGGTATGCAGTCGACGCGCACCAATATTTTCAGTGCGTTCATTTACTTCATAGGCAACTTGAGCAAGACGTTTAATGCCGTCTTTTTTAAATTTAAGCGTCACCGCTTCAGTATCCAATAACGCCGTATATTGTGCGGTTAATGAAGCATCGGGTTCAGTTAGAATTCTGACAAAATCATCGGTACTTAATGCTTGCAGCTCTACCCGAATCGGAAACCGCCCTTGTAGTTCCGGAATCAAATCTGAAGGTTTGGCCAAATGAAAAGCACCCGAGGCAATAAATAAAATATGATCGGTTTTAATCATGCCGTATTTAGTAGTCACGGTGCAGCCTTCAACCAATGGCAATAAATCACGCTGCACCCCTTCACGAGACACATCGGCACCACTGGTATTGGAACGCGATGTTATTTTGTCCATTTCATCTAAAAATACAATGCCATTTTCTTCCACGTTGCTAACCGCACGTGCTTTGATATCGTCCTCATTCACCAATTTAGCGGCTTCTTCTTGCGCCAATAATTCCAGTGCTTTTGCTATTGGCAAGGTTCGTTTGGATTTTTTACCGCTGCCAATATTTTGAAACATGCCTTGTAGCTGGCTGGTCATTTCTTCCATGCCCGGTGGCGCCATAATTTCAACACCAACCGCCGGTGCGTTTAATTCAAGCTCAATTTCTTTGTCGTCCAACTTACCTTCACGTAATTTTTTACGAAATTTTTGCCGTGTGCTGCTTTCATCTTCGGCATCGGATTCCACATCATCGGTATTAAAACCAAACTTGCGAACCGGTGGCAGTAAAATATCAAGCACACGTTCTTCAGCAGCATCGGCCGCGCGAGTTTTCACCTTGGCCATTTCAACTTCACGCGTTAATTTAATGGATGTTTCAATTAAGTCACGCACAATGGATTCAACGTCACGTCCAACATAACCCACTTCGGTGAATTTAGTCGCTTCAACTTTGAGAAAAGGCGCATTTGCTAATTTTGCCAAACGTCGTGCAATTTCAGTTTTACCGACACCGGTTGGGCCGATCATTAAAATATTTTTAGGGGTGATTTCATTGCGTAACGATTCATCAACACAACCACGGCGCCAACGATTTCGAAGTGCTATAGCAACGGCACGTTTTGCATCATTTTGGCCAATAATGTGTTTATCCAGTTCGGAAACGATTTCACGAGGGGTTAATTGCGTCATTCACTAAATCCTTATTACAATTTTAATAATTTAATTCTTCAATTACACGATTATGGTTCGTATAAATACAAATATCAGCAGCAATACTCAGCCCTTTTTCAACCACATCACGGGCACTCAGCTCAGTATTATCAAGCAAGCCTCGAGCCGCAGCTTGAGCAAAGGCACCACCGGAGCCAATTGCCATTAAACCTTCTTCAGGCTCGATAACGTCACCATTACCGGAAATAATTAACGAAGCCTCAGTATCGGCAACCGCAAGTAATGCTTCGAGTCGGCGTAACATTTTGTCTGTTCGCCAATCTTTGGCCAGCTCGACAGCAGAGCGAACCAAGTGCCCCGAATGCTTTTCGAGCTTCGCTTCGAAACGCTCAAACAAGGTAAACGCATCCGCAGTCCCACCAGCAAATCCGGCAATAACTTTATCATGATACAAACGACGCACTTTTCGAGCATTACCTTTCATAACAGTATTACCCAAAGTGACTTGACCATCACCACCAATCACGACAGAGTTGCCGCGACGAACGGACAAAATAGTAGTTCCGCGATATTGTTCCAAAAACTTACTCCTTACCTTAGCTGTACCGAATCTTATACTGGGTTTGCTATTGTACACCAAGCAGTGAATTGCAGCAGCAGCTATAAAATCCTGTGAATTCAATGAATAAAACACTAATCAAATTAATTTGGGGTGGCTTAACCGGGTTTCAAGGCCGTAGGACAATTCCTACGTAAAACTGAAAGTACGATATAGATTTAGAATTGCACCAATTTAGTGAACGAGGCAAAATTTATACAACTAACAATTGGATAAAATAAAAAATTCAATCAAATCAACGTTATACAAACATTTAATTTTACCGTATATACTTATTCAGTACGAATAACAGGGTAAAACACTACAGTATTAAAGCAAAATATCACGAAACTTCATAAAATCTACATATACTCTAAATTTATTTAAGAATAAATATTTAAAACGTAATAAAATCAATAACATAAATATTCTAAAAATAGCAGATATTAAACTGTAGCTGCTTTCAATTAACCGCCTTGGATACAACTCCAAGCTTCTAAAAATGAAACATAGACATCATACCTAACTCTCCTAAACTAAAATCAGAACTGTCCAATGATGTATTTATTTTTATTTTGTTACGAGCAGCAATTTTAAGTAACACAGAAAACGGTAACATACCGTATTTCAGCGAAACATTTTCCCACGTCCTTTAATCGCAAACTAAGAATTTTAAGAGAGTAGTTAGACAACAGAAATAAGGAATTAAAAACGATGGATACGACATTAAATCACTGCTATTACAGCCTCAAACATAACTGTTATCTCACACTTGACATTTTAAATTGGACAGTGTCTACTACAAAAATAAGCAATCAACGCTTGTTTATTCTATGTATAAACGTACAAAAAAAATGTAAATCTTTTGCTAAAGTTTTCTCTTATATTTTAAATAATAAAACGAAAACTAAATCATTTAGCCATACGATTTCTTTACGATGATTTAAATTTATCTTTTGTAGTTATGCTATTTGAGTAGGTTTACATACGTTCCAAGGAGAAATAATGAAAAACCATGCCATCAAAATATTAACCGGGCTATTAGTGTTAGTTTCACCGACTAGCCACGCTGCTGACATTGAAATAAGTGGTTATGCCACGTTTAAAGCGGTTGCTAATTCAAATAGCGACGGTGTTTCGTATAACCGCGAACTGGCAAAAACAAGCTATACCAATTTTGATACACGCGAAAGTAATGTCGGCATCCAGCTCTATACGGATATATCTCCAAAATTAGACATGACCGTGGTGTTATCAACCCGCGGTGGCGCACAACAAAAATACAATGTTGAAACCGAATGGGCCTATGCTAATTACAAAATAAGTAACGACCTGTCATTACGCATCGGTAAAGTAAAAGGTCCGTTTTACATGGTGTCGGATTATAAAGACGTGGGCTATGCCTACCCTTGGGTGTCACCACCAGAAGAAGTTTATAGTACCAACCCCATTCGTTCGGTGAACGGCTTGGATCTTGTGTACCAAACTAACTCCAATGAAGTCACTTATCTTGCTGAGGTTTATATTGGTGGTGGTACCAGCACAACGTATTTATTACCCAATGCAGTTGCAGCCGGTGTTTTAGATCCATTGGGATTTCCTATTGGCACGTCTCCAGGAACACAGGCTGATTTCGTAACACGCAATATGCTCGGCTTTAATACCAGTATTACCTATGAAGGTATCTCACTACGCTTGGGTTATTTTAAAACCAAGGTTGATTTTGGCCCACTAACTGATCTTGATGGTGCCTTTGGCGGTATCGGCATTACCGTGGATGTCAAAAATATCGTGATCTATTCAGAATATATTGTGCGTGATACAGCTCCCCAATTAGCCGCAGCTTTTCCGGATCAAACTGCGTCCTATATCACGGCAGGTTATCGTATAAATGATTATCTTCCCTATGTTACGATTGCCAAATTAGACAAAGGTAAAGATGCTAGCCCCTTTAGTTTAAAACAAGATTCTACTGCGCTCGGCCTACGGATGGAAATAGACGAATCCGCTGCATTAAAATTTGAAGTTGCAACCAAAAAAACCGGTGGCACAGGAAACTACGGTTTATATGACGCCCCATTAACAGGCACAGGTACAATCTATACCGTTGCTGTAGATTTACTTTTCTAGAGGATTACGATGATTACGTTACACAAAAATTTATTTCGTGCATTTGCCATAATAGCATTATTATTGTCAAGTATGGTTAGCCATGCTGCTATTGCAATCATTGCGCATCCTGATGTCGACGACAGCGGCATATCTAAAAAAATTCTGGCTAAAATATACTTAGGTAAAGTTAAAAGCTATTCTAATGGTGTAAAGGTGATTCCGTTTGATTTACCCAAAAAATCATCAATACACAAAACATTTTACAAAACGGTGGTAAAAAAATCGGATCGCGAAGTCAATCGTTACTGGTCCAAATTAAAATACACCGGTAAAGGTAAACCACCAAAACAAATTGATACCAATCGAGGTGTCATAAAATGGGTGGCACAAACAGAAGGTGGCATTGGCTATATTGACGCACGCTACGTAAAATTTTTAAAGAAATCCGTTAAAGTTATTTTAACCTTACCCTAAGCAATTAATTGGTATCGTTAATGAACATACGTAAACAGCAAAAAGTGAGATAAAAATGATTTTTAGACGCCTATCATTACTATTTTTCTTATCATTCAGTGCGTTTTCCGTTGCATTGGCAGCGGGAGACGACACCTTAAAAAGCCTGTTTATGTTTCAACAAAAAATGGCTGAAAGTGGTATCACCTCGGCCATGATGAAAATGGGCGAAATGTATGAAAAAGGCGAAGGTATCGAAAAAAGTAATATTAATGCACTCAAAATGTATCAACAAGCACAAGCTGCCGGCGATAAAAAGGCGGCTAATGCGATTAAACGCCTTAAAAACCAAAACGCTAATTCAAATAAAACCACTAAAGTTAATATTCCTAAAGTCAGAACCAAACCAAACCAAAGCCCTGAAGCTTTACGCCAACAACAAGCTCAAGCTGCTGCACGTACCAAAACCTTAAAAATAGCCAAAGATAAAGCTCGACGTGAACGAATTCAAAAACAAAAACGCGCTAAAGCAAAAACACGAAAATTAAAAGCAGCTAAACTAAAAGCCAAAGCAGCTCGCGATGCAAAACTACGCGCAGCTAAATCCAAAGCATTTAGAAAAGAAAAAGCACTTAGAGCCGCTAAAAAAGCCAAGGAAAATAAAAAGTTAACTCAAGCAGTTAACAACGTTATCCCAAAAACTGACTATGAAGAAGAAGAAGAAATCGTTTCTATCGAAACTAATGTGGCACCAGATGAAACACCAGAAAAAGGTTTTAAATCGGATCCATGTAAAAGTAAAGCCGCACGCTTATTATCAATTTGTCGTTAAATCTTATAATTTAAAATCTTCGACCAAATCATGTAACACAGCAGCGTGTTGTGCCACATCATGGCTTGCAATATCCACTTGAGAAATATTGTCTGTGGTTTGCATCGCAACATCATTAATCGCCACCACATTTTGATTAACATCCTCAACAACCGAGTTTTGCTCATCAGCCGCACCGGCTATTTGTATGCTCATATCATTAATGGTCGTAATATTATTAGTAATAATGCCTAAAGCTTCCACCGCTTGCTCGGTATATTCAACACCTTGCTTGGCTTGCTCTCGACCTTGTTCCATAGTTGCCACTGCTTCACGAGAACCGGCTTGAAGATTATTAATCATATCACTAATTTCTTTGGTTGATTCTTGAGTACGGGTTGCCAAGGTTCTTACTTCATCTGCCACCACAGCAAAACCGCGCCCCTGATCACCCGCACGAGCAGCTTCAATAGCTGCATTTAATGCCAATAAATTGGTTTGCTCGGCAATGCCATTTATCACCGACAACACATTACCAATATTTTCACTTTCTTTTTCTAAATTATTAATAACATCGGAGGCATTGCTAACCATATCGGCTAACACACCAACCGAACTTTTAGCTTCACCAACTACTTTTTTTGCGTTATCACTGTGCTGATTGGCTTCTTTAGTGGCAGAGGCCGTTTCATCAGCATGGCGCGCCACCTCTTGGGCTGTTGCCGCCATTTCATTAACCGCTGTTGCAACCTGTTCTATTTGAGATTGCTGATTTTGACTACCATTAGTTGCTTCTGCAGTAAGACTTTTTAACGAATCAGAAGTAGAATAAAGCTGTCTAGATTCTTCATTTATTTTCCCAATCATATCGCGCAAGGTTAGCGCCATTAAATTAAAACTATTAATCAAATCTCCAATTAAATCGTTACTCTTTATATGGCATGTATGGCTGACATCTTTATTACTAATGGCATGAGCAACATCAACAATGCTTTTCAATTTTTTAAGTAGCATAACTTTGACCAAAATAGAATTAACAATGCCAATTGTTATACCCGCTATAATACTACCCACAAAAAACCAGACATACATACCCGGCTTCCACGCCACAAAAAATTCCGCATAAAACGGAAAAACCACACCAACTGAACCGCCAAAAACGATAAAGGCCATTCGTAGATTACGTAATATACTCGGCTCAAATTTCATTTAATAAAATCCTTAGGATCAAACACTTAACTGAATTTTTAACAGACTTCAATAGCAACTATTGCTACACTTGTTTTTGTCGGCCATAAAACAATAAACTTGATAACCAAAGTATTATAAAGCATGATTAGCGGCATAAAAATAATAGGGTATTTATCGTACCATGAACCTATTTAATTTGAAGTTGGCATAAAGGTTAATCGCTATTTTAAAATCTAAATTTAAAAGTAACCGCCATTCCGGTAATGTTTTGAGTCGGAATTCACGGTTAAAACCTCAATATTATAAGTTTACGCGACTATAATTCTTGTATAAATCTGGGGTTATTTACTTAACTGTTAAGCTATTACTTCGACATTAAACATTCATAATGTGCATAATGAAATCGGCGATATGACACTCGCGTTTAACACCTTAACACAACTTAGAATTTTTAAATAATATAACACCGCAAATCAGCTACGCCGTCAATAAAACCATCGTTATCGAAGGACGGGCTAAATTAGCCGAAAGTCGCGTTCCTGAAACCGGTAATCAGCTCTACCAAATGAGTCATTATTCAAAAATAATTGCACAATAACTTAGCACCGAAAGCCCCTACACCAAATATATAAATGCAAATTACATACGTGCCATTTTACAATTAGCACCAATGCACGATAGCGGTACACTCCCGACATCATCCATGCCTTTGAACAAGCGATGCCAGAAATTTTAACTATTTACGATAAACACAAGCATGTCTAATATAATTTACTCCCCAATTTGCACTTTTAAATACCGCATCAAAAAAAATTTATGTTTTGCTACAAAAGATCAACTAGATGACATTTTTTAAATTGATTTATAAAGCTTAGTAGTAACGGAAACTGGAACTGTTAAAATTTGAATTCCAAACAATAATTAGAAATGTAAAATAGATAAAATCAAGCACCAAATTTTTATTCAAAAATAAACATCTCGCTACAAGAATCCGGTAAATTATTCTATACTTTATATGTGTCTATAAAGTACCAAAAATTATGCCCTTTTTCCAAGCCCGTTATTGGCGGCTGGTGTCAATGTCCGTATGCTTCGCTCATGGAACGCTGCACCGGGAAAATGGCCTGTAATCGAGATTCAACATTTTTTCTCTCATGCACAAAATTAGCAAACTCATTAAAAAATAATTCCAGTTTTATTTTGGGTTTTGATACTACAGAAACATTATTAACACACTCACAATCAATGAAAATTCGATGCGGCGGTATATTAGGGATGCAACGCGTAATGGATATCGGAATTAATTCACCACCAGTCATTCCGGATATTATTGCCACTGCAGAATTGCTTTATAACGAAGCCAGTAATTTTCCATTTAACGAAATTGTGCAAGATATCAAGTTATTTAGTCATCGTAAAAAACATCATTCTTAAATCCATTTAAAATAATTTCTAAGCTACGCCATTATCTATATCGCATACTCCGAATAACAAACAATATCCTCCCCGGAACACGACCATTCACTTCGAGAATCCCAAAAAATTCGTGCATTGGGTTTTAGTGACGGCTCAACATCTAAAGAACCTGCAGGAATAGCGACCAAACCTAACTCTGGTACATCACGCGGCATAGGACTACCGCACGCACTACAAAATAAACTATAAAACCGTTCAGCTTGAGGAACATTAAATCGATTTAATAATTTCTTACCCGCAAGCCAATTAATTTTTTCAACTTTCACCATTATATTACTAGCATGACCCGTTCCAGTGGCTTTACGGCAACGTTGACAATGGCAATGATAAAAACGCTCTGGCACGCCAATTATTTTATAGCTAATTTGACCACACAAACAACTCCCTTTAAATATTTCTGTCAACATCATTGCCTCCATATCATTAAAACCGAGACCCCGGCTCAAAAGACTACCGGGGTGACGGTTATTTTCAAATTTAGGTTTTAAAAAATAACCATTCTTCTTATACCAACATAAGAACCAAAAACAACTGTTACCGGGATGACCGTTATTTTCAAATTTGAGTTTTAAAAAATAACTATTATTCTTATACCAACATAAAAACCAAAAACAACCGTCACCCCGGTAGTCTTTTGAGCCGGGGTCTATTGCTCAAG
>VAPM010449892.1_pt1 | contig 11733 bp, 13 predicted proteins | sample 3395091 | NCBI WGS metagenome assembly VAPM01 (sample SAMN08290445, study PRJNA428436) | hydrothermal vent metagenome | isolation source: Deep-sea hydrothermal vent chimney 3 | place: Pacific Ocean: Juan De Fuca Ridge | reverse complement strand
TGGCGCTATTACTGGGCAGTATGTTTTCCAATACACAGGCGGAAGAATCACAAGCGGTGGTGCTTATGTATCACCATTTCGGTGTGGACAAATACCCATCAACCAATATTCGGCTCGCGCAATTTGATGCCCACCTGGATTATTTAGCACAGGCGGAATATCAGGTCTGGCCGCTGGCAAAGGTGGTGGATTATGTGCGCAGGCAAAAACCTTTTCCCGGGCGTGTGGTGGCTATTACCATTGATGATGCTTATCAGTCGGTGTTTGACGAAGCCTACCCAAGGCTGCGTAAACGTGGCTGGCCATTTACTGTTTTTGTTGCCACTGATGGTGTTGACCGACATTTCCAGGCCTACATGAACTGGCAACAGATGCGTGAAATGCAGCAGCATGGTGCGAGTTTTGAAAATCACTCGGCAACACATGATTATTTGATTCGACGCAGGACAAATGAAACAGCGGAACAATGGCACAAGCGCATGAAAGATGACATTGCTCGTGCCCAGCAGCGTATTAAAACAGAACTGGGTAAGGCTCCTGTATTTTTTGCTTATCCCTACGGTGAATATAATGCGGCCTTGGCAAAGCTGGTAAGTGAGATGGGGTTGGTGGCCTTTGGTCAGCAATCCGGGCCCATAGGCTTTAGTGCAGATTTACGGGCTTTACCACGCTTCCCTATGGCGGAGCGCTTTGCAGCTTTGTCAGATTTTAAACAAAAGCTGCAAAGCCTCGCTTTTTCTATTACGGCAATACACCCATGGGAGCCAGTGGTTACGATAAAGGAAGCGCCACGAATGGAGATCGAGCTAGCAAAAAGTGATGCGCGACTGGATCAGTTATCATGTTTTGTATCAGGCCAAGGTGCGGTGGCCGTTGAATGGCTGGATCGAAAAACGCGACATTTTTCAGTGCAGGCACCAGCCTCCTTGCCGCGCGGTCGCAGTCGTTATAACTGCACTGCACCATCATCCCAGCCGGGACGCTATTTCTGGTTTAGTCATTTATGGATTGTGCCCTGACCAGAAAACAGGAAAGTTATTTCATGCACACTCTTATTCAGCCTCATCAAAACGTCGCGCGACAAGGTCTTCCAGTGCATCCAGTGCTTTTGTTTCATCTGCACCGTCAGCAATCAACTCCAGTTTTGTGCCTTTGGCTGCGGCCAACATCATTACTCCGAGAATACTTTTGCCATTAACTTCAGTGGTTGTTTTAATCAGTTTGATATCACTGCCAAATTGACTGGCGAGTGCCACCAGTTTGGCGGCAGCACGAGCATGCAGGCCAAGTTTGTTGTTGATGGTAACGGAGCGGCGGATCATGTTCGGGAGATTCCTGTATTTGGTATTACTTTAGGCTTCGTTGCGGCCAGGCAACAACATAACACCTTGACGCCCGCCGTCCACAGCGCGCTCAGCCATTTCAGTGAGTGACAGTTCGGGATAATTGAGCACTCGAATCAGCATGGGCAGATTGAGACCAGCGACTACCATTACATTAGCAACGCGCACAAGTCGGCAAGCAATATTCGAAGGTGTTGCGCCACAGAGGTCCGTGAGAACTAATACACCGTCACCGCTATCCAGTTCGATAACCATTTTTTCAGCGCGTTCGGCCAGTATATCCAGGTCATCATCCAGTGGCACGCTTAGCACGCGGGTTGCCAGCGGGCAGACACTGAGTGTTTTGACGCTGATATCCAGCATAGTATAGCCAAGAGATTCGTGGCTTACTAAAAGAACACCGATGGTCATGACAGATACTCAGTCAGGGCAAGTCACGATGACGAATGATGACGTTATCGCGTTGTTGCTGAAAGTATCGGCCAAGACGTTCGGTTAAATATACCGAGCGGTGTTGGCCGCCTGTGCAGCCGATACCAATAGTAAGATAACTGCGGTTGTCTGCTTCAAAACAGGGAATCCAGTTGGTCATCATGCTTTGTATTTGTACAAAAAAACTTTCTACCAATTCCTGACCTTCAAGAAAATCTGCAACGGGTTGATCTCGGCCAGTCAGTGCGCGCAGTTTGTTTTCCCAGTGTGGATTAGGTAAGCAGCGTGCATCGAAAACAAAATCTGCATCCACTGCCATACCATGTTTAAAACCAAATGATTCAAACAAAATTGACAACCCGACCTGTTGCTCACCTCGTATACGTTCACGAATAAGGTCGCGAAGCTGATGTACATTACTTCGGGTGGTATCGGTAAACAGGTCCGCACGGTCAATAATAGGTTGCAGCAGGCGTCGCTCATAATGAATGGCTTCCTGCAAAGGCATTTCTTCTCCACTCAAGGGGTGTTTGCGACGGGTTTCACTAAAACGCTTGAATAACACTTCATCATTAGCATCGAGGAAAATCACTTCGCAATCAACGCCCGCATCTTTCAGTGTATCGAGAATTTCCGGGAAACGACTGAGATCCATCGGTGGGTTGCGGGCGTCAATGCCCACAGCGGCCAGCTCACCCAACTGCCCGGGAAAGGCGTTCATTTTTACCGCAAAATCAGGCAGCAAGCCTACCGGTAAATTGTCGATGCAATAATAACCCTGGTCTTCCAGCACATGCAGTGCTGTGGATTTTCCGGAACCAGAGACGCCGCTGATAACAACAAGTTTCATAATGTGTGATGCACTTTAGTTTGAGGTTGAGTTAATTTTCTGTTTATTAAGAAGGTGTAGTCGTTTGCGCCTGAATCAACTCACGCTGTCGCTGGCTAAAGGCTTCGGCAGCATTGTATCCTTTACGCAATAAAATATGGTCCCGCACTGCGGCCTCCACCAGCACGGCGAGGTTGCGCCCTGAAGCTACCGGTAGCGTGGCTTCAGGGATTTCGACATCGAGAATCATGCGTTTACGATAACTACCTTTCAAACGATCTACTTTATGCAGATCCTCCGCAGCCAGTCGCTGTAGATGCACAATCAAACGCAAATCTTTATTGAACTTGATAGCACTGTCACCGTACATGGCACGGATATTCAGAATACCCAGACCACGTACTTCGATAAAATCCCGTAAGACTTCAGGACAACGGCCACGCACGGTATCGGGCCCCACTCGTGAGAACTCCGGGGCATCATCCGCAATCAATCGATGATTACGAGAGATCAACTCCAACGCCAGCTCACTCTTACCAACACTGCTCTCCCCGGTAAGCAATACACCCATACCATGCACTTCCAGAAACACGCCGTGTACTACTGTTTTTTCTGCCAGTTCATCGTCGAGATAATGGCGCAGACTACTCATCAGTTTTGCGCTGCCAAGATTGGACAGCAACAAAGGTGTCTGGGTTTTTTCACAAAAATGACATAAATCATCTGGAGCAGATTGCTGTTCAGCAATCACTACGGCTGCCGGTTTACCTGCACATAATTGTTCAATCAGTTGTTGGCGTGATACGGCATCCAGTTTGTTGAGATAATCAAGCTCTATTGGCCCCAGTAATTGCAGCCGATTGGGGTGAATAACATTGAGGTAACCTATCAGCGAATGGCCTGAAGTATCAGCGCTATACCTTAATGTTCGCTGTTCACCACCGCGTCCAGCAAGCCATTGTAAGCCCAGTCGTTGTTGATAACGTTGGAATAAAAGATTGACGGTAACAGTGTCATTCATAAGCTGGGGGTACAAATTCCAGTTGTTCGATATAGGTTAGTGACTGTGATCCCAATCAATCAGACAATCATAAAGTGACTGGCTGTTAGCCGCTGCCCTCAATTTTTCACACAATTCATTATCACTGAACATTTCGGCTAAACGCGCCAACAGTTGCAAGTGCTCTTCGGTGGAATTCTCAGGCACCAATAATGCAAACATGAGATTGACTGATTGGCGATCGAAAGCATCACAATCAATACCATCAGCCAGTTGTACAAAGGCACCAATCGTCTCTGCGCTATTTTTGAGGCGTCCATGTGGTATGGCAACACCATGATCAATGGCTGTAGTGCCCAGGCGTTCACGGGCAATCAAACTGTTAAAGATGTCGTGTGCATCCAGCGTATCCGGTGAGCACTTCACAAAAAGATCGCTGAGTGTTTCCAGCGCACGTTTTTTGCTGGCAACAGGCACCTGCGTAGCAATGCGTTCAGGTGTGATAATGTCAGAAAATTGCATGATAATATCGGAATGATAAATAAAAAATGGGTTTAATAGCGTGTGCGGGAGTTTTCACTCCCACACACACAATGTTATTTTTGCACAAGCTCTGGGTTATTCCTGCGAAGCCTCTTCTTGTAACGAGGCCTGCAACACAGAACTACTACCGCGATGGTGATTAGAACGTTTTTCTTTGTGTTTTTTCACCTGGCGATCAAGCTTGTCGATTAATGCATCAATGGCCGTGTACATATTTTCATCTTCAGCGGCCGCAAAAAGATTGGCACCGTTAATATGAATCGTGGCCTCCGCTTTTTGCCGCTGCTTTTCCACACTGAGAATAGCATGAACATGGGTCACCGTATCGATATGTCGCTCCAGCTTGGTCAGCTTGGTGGTAATATAGTCACGAAGCGAATCGGTAATTTCAAGATGTTGGCCGGTAACATTAACTTGCATAATTAACTCCTTTAGTTGTATCCAACGTCCATTCGGCTGCTATTTTTTGTTAGCTGAGGTTTAGACAAGCCGTTTACGTTCATTGGATGGTGCGATGGACATTGCTTCACGGTATTTTGCTACCGTGCGACGTGCCACATTGATACCCTGATCACCCAGCAAACCTGCCAATTTATTATCACTCAATGGCTTGCCCGGCTTTTCAGCGGCAATCAATTTTTTCAAAATTGCGCGAATGGCGGTGGCTGAACATTCACCGCCCGTCGTCGTTCCCACATGACTTGAAAAGAAAAACTTCAGTTCAAATATGCCACGAGGGGTATGCATATATTTTTTTGTGGTGACTCGGGAAATGGTTGATTCATGCATTTCCACAATTTCTGCGATATCGTGCATCACCATGGGTTTCATGGCTTCTTCACCGTGATCAAAAAAGCCGCGCTGACGATCAACAATGGTTGTTGCTACTTTTAGCAACGTTTCGTTACGACTGCGCAGGCTTTTAATAAACCAACGTGCTTCCTGTAAATTATTTTTCAAAAAAGTGGCATCTTTGCTGTTATTGCGTTGTGCCATTTTTGCATAAAGGCTGTTAATGCCGATTTTTGGCGTGATGTCCGGGTTCAGTTCCACACGCCACTGACCTTTTATCTTTTTCACAAAAACATCGGGAATAATGTATTCAGGCTGACTCTCTGTGATATGTCCGCCGGGTCGCGGATTGAGGCTTTGCACCAGCTGAATGACATGCTGCATTTGTGTTTCGGCCAATTTCATGCGGCGCATAATCAGTGGATATTCACGTTTGGCCAAAGAATCAAAATGCTCTCTGAGCAACACCTTTGCTTCAGTCAGCCAGGGTGTTTCCGCATCGTAATACTTCAATTGGATCAGCATACATTCGCGAAGATCACGGGCAGCAATACCGGGCGGGTCAAAATTTTGCACGCGGTGTAATACCGCTTCGACTTCATCCAGTTCAATGTCGTTACCTTCGGACAAAGATTGATGCAGTTCTTCCAGCGATGTACTGAGATAACCATCATCATCAACAGCATCAATAATGGTTGTGGCAATGGCCTGGTCGGTTTCGCTGCAAGGGGAAAGATTCAGCTGCCATAATAAATGATCTTGCAGGCTTTCGCTGCTGCTATCCGCTTGTTCGTAATTTAAGTTCTCGCCATCGTTATTATTCCGCGAAACAGAGCTGTAAGAATCGACGTAGGTATCACTGTAGGAGTCTTCCCATTCACTGTCGGTGGGCAGATCGTTAGGAATTTCCTGTTCCTGTTTGTCCACAGCACGGTCAGCGACATCGATGCTTTCGCCATCTTCACTCCGGTTTTCAATACGATTTTCACCACTGTTGCTGTCAGCGGCGGTGCTCGCTTCGCCATCATTCCGTTCACCGCTGTCGTTTTCACGACGTTCCGCAGCGGCCTCCTCTGTAATCTCCAGCATCGGATTGGATTCAAGCGCCTCCTGAACCTCCGTTTGCAGCTCCAGAGTAGAGAGCTGTAACAAGCGGATAGCCTGTTGCAACTGAGGGGTCATGGTCAGGTGCTGACCCAGTTTAAGCTGTAAAGTTTGCTTCATTGATTGCGAGTCGGGCCTTGGCCAAAGTCGCTTCTCCCAAAGGGGGGCGATCTTTATTGCCTGTTATTTGTTGTCAGTTTACTCCAAACCCCGGGATGTTGAAGACTTGGCAGGTATTTATTTTTTATGCCTTCAATAGACACGGTTATATGTCAAAGCTTGAAATCCTGTCCCAGATAAACGTCCCTGACGTGAGAATCTTTAAGTACGTCCTCCGGGGCACCTTGAGCAATCACTTCACCGGCATTCATAATATAGGCACGGTGGCAAATCCCAAGAGTTTCTCTTACGTTATGGTCAGTAATCAGCACACCGATATTGCGCTCGGTTAAGTGGTTGATTATACGCTGAATATCCAACACAGAAATGGGATCAACACCGGCAAAAGGCTCGTCTAGTAAGATGAATTTGGGCTCAGTGGCCAGTGCGCGGGCAATTTCCACCCGTCGGCGCTCTCCCCCCGAGAGGCTCATGCCCAGCGAATCACGAATGTGATTGATATGCAGCTCACCCAACAATTCGTCCAGCTTGCATTGTTGTTGCTGCCGCGTCAGGTCGGTGCGGGTCTGCAATATGGCCAATAAATTATCTGCAACACTGAGTTTGCGAAACACTGAGGCTTCTTGTGGCAGGTAACCGATACCCAAACGGGCCCGCGCATGCAATGGATAATGAGTGACATCATGATCATTGAGTTGAATCTGACCATGATCACACGCTACCAGCCCAACGATCATGTAAAAGCAGGTGGTCTTGCCTGCACCGTTGGGGCCCAGCAGGCCCACCACTTCGCCGCTACCCACAGTGACGGAAACCTTTTTTACCACCTGCCGTGATTGGTATTGCTTGGCAAGGTCGATGGCTACCAAATTGCTCATGGCTGAGCGTCAGTTTTTTTGGGGCGCGGTTGCAAGGTAACGGTCACTCTCTGCTGCTCACCTGTCTTGTTGGTAGCGCCGCCTGCATTGGCTAGCACTCGCTCGGCATCGGGGTCATATTGAATGCGATTACCGCTAAAACGATTTCCTCCCTGCCAGAACTGTGCTTTGCCCATCAGTAGCACCTGTTTGCTGTTCGCGTTGTATTCCATGCGCTGACTGCTGCCTTTCACGATTTTTCCGTCCGCCCGTTCTTGCAAATAATGCGCTGGCTGACCCTGTGCGGTAATGCGCTGCAATTCTCCCTCTTTGCTGTACACCACCACTTCATCGGCACGCATTTCAATGCCTCCCTGACGCACTATCACATGGCCGGTGTAGGTCATTATTCCCAGGGCTTCGTCAATCTCTGCCCGATCAGCCTCAATATGAACAGGCTGTTGGCTGTCATCGTTACTGGCCAATGCCAGTGCGCTGAACACACAGCTCATCAGCAATAACAGGAGCTTAAGGCGCATAAACCCCTCGTACCTGCGACAATAATTGTACCTGCCCCTTGCGGAAATACACTTGCAGACCCACTGTTTTCAAGGTGTCTTCATTTTGCACAATGGTGGCTGCCTGATCCGTTTCTGCATAATCATCCGCTGGCCGCACTCGCACATCGCGGGTACGAATCTGTAAATTGGCCGATGCCACCTCATCAGAGTGGCGTTGAATGGTCACTGAGCCATCCAGGAAAATCTGCTCATTACCCTTTTCCGCACGACCGATTTCCGCCACTGCCGTCCAGCGCTGACCACCGGACTGGAAGGCGGTAAATTGTGGTTGCGTAAATTCGCTGCGATCATCATCGGCGTAGTGTGCCATATGTGTGGCCCGGAGTTGATATTGCGGTCGCCCCTGCTCATCTAATACTTGTGTGGTGAAATTTTCCATGAATGAGTCCGGCACCCCCTGAGTTTGTGGCGTCACTACGGGCCCCTTATCCGGCTGTTTCTGAAACAGCCACACACTGAGCCCTGCGACAAGCACAACCAGCAGGGGGACGGAAAATTTCCACAGGCGCTGAAACAACATTCAACACCTAGATCCTGCAAGTGGTCGTGCTTGCACAGCGCAAGATATTGATTCGTAAAGCGAATAACACCTTTGAGCGTGATTTTTATTGTGATTGCCGAAAAATTTCATATTGCTATACGGATTAAGAGCTCGCCTAAAATACCTACGGTTGGTGTGCTGAGTGAGTACGAGCGTTTGAGGATCCAGGTAATATTTGATCCGGCAAACGATCTACTGCAAATAATGCTGCATAGCGGCATCCAGCGTTCCCTGTGCCTCCATAATCAGCTCGCAGAGATCACGCGCGGCCCCCTGTCCGCCATTGTGTGGGGTTTGCCAATGAGCGTGCTTGCTCACCAGTGCATGGGCATCGTTGGTGGCTACGGCTAACCCCACCCGCAGCATAATGGGTAAATCCACCACATCATCACCCATGTACGCCACCTGCTCTGCGTCGAGCCCTAGTTTGGCAATAAGCTCTTCAAAGGCGGGCAGTTTTTCCAGTTTGCCCTGATAAACATGTTTGATGCCGAGATTGGCCATGCGGTGTTCCACCACTTTTGATGTACGACCCGTGATGATACCCACCGCTACACCACTGTTTTGCAGCATTTTCATGCCGTGACCATCACGGGAATGAAAGGCTTTGTATTCCTGGCCATCGTCACCGAAAATCAAACGACCATCGGTAAGCACGCCGTCCACGTCAAAGATCAGCAGTTTGATTTGGGCCGCTCGGGCGAGAATATCTTTCATATTGTTAGTCCTGGATTTGGTCCTTGGCTTTTTTAATGTGAATTAAGGGCTAAAACACCTTCATCCAAAAACAACGAGCATTTAACGCAAAGATCGCAAAGTTTTTGCGTGTTTTTCTCTGCGTCCTTTGCGTCTCTGCGACCTCTGCGTTTATAACCCGGCACTTGTCAGTACCACTATAATATAAATCGCCCAATACACTAAAACGACTGTACTAAGGCTTTAAACTCCTGGATTCCGGCTAAAAACAGACGAAACGATGGTGTTTTCAGTAAAAAGTGTTAACAGAGTGATTAGCCCTTAATTTACATTTTAAGGAGCTGGTATCAAACCACGCCTGCGCGCAACAAATCATGCATATTCAGCGCACCAACAGGCTGCTGTTGTTCGTCCACGACCATCAGTGAATTAATTTTGTGCTGCTCCATCAGGCTAAGTGTTTCTACTGCCAATTGCCTAGGCTGCGCTGTCTTGCAATGGCGTGTCATCACTTCGGCAATACCAATTTGATGGACATTAACCTCGCCATGGTCCAGCACCCGGCGCAGATCACCATCGGTAAAGATGCCCGCCAGCTTGCCATCGGCATCAACGATACCCGTCATCCCCAGACCTTTTTGCGTCATTTCCAGTAACGCTTCGCTAAGACTGGCGGTATCGCTCACACAGGGAATACTATCGTTGCCGTGCATAATATCTTCCACATGCAGCAATAAACGTCGCCCCAGTGAACCACCGGGGTGCGACAGTGCAAAGTCATCCGCAGTAAATCCACGCTGTTCCAGCAGTGATACCGCCAGCGCGTCGCCCATCACCAGCGCTGCTGTGGTGCTGGAGGTGGGGGCCAGCCCCAGTGGGCACGCTTCTTTTTCCACACTGACATCAAGGTGCGCATCGGCGGCCCCGGCCAGGGTGGACTCAACTTTGCCGGTGAGCGCGATAAGGGGCACTCCCAGGCGTTTGATCAGTGGCAGAATGGTGAGGATTTCAGTGGTTTCACCGGAGTTGGATAACGCCAGCACCACATCATTGCGGGTGATCATGCCCATGTCACCGTGACTGGCTTCACCCGGGTGTACAAAAAAAGCGGGGCTGCCAGTGCTGGCCAGGGTGGCGGCAATTTTTTCGCCGATATGGCCTGACTTACCCATGCCCAGCACCACAATGCGGCCTTCGCAGTCATACATAAAGCGGCAGGCATGCACAAAATCCAGGCCAATGCGGCCGGCAAGATCGGCTATGGCTTTGGCTTCAATATCGATGACCGCAAGGGCCATTTGTTCAAGTTTAACGGGACTCATATTTTTTAGTTATTACCTAAATACTATGCCTGAATCTATCAGCCCAGGCCCGTCATGCCCAGCCATATCATGTAACCGACAAAGCAGGCCAGCAACAACCCGCCTTCAAGGCGGTTGATACGGCCCGGCCCTCTGAAACCATAAGCCATCAAGAATAATACGAGGGTTAACCCTGCCACGACAGGAAAATCACGTTGTAACACTGCCGGTTCCAATACGCTGGGGGCAATCAATCCCGGCAAAGCCAGTACCGCCAACAAGTTGAACATATTAGAGCCAATGATATTGCCCACGGCCATATCGTCTTCACCCTTGAGGGCGCTCATCACCGAGGCAGCCAGTTCCGGCAGGCTGGTGCCGATGGCAATAATAGTGAGGCCAATGACTAAATCACTGACACCCAGATCACGGGCAATATCTACAGCGCCCCATACCAGCAGTTTGGAACTCAATACCAAAGCCACCAGACCCAATATGGCCCAGAATACAGCTTGTCTGGTACTCAGACTGGAGGGAACCTCCCTTTCAAATTCACCCGTTAACGGGTCTGCCACCGAGGCCGTTATTTGAGGATCAGAGGCCACAGCTTGTGAGCGCTTGCCCAGCCAGATCATCCAGAAAATCAATAAGGCCGTGGACCCCAGCAGAATAGTGCCATCAAGCACACCCAGCTCGCCATCAAGCATCAAGGCACCCGCCAGCAAGGTCACCGCAAACAACACCGGGAACTCGCGGCGCAAAATGCCGGAATCCACTGTTAGCGGCATAATCAGCGCTGTTACCCCCAAAACCAGCGCAATATTCGCGATATTGGAGCCCAGCGCATTACCTATCCCTATCCCGGGATTACCACTGCTGGCGGCCATACCGGAAACCAGCATCTCAGGTGCCGACGTGCCAAACCCCATAATGGTCATGCCGATAATCAGTGGCGACACCCCCAGGTTACGCGCCAGCCCTGCCGCGCCATGCACAAAACGTTCAGCACTCCACACCAAAAAAACCAAACCGCCAACCACAGCCAACCACGACATCCACATCTATTTAAAAACCTCCACTTACGGCACTGACAACGGGCTCCGCAGCCCCTTCCGCAAACCAGTAATGCAACACCAGTCCAGCAAAAATTACCGCACCAAACCAATGATTATTAAGAAAAGCCTTGAAGCAACCCTCGGGACTGCGATCACGAATCAGCCGCTGCTGATACACACCCAACCCCGTTGCTACCAATAGACCAAGAAAATAAAACGCACCCAATTCCAGTTTATTGCCGACAATCCACAGGGTGAGCAGAAACATCACCTGAATGCTGCCAATAATCATGCGGTCGGCATCGCCAAATAAAATCGCCGTGGATTTGACGCCAATTTTTAAATCGTCCTCGATATCCACCATGGCATACATGCTGTCATAAGCTGTGGCCCATAATACGGTGGCAATGAGCAACAACCACGCCACCAGCGGCACCTCGCCAGTCTGTGCCGCAAATGTCATAGGAATCGCCCAGCCGAAAGCCAGCCCCAAAAATACTTGCGGCAAATAGGTGTGGCGTTTCGTAAAAGGATAAATG
>VAPM010519356.1_pt1 | contig 11740 bp, 27 predicted proteins | sample 3395091 | NCBI WGS metagenome assembly VAPM01 (sample SAMN08290445, study PRJNA428436) | hydrothermal vent metagenome | isolation source: Deep-sea hydrothermal vent chimney 3 | place: Pacific Ocean: Juan De Fuca Ridge | reverse complement strand
TTATTGTTACCATTGTAGTTAGAGTTGTTGTTGTCGCCGAAGAAAGGCATATCCCAATCAGCAGAAACAGCAGTAGAAGCAGCCAGTACAGTTGCAGCAGCAATTGCTTGTAAAGTTTTCATATTTTTATCCTCAAAGATAGTTAATTTAAATGTGTTTTTCTTTATTACGCCCATAAGTATATCAGAATATTCTTATGTTTGCAAGTGTTATTTAGTATAAATGTAAACTAATTTTAAATTTCTATTACTATCATTAACTTATGCCCAAAAAATATCCATATTCCCCCGCATAATTTTCTTTAAATTATATTTTTTGGATGAAAAATGGTCAATAATAATATCTTCTTGGAATCGATACGTTCGAATTTTGTCGCCCCGCATTCCAGAACCCACCATCACAGAACGTTGTGTGTTCTTGTTTAACGCACTTTCGCCGTTAGCCATGCTGTCCAATATCTTTTCCACTGCCGCACGCGCATCCCGCCTGTTGGCGTGCTGGTTGCGACTATCACGCTGTTGCTTGACGCCGGTCGGTAAATGGATACATTTGACTGCCGATAAGGTCTTGTTTTTCTTTTGACCACCACAACCAGTTGACTTGAACAGCTCGAAATGGAAATGACAATCATCACGCAACATATAGTCCGTGTTGGTGCCATAATCAACATCAAGTACTGCGACTGTTACGGTAGACGTATGAACCCTACCACGATTTTCAGTCGGAGGTACCCGTTGGATTCTGTGTCCACCAGATTCATTTTCTAATTGGGTTAATTTTTTGCCGTTGATTTCAAGCGATAGGAATCCATCGCGCTCGGCGAGACGTTTTGACTTTCAGCCAAGTTTTTGAAAGGTTTTTTCGTAGATTATAGCAAGGTCGTTAACAAACAGCTTCGCATCTTTGCCACCTTCGGCCGCCCGTATTTCTAATATTTTTTTCATTGTTTTCTCCTGTTCAATTTATCTTTAATCCAACACCATAGTTGTTCTATGTAAAATAGTGTGTGACCGATGACGACTATAATGCCCCACACGATAGGCGCAATTATTGGCATACCATGACCCCAGTCATCAGTATCTATGTCTTTTTGCATGAGCCACCGATAAAGTTTTCTAATCATCACTTACACGCAATATACCGTATTTATAAGCCTTCGCTTCTGTTAAGCTAATCTCAACATCACCGCCACCTTCGTTGACAGCCCACACACTCCAAACTTCTTCGAGCGTAATCTACATTATCATTTTCAGTTACCCCCATGAACTATCATAACGGTAATGTCGTCTTGATTTTTGAAATATTCCATTTCCGTGTCTGTCATGGTTGGTTCAAAACAATCACGGTATATGTCACCAAAGATGCATACCGTCGTGTCGTCCCTTTCGTACCAGAACATATGTTTATAACTTGATTTAAAATTCCACATATTAATAAAATACTTTAAGTATTAAGTCACCCAAGTCGCCGATGCCTTCTCCAGCACCACCAGACAATTTATATATTGTGTGATTTGTTTCTACGATGCCTTTTTCTTCATCAATTTCAATTATCAAAGAAGAGCGAAAATGGTTGCCTATTTCAAACCGACCAGTCGGGTCTTCTTTGATGTAGCCTGATAGAATCATAGCTTTGTCGGTTTTTATTTCAATCCCGACTGTTTCCTTGATGTGTTTGGCAGTGTAGGATATGGTATTAAAATCCCAATGTTCAATTACACCACCATCTTTCTTACTCATGTCCATTATTCGTTACCATACCATTCGATTAGTTCAGAGACTGCCATACCAGCAACTACATCGGCACCAAGTCGTAGGATAGCTCTTTCACGTAACTCGCCTTCAGTTAGACCATCGATGATATCCAAACCGTCACGTACTGGTTGCGTAACAACATCAACAGTTGTTCCAATTGGGTCTTCTACAAAGTCAGTCACAGTATCAACAGCTTTGCCTACTAGTTTATCAAGTCCAAACATAATTTATTCTTCCTCTGGTTCACCTTGCCAAAGCATACTGTAACCTAATTCATAAGTATCGGTACACATTTCTTTCAGCACGTTAAACTTATTTAGGAATGCTTCATCGGCATGCGATGCTTCGTGTTGTTCGTATGATTGCCAATAGGTTACGATGGCGATGTGGTCTTCTGTAGCTTCGTGTTCGCCAACAGAACCATTGTTTGAAATGAAGCCATCGTATTTGAATACTTGACCTACGAGAAAACCACCTTCTTCGTTGCCGTATGTGTTCTTTACCACATTACACATATCACCAAGGGCAAGTTCTACGTCTTCCATCTTGACGCCTTCTTTGAGTTTTACCACATTGAACAGCATCTTGCCGCCGAAAGGAATTGTTACGGGTTCGAACATATTAATTTACCATTTATTTAAAGATAAGATATTATAACCTAAAAGACAACAAGAGTCAAGGCTTATATTGTTTCTATGAAGCACGGGGTAGTATCGCCCATCCAAGCGCCTAATTGGTTGAATTCAAAATATTCTATAGCTTCCTCTTCGTCCATTCCCTGTCCCATGAGCTTTTCTATTACTGCCGACCGCGAATACGCCGCAATTGGTTCTTGACCAAATCTTGTACAAATTCCAACTATACAATCGTCGAACCCATCCATCAGTAAAACTTCTGGATAGTAGTCGCGAAGGTAATCCATTTTAAGAGACACTGGAAACCTTCGTTATATCACATTCTGCTAAAGAATAGCTTCGCTTACCAATTACATTAAAAACGCAACCCTTAAACACTATTGGTTGTTGGTTTATACCACCGGCTTTTAGCCGTTCGTCGTAATCTATGTTAGATAATTTATCGGCAAGGTCGGCATGACTTTCGTCTAATTTTTCTTCGCGTGACCATAGTCTTTTTTGACTTTCGTATAGCTTATCTTTCTTTTCCTTTACTTCTAAAAGGGCATTCAACACTTGACGTTTTGTCATCTTTCTTTCTTTCCTTTTCATATCTATTTCCTATCTTGCTGGAGCTGCCGAAGGGACTTGAACCCTTAATTCAACCGTACCGAGGTTGTGCATTGCCAGTTATACTACAGCAGCATAATTATTTAAAGTAATGTTCTTTGCCATTGATTGTAGCATTTATAATTTCAGTATCTATAGTTGATGGTTGGAAGTCATCAAATGGACAATTACAGACAGCGTCTTCATAAGTTAATTCTTCTAGTTCGTCGGCAGGTATATCCAGCATAACAACTTGCTCTATCGTGTGTTCTACTACAATTTTAATTACGGGCATTATATTTCATCCTCTTTGCAATATTCTTCACCGAAACCGTCACGGAATATTCTTAATTGGTAAATCATTGTGGCTTCAATATTACAAAACCAAAAACAGAATTCATTAGGATATGTATTATTGATAATCCAAAGTTCTTTATCTAATGGATTAATCCACTGCTCTTGTGGTATAGTCGCAAAATGCACAAGTAAATGATATAGCCAAGTTATTCCCAAAAATACAATTCCTACTACGGCAAGAATTACTGCCAATATATTTTTCCATTGTGGTTTATCGTTAAAAGTTTTCATAATTAATCTTTCAAATATGCATAAGCACGATGGTATTTTTCTATACGATGGAAATCTTTTTGTCGTAAGCCCTTCATGCGCATCATCTGTGAATTGTGGTCAAGGTCTGCAATCTTAACTCTACGCGCATCGGGATTAAGTGCAATGCGATGTATGTAAATATCCATATAGTCCTCACCCGGTCTGTGTGTCATGCAGTCTACACCAGTGACAACTCGGGTACTGAAACCCAACGCATAAAGGTCATCTAAACCCAGCTCGGTGTCTTCAACAAGGTCATGCATCACTGCGATGCACATTAATTCATGGTCGTCGCCCTCGGGGTCAACTGTATTCATTACATGTAGACAGTGTAAAATGTATGGTTGCCCACCTTTATCAAATTTACCTTTGTAGTGTCCTGCCGCTAAATCAATTGCTATATCAAGCATAGTTTATTCTCCGTTGTCAAAAGCTCTGTTAAAAAATCGCCTATACCAAATACCAGAATTTTCTGGATGTGGGTCAAACATTTCTGCAAGGTAGTCTATAATAAACAATATGGATGTAATGGTATATGTTGTGCGGTCACCGAGTACCCCAAAGAACCAAAACGCAGTGGTTGTTACAAAGATTAAGGACACCATGTGATAAAAATTAGCACGGATGTGGTGTTTACCTATAAGTTTCATTATATTTTCCAGTTAGTTAAAACTGATTATAACATAATAGGCGTGTGGTGTCAATTAATCTTCGCGAATAATTTTTAAACCTAATACTTTTGAAAAGTCTGGAATCATTTTGCTGTTATATATTAGCCGCCACGTACCATCGGCGATCTGGTCAAGATGAATCATGTTTTTGTCTGTACGAACACCCGTGACTTTTGATAGTTCAAGTGTTTCGGCTGTGCCTTCGATTTGTATTGCGCGCCTTGTCATTTTCGTCGTTTCCGTTGATATAATTTCATAAATTTTTCCACTGTCATCCATTCACCATTTGATTCTATTACAGGCTCGAATGTGTCCGGGTCAACACAAGCCCCTACTGCGTGGTACACTTGATATGTCTTGCGGTTCTTTTTTCATTTTAGTATCCTTCGGATAATTTCATAATCTCTATCGCGCGGTGTCTTTTGAAATTCTCTCCAGATACGGTCAGGACATTTGTATATTTTCCATCCAAGCAAAAAGAATATTGGTGCTAAGAACCCACACACAAGAAAACCGATTAAGTATAGAACATCAAGTATCATTTCTTAGTTGTCTTGTCATTGAAAACAAATTCTTGTGCCCGACCAACCGCTATAGCCCTGTCCATTGCCATGTCAGATAATAACGACATAACTTCATATCGTGGGAAGTTTTCCGTATAGTTCGTGACTTCAAATGCTTCAACGGAATTCATGGCGTTTGCTTCAGCGTAAAACTCTTCAGATGAAGTATCACCATCTGTGGTGGAATATGTAACGGACTTTACGCCTTCGGCTTTTTGTTTTTCTAACCATTCTAGGTATAGTTTTTCATTCTTATTCATTACGCATTGTCCCATTTGAGTTTAATTTTGAATTCTTTTTTGTTTTCAACACAATAACACAGTTCTTGCACGATAACAAGAGCAATGTTACTGTGAAATATCACAATAACATTCCCTGCCATCCAAGTTCGATGCCTTCGCCTTGTTTATATTTAACTAATTCTTCAATAGCTGCGATTATTTTTTGTGGGTCTGCGTCATAGAACCCAGATGAATTAATGTTATTTATTTCAATAACTTTAAGTCCATCAGCAGTATCCGCAATATCCATCACAAAAGCAGAAGCAGGCATCCACGTGTATATCATACGTGTAGCAAAATGATATATGCGCTCGTCAATATCGGACGTTGTGACCAGTTGACCACCAAGCTGGTACATACTAGCAGTAACAACTTTCTTGTTGACAACAAACAATCGATATTCGCTGTATATTTTCTTAGCAGAAGCTACCGCAATAACGGTATCCTTATTGAGCATCGGAATGTCAACTAATTCTTCTGTCATAAATTCTTCCATAAATTTGATAGACTGTTGCCAATCTTTAAAATCATATTTACTTTTTACTTCACCGTTAAATGTTTTGGAATCCAATACAGGTCGAACAAAAACGTTACTGCCTTCGAAACCAGACAGGTCAAAATATTCACCCAGTGGTTGCACGATACTGTCGGGGTTCAGGATATTATCTAACCCAAACCCTTCACTCCATTTTTCGTAAGTGAAGTTATCGTTCATGTATGTGCCGGGATGCCATCCACGCACCTTGGCTATGCGTGTTAACGATGTTGCCCCAAACGCCATAATGTCTTGTGTGGTATCAATGAATGGCTCTTCAACGTCATTAATGTCTTGTGTAAAAGAATCAAAGTCAGCTGGCATGATGCGGTTAGTGAATGGTACTGGTCTGACAATTAAATATTCAATCTCAAGCCGGTCTAATGCTTCTATGAATGTAACGTATCCGGCTTCATCCCATAAATCTTTTTGTACAATCCATAACATTTTATTAATCCTCTATCTTTTGCCACTGCGCATTATTCGGCCACCAATCTGGTAGGCTTTCGCCATCGTGGGTCATTGTCAATCCTTCATCGTCGTACTTGACTGTTACTGGAACCCATTTTCCTAAACCGTAAAGTTTATACTGCCACCTTCCAGGTCTGGTTGGGTAAGGGCGGCTTTGTCCACAACACTCGCAGGGTCTTATATCTGACGTTTCTTCATTCATACGACATTATATCACGAATAGGTTATGAAGTCAATTGGAGCTTCCTGCCGGATTTGAACCGACCTCTGCGGATTACGACACCACTGCATCGCCAGCAATGCTTAGGAAGCAAATAATTTGGTACTCGATGGTGGAATCGAACCACCCTAGACTGGTATGTAACACCAGCGCCTCCCCAATCGGCCAATCGAGCATTGTTTTTTTGGTCCTCGCGGCTGGAATCGAACCAACGTCGGGGCGGCACACATACCGGACCAATTGTTAAAGGGAATCGAACCCTACGGCGGCAGCCTGTCACGTACCAACAGTGACAACGCGAGAATTTATTTTTAGACTACTTCAACAAACGTACCATTGTTGATAGCCATTCGTATGTACCGCATCATTGTAATAGCCTTTTCTGAACTATTCAATGTAGCTTCTTGCACATCTTCTAGTGGAACTGGAAAACTATATAGCTTTCTTTCATAGGCAATCACATAGTAAATATGTTGCGCTCTGTATCTGCTCATTTCAACTGTATTGTTTTTAATTAAATCTGTTATGTTTATTTTTTCCATTTTATTTCTCTATAATAAGGGGTGTGTTAAGTGATGTTAAAACATCAAAAATTTTTTGTATCTGCGCTGTTGGTTTCCCACGCTCCACCTCACTTATAAACCGCGTACTAACATTTGCTACAATTGACAAGTCTTTTATTGTCAAACACTGTTGTTTTCTTTTATTTCGTATCATCTTTCCAAGCTGATTACTATCCAATATAAAAGTATGTGGTTGCCCGTCTAAAGTCAAACCAAAATATTCATTGTCTATTATTTTATCAACGTACTTAATTGCAGTTTTTTCAGTTAAAACAAAAAATTCTTTATTTTTCTTAAATCTAAATTCATATAACTTTACATGAATTTTAGATTCTACTTTTTGTGCATTTTCAATTTCCCTTTCATAAATTATAATAAATTTTTCAGGAACTCCAGTTTTGGAGTTTATTTTTTGCACTCGTTCTTTTGGTGTATTGTTTGTGTAGCCAATTTTTACTAAATTTGGCATGCTATTGTTTTTTAGAATGTATATAAATCCCATATTATCGCCCTGTACATAAATTATAATTATATTTATGCCCGTGCGGTAAAATAGTACTGTACGTGATTATTGATATGCTAAGTTGTTGAAAACTACATCTTTGAAAAATTTTTATCACGTACTGTAATACTATCCTGTTCTTTTTCGGCTATCTTTGAAAACTAATTTGCTTCCAGAGCCATCTTTGATACTTTCTAGTAGACGACAAAGCTCTGCGTAATACGCTTCGGCATTGTCTGCCGCTTCTGCCACCTTAGCTTCATCTACATAAATATCTATGCCCTTTAATCCTTTTGCTTTAAATTCAGCAAGCAACACTTTTACTTTTTTGCGATATTCAGACATCTTATTCACCGTTTAATATTTCGTTTAATTTTTCTTCTGTTGTTTCTGGAGGGACAGGACGATAGGTTTATGGCACGCCAAGCAGACGTTCGAACCAAGTGCTTCCGATTTTAAATAGCGCCGGGATATATGCCCACTTTCGCACACCCATGTAACATCGTCGTACCAAGCATCTGGTAAACCCATAAACAACTCACCAGCAATTTGCGCATCGCGCCATTCAAGAAGTGTGTCAAGTTTTTCCATTATTTTTGCCTATGTAGTACCGCAATCTGCTTAATACGTTGTTACAATATTCTTTTTCTTTGATATCAATTAAAGAATATTCTATTTTCTTTAACGTAGTCTTGATGTTCCAGCCACTTTGCGTGGATGATTCATAAAAATCTACCCAATCTATAAGATAGCCATGTTTATCAAATTCTTGAATAATAGTTTCGAGTGGCACACCTCTAGTTTCGTAGAGCCTGAATACGTTACCTATTATTAATAGTCCGTCTTCAGTCTTACCGTTGATTGTTAGCTGTCGTTGCTTTCTTCGTTTTGTGCGTTTCGCGTTGTCATTTCGTTATCCTCGTCTTCATTATTTTTGGTTGTTGGTATCACCCACATTCCACCTGGTGGTCTGCAAGTACATCGGTCACCACAGTCTGTAAAGCAAAGTTTTGTCCTAACCCAATGACCATTGGTGTCGTAGTAACCATCACTGTTGCCAGTCAAACTCATTGTTATTCCTTACTACAACCGAAACCATGCACTTCGAACATTTTTCTAAGCTTCGTAGCAGATTCCCTACCAAGGTCACCAACTTCCTTTAAGCTATTAACTTGCCGTAGATGCAATTTTATTTCTTCTTTTCGTTGATGCTGCACTACACGAGCAATACGAGCACCAAATTCAGCCCCACGCTTGCCAGCTAAAGTAGATTCTGGGTTGTTCTCGTCAAAGTCATCTGGTACTTCTATTTCAACTGTCTTGCCTGTTTTACTATCAACCAAGTTTTTAAATTTTATTGTTTTCATTTTTATACCCATCTTAGTTTTCTCCAAAAATCTCTCATGCGACCCTTTGTCCACCGCTCTTCCCACGATGCCTGTACATTTTTAACCTTTATTTGGCTGTGTCATCACGGATTGAACGTGAACTAAGGGCTTAAGATGCAGTTAAGCTGTGCCCCCGTGCTACCACGGTACTCAATACTTCGTCTAAAACTTACTTGTTGCCTCTGCTGCGATATTTTACTTCGGCAAGTTCACATCCAACTAATAATATTAAGCCTGTTCGAACCATTCTTTCGACTCGCGGTTTTTATAGCCTAAGCTGCATCGTTACTTAATACTTTTATCTTCAATTACTGTTGCGGATTATTCTTATCGCCTTCTTCAACTTTCAGTTATAGCTTACTGGATTTCCCTTTACACTACAACACAATTGTTTATTTAAGAAGTTCTTTATACTTCTCTTCTTGTTTATCAAGCACCTTATTATACTTATTGAAAAATTCAATTAGGAAGTCAAGCGCCGTTATTGTATCTTGTTTCGGCATTAGCTGCTACTCCGGTTGCAATGCAATGTGATTTGTATGCCTCATCTAAAAGATATTGACATCTTTTTAATTTACAAATGACTGCTTTTAACATTTCTTTCTTTTGTTCATCAGTTAGTTTCTGTTTCATCATCTCCCTCCTGTGTTGGGTTGCCACTAAAAATTCTTCCGATTACAGCCATGTGTTCATGGTCAGACGCATGCTCATTTAATATAGCGTAAGCGTGCCGCCAGCGAATAGTCATCGCTTCTGGTGCAGTGTACCTTATCGATTCTCGCAATGAGGTGAAGTGTATCCCCAAATCTGGCGCTACTGCAACTATTGAATCAATTATTTGTCCTAAATTTCTATCAGTCATATTTCAATCCGCCCCGTGGCATTTCATAAAATCGGCTTTTTCTTCTTCGTTCGTCATTTCGTATTCGACTATAGTTCGCATTCCTATAATTATAGGGTTAGGTCTACTACAACACCGCTGACCATTAAACGTTTGACCCAATAAATGTATTATGTTACAATTTTTACATACACATTCGTTTACATCTCTGGTTGTTCTAATCATATTTTTCTCACTTAGAAGCGATACAGGACTCGAACCTTACTTCAGTATGCGGATTTACGTTACCATATTCAAGGGGGAATTGAACCCCAACAACCCTCGTTACTGTGTGCTGCCAATTACACTATCACGCTATATTAATTCTTAATTCTTCAACTTTTAGTAACCCTTGACTTGCAACCAACATAGCATTAAGATTTCTTACTACGACTACGTTGGGATGTCTAACAGCGAGTAGTTTACTTTTAACTAACTTTCTGGTTCTATTTGAATGATTTCGTTCAGACTCAGAGGCTGATTCGGAAGTACACTCGTCATCAATCATAACAATCAAATGCTGTTTCGCACCGTTTTCAATATTGCGAATAGCATTCAAAACCGAAAAACCAATTTCTCCAAGTGAACCTAAACCTAAACTTTCACTAAGGACAGGAAATAAAATAATTTGGTCTTCGACGAGATGTTTATTCTCTTCTTCAACTAGTCCGGGATGCCAATTATCACCAGCATCTGGATTGAAGTATGCAACATCAAGTTCTTCGTAAGCTGCGATGAAATCTTCGCGCCACTTACTATTGTCGCATGTACCAAATAATCCAATACATATATTTCGCATAATTATTTCCTAATTTATCTGGTTGCCCCTGCTGGATTTGAACCAGCCGCCTTTCGGTTATCAGCCAAACGCTCTACCAAATGAGCTAAGGGGCAAAAATAAGCCACAATTTTATCAGCGGTTCTTGCCGCACCCGTCTAAGCTATGGGAGGTTCTGTGGTACCCGATGACCGTAGGGACTTTGTCAGCCTTTGGTGGACAAGAGTGGGAGCTAATCCCGTACAAGTTATCCTACGATTTACCATTTTATATTTTTGTTGTTCCTGCTGTTTGAATATTTTTCATTTTGTTGTAGTCGCTTCGTAACTGACCACGGTCTTCCTTGCTTAGAGAATTCCAATAACGTTTCATTGAGTGCGGCACCTTGGTATTCGCCTTTCCAGTTTTTCGTAACATTTTTGCAACCTTACCATTCATAATTTATAACCTATTTTTATTATTTTATTTGTGTTAATTTTTCAGTTAAATCCGCCAGCAATTCATGAACATATTGTCTATCGCCAATGGAATCATTGGCATATTCAAAAAAATCGTCGATACGATTGACAGTATGTTGATATGCATGTAACTGTTTACGTAATTTGATTATTTCGTTTTCTTGTTGTTCGAACATTTGACCTGTAGCTGACATATTGTAACCTATTGTGATTTAGTAAGTATATCAGCACAAAGGTGTATTGTCAACCCATTATTTGGAACCACCTATCAGATTTGAACTGATACCTAGACGCTAATCGGGCGTCTGTGCTGCATTACACCAAGGTGGCATAGTTGAAATTGTTAACTTGCACTGGATTCGAACCAGATTGGGGGTGTCCACTGTTTACCTACCCGTGTTACCATTGTCACTATACAAGAACAATTTCAAAATTTGGTGGGATTAGCCGGATTCGAACCCGCATCATTCCGCTTAAAAGGCGTGTCTCTACCAATTGAGTTATAATCCCATGTTTTGTTTGGTGCCCCGCCGGGGACTCGAACCCCGAACATACCGATTAAAAGTCGGTTACTCTGCCGGTTGAGTTAGCAGGGCATTATTTTGGTGGGTCCAGCGGGATTCGAACCCACAATGCGATTAACGCGTCGGATTAAAAGTCCGATGCCATACCAGATTAGGCGATAGACCCAAAAACCCCTTGCGTCATTTCAGACCACTTCAAGTAGGTTATTGTTTGGCTCCCCCGTCAGGATTCGAACCCGAAACTCAAGATTAACAGTCATGCACGTTCGCCGTTTACGCCACAGGGGAATTGATTTAATTTGGAGCTGATGCGCGGACTC
>VAPM010157859.1_pt1 | contig 11743 bp, 7 predicted proteins | sample 3395091 | NCBI WGS metagenome assembly VAPM01 (sample SAMN08290445, study PRJNA428436) | hydrothermal vent metagenome | isolation source: Deep-sea hydrothermal vent chimney 3 | place: Pacific Ocean: Juan De Fuca Ridge | reverse complement strand
TTTGTTAATTGTTATTTAGAATAGATAAAAATAGAGTGTTTAATTTGCTTATTTTTAGTTAATTACACTAAAGTGAAATTTAAAAATATTGAATACTGTAACAATAAAGACAAATAAACCTAGGCGTATTTGGTTTATTTTTTTAAACTTTTTTATTACAAATATGATAAATGTTAGGTTTTAAAAAAATGAAGAAAACATTATTTTTACCTATTACTTAGTCAAATACATTTTTCTTCGAGAATACAATTCGTAAAATTGATCATCTTTTAAATTCTCAATAAATAAAATACTTTCTCCTGTAGATTTCATTTCAGGACCTAAACGTTTATCTACATTAGGAAATTTATTAAAAGAAAAAACTGGTTGCTTAATTGCAAAACCATCAAGTTTAGGCTTAAAGTCAAAATCTTTCAATTTATTTTTACCCAACATTATTTTAGTTGCATAATTTACATAAGGTTCTTTATATGCTTTTGAAATAAATGGAACCGTACGTGAAGCCCTTGGATTTGCTTCAATAATGTACACTGTATCATCTTTAATAGCAAACTGAATATTTATTAATCCAACTGTTTTTAATGCTAAAGCTATATTCTTAGTATGGTCTTTAATTTGTTGCATTACAAATTCGCCCAAATTAAATGGCGGTAAAGTTGCATTGGAATCTCCTGAGTGAACTCCACAAGGTTCAATATGTTCCATAATTCCAATAATATAAATATTTTTACCATCACATATTGCATCTGCTTCTGCCTCAATTGCTCCATCTAAATAATGATCTAACAACAACACATTGTTTGGAATTTTACGTAGAATATCTACTACATGTTTTTCCAATTCTTCTTTATTTATAACAATTTTCATTCCTTGGCCCCCTAATACATAAGAAGGACGAACTAAAATAGGGAAATCTAAATCATCTGCAATTGCTATAGCTTCATCTGCTGTTGTAGCAAGAGCAAATTTTGGAAATGGAATTTTTAAATCGACCAATAATTCAGAAAATCGACCTCTATCCTCAGCTAAATCTAATGCGTCAAAACTTGTCCCAATTATTTTTATTCCATGTTTTTCTAGTTTCTCAGCTAATTTCAAGGCAGTTTGCCCACCAAGCTGAACGATTACGCCTTCTGGTTTTTCATGACGAATAATATCATAAATATGTTCCCAAAATACAGGTTCAAAATATAATTTATCTGCAATATCAAAATCTGTAGAAACTGTTTCAGGATTACAATTTATCATAATAGTTTCATAACCAGATTCTTTAGCCGCTAAAACGCCATGAACACAACAATAATCAAACTCAATTCCTTGTCCAATTCTATTTGGTCCAGAACCTAAAACAACTATTTTCTTTTTGTTTGAAACTACACTTTCATTATCTGCAAAACTTCCTTTAGATGTTATCATTTTATTTTCGAACGTAGAGTAATAATATGGTGTTTGTGCATCAAATTCTGCTGCACAAGTATCTACTAATTTATAAACTCTATGTACACCAAGCTCTTCTCTTTTTTTGTGAACTTCACTTTCCCAGCAACCTAACATGTGAGCAATTTGACGATCTGCAAAACCTTTTTGTTTGGCTTCTAATAATAAATTATAACTTAAAGTATCTAATTTAAAAGAGGAAATCTCCTTTTCTAAAGCGTATAATTCTTCATATTGCTTTAAAAACCACATATCAATCTTAGTAATTTCGTGAATAGTACTTAATGAAATTCCCATTTGCACAGCATCATAAAGTACAAAAACACGATCCCAACTTGGATATTTTAGTTTTTCAATAATAACGTCATATTTTCGTTCTCCTTTTCCATCAGCTCCTAAACCATTTCGTTTTATTTCTAAGGATTGTGTAGCTTTATGTAATGCTTCTTGAAATGAGCGTCCTATTCCCATAACTTCACCAACAGATTTCATTTGTAAACCAATCGTTCTTTCAGAGCCTTCAAACTTATCAAAATTCCAACGAGGAATTTTTACAATTACATAATCTAAAGTTGGTTCAAATAACGCCGAAGTAGTTTTAGTAATTTGATTGTTTAATTCATCTAAATGATAACCAATAGCTAATTTTGCAGCAATTTTAGCTATAGGATATCCCGTAGCTTTTGAAGCTAAAGCAGAGGAACGTGACACCCTTGGATTAATTTCAATGGCAATTATATCTTCATTTTTATCAGGACTAACCGCAAACTGAACATTACAACCACCCGCAAAATCGCCTATGGAACGCATCATATGTATAGCCATATCACGCATTTTTTGAAAAGTAGTATCACTTAAAGTCATTGCAGGTGCAACAGTAATTGAATCACCCGTATGAATTCCCATAGGATCCATATTTTCAATGGTACAAATAATTACCACATTATCATTTTTATCTCGTAATAACTCTAATTCATATTCCTTCCAACCTAATAATGCTTTATCTATAATTACTTCATGTATTGGCGATGCTTCTAATCCTCTACGTAATAAATTATTGAAATCTTCTTTTTCATAAACAATAGATGCTCCAAAACCACCCAAAGTAAATGATGGTCTTATTACTAATGGAAATCCAAATTCCTGAGCAATTTCTTTTCCTTGCAAAAAAGAAGCTGCAGTAGCTGATGGAGCTTGACCTACACCAATTTTTATCATTAATTTTCTAAACTGTTCTCTATCCTCTGTAATATTAATAGCATTAATATCTACGCCAATTAAATTGATATTAAAATCATCCCAAATACCTTTATCTTGAGCTTCAATACATAAATTTAAAGCGGTTTGACCACCCATAGTTGGTAATACTGCATCAATATTTGGGTGTGATTTTAAAATTTCTATAATTGATTTTGTAGTCAACGGTTTTAAATACACATAATCCGCCAAAGAAGGATCTGTCATGATCGTTGCTGGATTAGAGTTAATCAAAACCACCTCTATTCCTTCTTCTTTTAAAGATCTAATTGCTTGAGAACCTGAGTAATCAAATTCACAAGCTTGACCAATAATTATTGGTCCTGAACCTATTATTAAAATCGATTTTATGTTAGTATTTTTTGGCATTTTGATGATAGATTATATAATGGTAAATATCTATAAATTATATTTTTTAAAATAAAATAGTTTTCAAAACTTATTAAAAGGATAAAAAAAAAGGTGTTACTAATAAAAGTAACACCCAATATACAAAACTATTGTTTCATTATTTTTTTGGTCTCGGATCAGAAGATACACTTAATCTTTTTCTACCTTTAGCTCTTCTTCTTGCCAACACTTTTCTACCTGCAACACTTGCCATACGTTCTCTGAACCCGTGTTTATTCCTTTTTTTTCTTTTTGATGGTTGATAAGTCCTTTTCATTTCTTATATCTTTAAAATCGTGTATCTTTAGTTAAATTCCGTCTTTCAAACGCTCTCTGAAAGCGTGGGCAAATATACAATTACTTTTGTGTTTGACAAATAGAATTTTAAAAAAAGATAAAAAAAAGATTCAAACTTTAAAAATGAAAAAATTAGTACTTTTATTTAAACTAAAATTTTAAATTCATGTATAAAAACCCAATGCTCAAAGAAGGTACTTTAAAAAATAATGTAATTGTAGTTACTGGTGGTGGTAGTGGATTAGGAAAAGCTATGACTACTTATTTTTTAGAATTAGGTGCTAAAGTTGTTATTACTTCAAGAAATATTGAAAAATTAATAGCTACTAAAAAAGAATTAGAAGAAAAAACCGGTGGAATTGTTTTGCCCGTACAATGTGATGTTAGAAATTATGAAGAAGTTGAAAATGTACTAGCAGAAACACTAAAAACTTTTGGTAAAGTTGATGGACTTTTAAATAATGCCGCAGGAAATTTTATAAGTCCAACTGAACGATTATCTGCTAATGCATTTGATACAGTAATTGATCTTGTTTTAAAAGGAAGTAAAAATTGCACCTTAGCTTTTGGGAAACATTGGATTAAAACCAAGCAACCAAAAGCTACCATTTTAAATATTGTAACTACCTATGCATGGACAGGCTCTGCTTATGTAGTTCCTTCAGCAACAGCAAAAGCAGGAGTTTTAGCAATGACACGCTCCTTAGCTGTTGAATGGGCCAAATATGGAATACGTTCCAATGCAATTGCTCCAGGACCTTTTCCTACAAAAGGTGCATGGGATAGATTATTACCTGGTGATTTAAAAGAAAAGTTTGATATGAAAAAGAAAGTTCCTGTTGGCAGAGTTGGTGTTCATCAAGAATTGGCAAATTTAGCTGCTTATTTAATGAGTGATTTTTCGGCTTATGTTAACGGAGAAGTAATTACCATTGATGGTGGAGAATGGCTAAAAGGTGCTGGGGAATTTAATATGCTTGAAGATATTTCTGAAGAAATGTGGGATATGTTGGAAGCTATGATACGAAGTAAAAAGAAAAAATAATTTAATTACTCACCTAAATAATTGAAAACCTTCAAAATTTAAAAATTTTGAAGGTTTCTCTTTTGCTAACTAAAATAGAGTTAGTACTTTTGCCCAAACCTAATAACAATGAAAAACACTAAATACGTTTTTGTAACAGGAGGCGTAACATCCTCTCTTGGAAAAGGTATAATTGCTGCATCCTTGGCAAAATTATTACAAGAACGAGGTTATTCTGTAACTATTCAAAAATTAGATCCATACATTAATATTGATCCAGGAACTTTAAATCCTTATGAACATGGGGAATGTTATGTTACTGATGATGGTGCTGAAACCGATTTAGATTTAGGTCATTATGAACGGTTTTTAAATATTCCTACTTCACAAGCTAATAATGTTACCACAGGAAGAATTTATCAATCTGTAATTGATAAAGAACGTAAAGGTGAATTTTTAGGAAAAACAGTTCAAGTAATCCCACATATTACTGATGAAATAAAACGTCGCATTCAAATTTTAGGAAAAACTGGTAAATTTGACATTATAATTACTGAAATTGGAGGAACTGTTGGTGATATAGAATCTTTACCTTATGTAGAATCTGTTCGTCAATTATTATGGGAATTAGGAGATGAAAATGCTATGGTAATTCATTTAACATTAATTCCATATTTAGCTGCTGCAGGCGAATTAAAAACAAAACCAACCCAACACTCCGTTAAAATGTTAATGCAGAGTGGTGTAATGCCAAATATTTTAGTTTGCAGAACAGAACATAAAATTTCAGATACTATTAAACAAAAATTAGCATTATTTTGCAACGTTAAAAAAGAGAATGTTATTGAATCTATTGATGCAGAAACTATTTATGATGTTCCAAATTTAATGCTTGCTGAAGGTTTAGATACTGCAGTATTAAAAAAATTGAAATTAGCACATAAAAAACAACCAGCATTAAAATCATGGAATCAGTTTTTAACAAACTTCAAAAATCCGAAACACACTATTGAAATTGGATTAGTTGGTAAGTATGTAGAATTACACGATGCATACAAATCTATTTCAGAGGCATTTATACATGCAGGCTCAAAAAATAAAGTTAGCGTAAATATTCATTGGATTCATTCCGAAGATTTAACGGTTGAAAACGTGCCGAATAAATTAAAAAATTTGAACGGAATATTAGTTGCTCCAGGTTTTGGAAATAGAGGTATTGAAGGTAAAATTGAAGCTGTTAAATATGCTCGTGAAAATAACATCCCTTTTTTCGGAATTTGTTTAGGGATGCAAATGGCAGTTATAGAATTTGCCAGAAATGTTTTAGGATTAAAAGATGCCAATTCAACTGAAATGGATCCTGAAACAAAATTTCCTGTAATAGCTATTATGGAAGAACAAAAAAACATAACTAATTACGGTGGTACTATGCGTTTAGGAGCTTGGGATTGTAAATTATCAGAGAACAGTAAAGTCGTAAAAATTTATAAAACTAAAAATATAAGTGAACGCCATAGACATCGTTATGAATTTAATAATACATATTTAAACGATTTTGAAAAAGCTGGGATGATTGCCACAGGAAAAAACTTAAAAACCAATTTGGTTGAAGTAATTGAAATTCCTTCACATCCTTGGTTTGTTGGTGTACAGTATCATCCAGAGTATAAAAGTACCGTTCTAAACCCGCATCCTTTATTTGTTGATTTTGTAAAAGCAGGTTTAAAACACTATTTGAACAAATAAGAACTTATTAATTAACTCATAATATTAACTAAACATCTCATTGATTTTAGTACTTTTGTCGAACTTTTTAAATAATTTTCAGAAAGGAAGTGACAAATTGACATTTTAAATATATCATGGAAGAAAAAAAATTTGATTTAAATTCGATAATAGGATTTGCTTTAATTGGTGCCATTATGTTATGGTGGATGTATAGCAACCAACCAACGCCTGAGGAGTTAAAAGCCAAAGCCGAAACAGAACAGGTTCAAAAGGATTCTATAGCTGAACAACATAAAACTGAAGAAAAAACAGCAGTAACAGAAGTTGTAAACGATTCTCTTTCTTTAAAAGATGCTCAAAATGCTTTAGGTAACTTTGCATATTCTGCTTCTTTGCCTTCTGCAACAAATGCCGAAACTGTTATAGAAAATAAGGTTTTAAAATTAGTTATCGCAAATAAAGGTGGCTATATTAAAGAAGCACTTATTAAAAAGTATGTAACCTATGATTCTTTACCTTTATATTTAGTTAAAAATAAAAATGCGTCATTCAATATAAATTTTGGGACTTCAGATAACCGGATTTTAAATACCAAAGATTTATATTTTCAACCAACTTTAACTAAAAACGGAAATAATCAGGTGCTTTCTATGAAATTGAAAGTTTCTGAAAATAAATATTTGGAATATCGATATGAAATTAAACCAGGCAAGTATATGGTTGATTTTTCTATTCATTCTCAAGGATTAAATTCCTCATTAAATACTTCATCTCCAATAACTTTAGATTGGGATTTAAATGGCTACCGCCACGAAAAAAGTATAAAATACGAAAATCAACATACTGAATTATATTATGAAAAAGGAGATGAAAAAATTGAATCTTTATCTATGGGTAGAGATGATGACGCTACAGTAAATGATGTAAATTGGGTTGCTTTTAAGCAGCAATTTTTCTCTTCCATTTTAATATCCAAAGAAGGATTTAATAATGCAAAACTTTCTTCAAAAAATCTTGTAAAAGACGAAGTAAAAGATACCATATTCACTAAATCCTTTAATTTAAAAACTCCACTTGCCTTAACAAATGGAGAATTAAATTACAATATGAAATGGTATATCGGTCCAACCGATTATAAAATTCTTTCTAAATACAATAGAAACATTAAGGAAATTGTAAATTTAGGATGGGGGATTTTTGGCTACATTAATCGATTAATTTTTGTTAATCTATTTAACTTTTTAGAAGGTTTTATTAGTAGTTATGGGCTAATAATTATTTTAATGACCATTGTAGTGCGTATTTTTATGTCTCCATTGGTATATAAATCGTATTTATCTAGTGCTAAAATGAAGGTGTTAAAACCTGAAATGGATGAATTAAATAAAAAGTATCCTGGAAAACCAAATGCAATGAAACGCCAACAAGAAACTATGGCTTTACAACGTAAAGCTGGTGTAAGTCCGTTAGCGGGTTGTATTCCTGCATTGTTACAAATGCCAGTTTTCTTTGCTTTATTTAGATTTTTTCCTGCAAATATAGATTTACGTCAAAAAAGTTTTTTGTGGGCTACAGATTTATCTGCTTATGATTCAGTTTACCATTTACCCTTTAAAATTCCGTTATATGGAGATCATATTAGTTTATTTCCAATATTAGCCTCCATTGCCATTTTCTTTTATATGAGAATGAGTCAAAGTCAACAAATGAATATGCAAGCTCCAGCACAAGAAGGAATGCCTGATATGCAAAAAATGATGAAAATGATGATGTATTTTTCACCACTTATGATGTTGGTTTTCTTTAATATGTATGCAAGTAGTTTAAGTTTGTATTATTTTGTGTCAAATTTACTTACAGTATCAATTATGTTAATTATTAAAAATTACATTATTGATGAAGATAAAATTCACGCTCAAATACAAGAAAACAAAAAGAAACCTAAAAAAGAAGGCAAGTTTAGACAACGTTTAAATCAAGCAATGAAGCAAGCACAAGATCAACAAACTAAGCAAAAAAAGAAATAAAATAGTATTGTAAACACTTTATTAAAATCCTAAAATTCAAAACTTTAGGATTTTTTTATTATTTTGTATTAAAACTACCATTTGAAAACTAAAAGCACTTATAAAATTCTACCTAAATACCAATTAGTAATTGAAGATTATATAGCATTTAAAAAGTCAATTGTTAATGACCCTTTATTTAAACCTAATTATAAATTTTATATAGATTTTAACCAAGTTAATTTCAAAATTACAGAAGATGATATTGATAATTACATAAAATTTATAGATAATAATTTAGCAAATTTAGGTTCAAGATTTAGTGCAATTGTTACCAACACACCTAACCAAGTTGTTTCTACAACCATGTATAAAATGCTTCAGAAAAATAGATCACAAATTGTTGAAATATTCTCTACAAAAGAAAATGCATTAAATTGGTTAGGTCTTGAAATTGGACTATTAAATCATATTGATTTTTAATAAAATTATACATCAAAAAATTATTAAGTCCTTCCCTATTTATCGCTTTAAAAATCATAGTTTAATAATTTTTTTTACACATAAATGTAAGAAACTAAATCACTATTCACATAAGTATAGTTTGTTTAGAGTTTTGAAATCTTCATTTTAAATTATTACAATTTTTATAGTAGTTTTATACTTCTGTTAGATTATTAAAGAAAAAAAATCATGTAATTTTGCATTGTTTTATTAAACTTTGGTTTATTTAGATATTAACAAAAGTTATAAATTACTTCAATTAGATGAATGGCACAAAAAAAGATAAAAATAAACTAGGACTAGTAACTTTAACAGCGTTAGGAATTGTATTTGGAGATATTGGAACAAGTCCATTGTACGCAGTTAGAGAGTGCTTTTATGGAGATTTTAGCGTTCCTATTTCTAATGATAATATTTTTGGTGTTATTTCTTTAATTTTTTATGCTTTAGTTATAGTTATAAGTTTAAAATATTTAATCCTTGTATTTAGAGCAGATAATGAAGGTGAAGGTGGCATTTTGGCTCTTATGTATTTAGTACTTCCTAAAAAAAACAAAAAACTAAAGATTATAATAATAACATTTATGGGCTTATTTGGGGCAACATTGTTATATGGTGATGGTATGATAACTCCTTCTATTTCAGTATTAAGTGCAATTGAAGGAGTAAATGTAGCCACAAGTAATTTTCAATCCTATGTTATTCCCATTACCATTGCTATCTTATTTGGCTTATTCTTTTTTCAAAAATTTGGAACTAAAAAAGTTGGATTTATATTTGGACCTCTAATTTTAATATGGTTTGTAATTATTGCCATACTTGGTTTAAATGCTATTATAAATTACCCTGTAATCTTAAAAGCTGCTAATCCTTATTGGGCCTATAAATTTTTTACAATCCATCATTGGCATGGTATTTTTATATTAGGTGCCATTTTTTTAGTAGTTACTGGAGGTGAAGCATTATATGCTGATATTGGACACTTTGGAAGAAAACCTATTAAATTAGCTTGGTTTTTTATTGTATTTCCTTCTTTAATTTTGAATTATTTTGGACAAGGAGCTTTATTACTTAAAAACCCTTCTTTAGTTGTAAATCCATTTTATCATTTAGCCCCAACTTGGGCTATATATCCTCTAGTTTTTATGGCAACCATTGCAACAGTAATTGCATCGCAAGCCGTAATATCAGGAGCTTTTAGTTTAACCTTTCAAGCATTGCAATTAGGTTATTTTCCTAGAGTAAAAATTACTCATACTTCAAAAGATGAACGTGGTCAAATTTATATTCCGCAAATAAATTGGATATTATTTATTGGTACAATTAGTTTAGTTTTATTATTTAAAACATCCGCTAATTTAGCTTCTGCTTACGGTGTAGCAGTATCAACTACAATGGTAATAACAACAATACTCACATTTTTTGCTATGAAAGATTTATGGAAATGGAAACTTTCAATTTCAATTACAATAACCATACTTTTACTTTGTGTTGATGTTGCATTTATGACTGCAAATTATACTAAAATTCCATCTGGTGGATGGGTTCCATTAGTTATTGCTAGTTGTATTTATTTAGTTATGACCACTTGGCATAAAGGAAGAGAAATTTTACACAAACAAAGTATGAGAACTAACGGTTTATTAAGCAATTTTATTAAATCAATAAATCAAAATCCGCCTCAACGTGTTTCAGGTGTTGCCATCTATTTTGTAAGTGATATTAATTATACACCAGCAGCTTTAATTCTTAATTTAAAACATAATAAAATTCTTCATCAACAAGTAATTATCCTTTCCGTTGTATTTAAAAAAGTACCACATGTAAAAAAAGTAGATCGTTTAACGTTTGAAAAAATATCTGATGAAATATACAAAGCTATTATTAATTATGGATTTATGGATTATAAGAATATTCCAAGAGTGCTTGAATTGCTTAAAAGTGAAGGGATTTCTATTACAAAAGAAAATACAACCTATATTTTAGGAAGAGAAACTTTTATTTTACAAGAAAACAAAGGAATGCCAGTTTGGCGAGAATCTTTATTTTCTTTTCTTTCAAAAAATTCAGTTTTAGCTACAAAATATTTTAATTTACCAAAAGGAAATGTTTTAGAGATTGGTTCTCAAATAGCATTATAATAGCATTATAAATTTTCCTGAATTTACAAACGTAAAATTCTTAGGTATAACACCTAATTAGCTACTTTTCTTACTCTTTTCAAATTCAATAAATTAATAGGATTAATTCCTAATCCTTTTACATTTTTTTGAGTAAAGCGTATTACTTCATCATAATAAAGCGGAACAACAGGAGCTTTTGCAATAACCAAACTATCCATTTGCTGATAAATTTTATTTCGTTCTTGCCTGTTAGTAATTGTAAAAGATTTTTCAAACATTTTATCAAACTCGTCATTTTTAAAATGCGTATAATTTGGACCGTTAGGAGCAAAATTTTTACTGTAAAATAACGACAAATAATTTTCAGCATCAGGATAATCGGCAATCCAACTTGCTCTAAAAACACTTAATTTACCATTGGCTTTACTTTGACGCAACGTTGATGGCGGAACTACATCAATAGCAACTTCTAACCCAATATTCTGTAATTCACGTTGAATATATTCACATAAATCTACATATTGGCTATTGGTTGTTATAGTAATTTTCGGATGATTATTTCCTGAATTTAATTTATAGTTTTCAATTAATGCCTTTGCCTTTTCAGGTTGATAAGTATATCCTTTAATAGCATTAAAAGAAGGTAATCCTTTTGGTATAAAACCATTTATTGCTGGTGTTCCTATTCCATTTCTTAGAAATTTAATCATTTTAACTCTATCAAATCCATAATTAATAGCTTTTCTAATTAAAATAGCATTGGTTACGCTACTTTTTTTATCCATTAAAATCCCTAAATACTCCGTATTTAAATAAGCACCTTTAACCATATTTACAGTGCTAACATATTTTTGTTGTAACAGCCCTTTATCAGTCAAAATATCATCTTTATAGGAAGGATCTATACTATTTAAAAAATCTAAATTTCCTTGAATAAATTGTAAAAATTCACTTTGTTTATCCGGTAAAAAAGTAAT
>VAPM010332116.1_pt1 | contig 11744 bp, 9 predicted proteins | sample 3395091 | NCBI WGS metagenome assembly VAPM01 (sample SAMN08290445, study PRJNA428436) | hydrothermal vent metagenome | isolation source: Deep-sea hydrothermal vent chimney 3 | place: Pacific Ocean: Juan De Fuca Ridge | reverse complement strand
TAACGTTCCATAAAACGCTCGCCATTTTTGTTCACTAAATAACCACCTTCGCCGCGCACGCCTTCGGTAATCAGCATGCCTTTGCCAGCGATACCGGTGGGATGAAACTGAAAAAACTCCATGTCCTGCACGGGAATACCGGCACGCAAGGCCATGGCAATACCATCACCGGTATTGATGCGTGCATTGGTATTGGTGCGAAACAATTGCCCCACGCCACCGGTTGCCAGCAATGTGGTTTTTGCTTCAATGATCAGCGGTTCACCCGTTTCGATGCACAACACCACCGCACCAAGAATGTAACCGTCATCGTCTTTCAGCAGATCAATGGCAAAGTATTCGTCAAAAAAGTGTGTCTTGGCACGGATGTTCTGCTGATACAGGGCATGCAAAATGGCGTGACCGGTACGGTCGGCGGCTGCACAGGTGCGTGCGGCCTGTTCGCCGCCGAAATCCCGGCTTTGTCCACCAAAGGCCCGTTGATAAATCTTGCCATTGGCCAGACGGGAAAAAGGCACACCGGCGTGCTCCAGTTCCACCACCAGATGTGAAGCGGCACGGCACATGTATTCAATGGCATCCTGATCACCAAGATAATCACTGCCTTTGACGGTGTCGTACATATGCCAGTGCCAATTGTCCGGCATCACATTGCCCAGTGCCGCATTCATACCGCCCTGGGCTGCAACGGTGTGTGAGCGCGTGGGAAAAACCTTGGATACCACCGCCACATTGGCTTCAGCCTCAGACATCTGCAAGGCTGCACGCAAACCGCCCCCGCCTGCACCGATCACCAGCGTGTCAAACTGCCGCCGTTCAATATTCAAAGCACTCATTCCATTCCTACCAGCAACAATATACGCAAGGTCCACAGACCCATGATGCCTAGCCCCAAAGCAAATACGATTAACAACACATAGCGCGTAGAAGCGGATTTAACGTAGTCGATCACCACATCCCGCCCACCGACCCAGGCATGCATCAGCAACGAAAAAATAAACAATAACAGTGCAATATTGGCCGCCGGATGAGCGACCCAGGCACGCCATGTTTCAAAGGTAATCGTCTGCCCACCCCAGACAAAGGCAAACATCACCAGAAAAACCACGATGTAAAGCGCTGTCAGCCGTTGCATCAACCAGGAGCGCAAGCCGGAAGATGCCCGCCAACTCACAACGGCATCCCGGGCAATACACCAAAAATCAGACCTGCAAGCACAGCGGTCAGTAGCAGCGCACCCACATGTACCAGCCATGCGGTTTTTCGTGCGACAGCACGGTCAATACCCAGGTTAAAGTCCAGCAGCATGAAACGAATACCCGCCAGAATATGGTGAGTCAGCGCCCAGCCAAGCAGCACGGCGAGAAGTTTAAGTCCAGGACTGGTGAACAAATCCGCCACCTGTGAAAAGCCCACCTGGTTGCTAAGGGATAAATTCAGCAGATAAACCAGGCCGGGCAACGCCAGAATCATTAACACACCGCTGATTCGGTGAAAAATGGAGACCACTGCCATCACCGGCTGGCGTATCCGAAGAAGATTAAGAAAAACCGGTCTGCTGTCAGTGGTGCTCATTGATTATCTATGCAGGTTGAAATTCTGTTTATTTTGTTTATTCAACATATTCATAAATCGATATTACGAGCCGAATCATTATTCGCTATCATTAACCGAACTCTACACAAGGTCAATGAGCAAACTCAAAAACATGACACACAATAACTGGCAACAATTTCTAACCACGCAGGGTGCCCATTGGGATAGCACCGGAAATAGTGATACGCACCACAGTCAGGTACAGTATTTCGGCGATGACCCTGGCAATGCCACAGCAGAAAAACGCATGGCATTGGCGGGAAAGCAAACCATTCTATGCGACCTCTCCCACTATAGTTTGATTCAGGCCGTTGGCCCGGAAAGCGAAAGCTTTTTACAAAACCAGTTTTGTAACGACGTGCATCAAGTCTCAACACTACAAAGCCAACTTAACGCTTACTGCACCCCCAAAGGACGTGTGCTGGCCTTTTTCCGTTTGTTTCAACGTGAAGATACTTATTACCTGCGGTTACCCCAAGAAATTCTCGAACCCACACTCAGTCGTCTGCGCATGTATGTGATGATGACAAAGACCACATTAAGCGATGCCAGCGACACCCTGGTACGCATGGGTTGCGCAGGTCCGCAAGCCGGTCAACAGCTTCGCGCATTGTTTGACGCCGTAGCCACCACCACCGATGCGGTTACACACACGGCTGGCCTGACAATAATCTGCATTCAAGCCGATACCCGTTTTGAGATTTACGGCGATGAAACGGCACTGCAAAACCTCTGGCAACAACTGGCCGATAACGCCACACCCGTGGGTGCCGGTGCCTGGGAACTGCTCGACATTCATGCCGCCCTGCCCGATGTTTATACAGCAACTCAGGAAGCCTTCGTGCCGCAAATGCTCAACCTGCAAGCCATCAATGCCCTGAGTTTCAAAAAAGGCTGTTATCCCGGACAGGAAATTGTCGCGCGCATGCATTACCTGGGCAAACTCAAACGACGTATGTTTATCGCACATACGGAGGATGCCTCACCGATTCAGGCGGGAGACACACTGTATGCCGAAGGTTCCGAATCCGGCCAGGGTGTCGGCAAAATAGTACGCACCCAGACCAACCCGGAAGGCGGCAGCGACATGCTGGCGGTTATCGAAATCAGCAGCGCTGAAGAACGACCATTACGCTTACATGACACCAATGGCCCATTGCTAAAACTGTTAACCTTGCCCTATGTAATAGAGGAAGCACAATAAACAGTGCATTCTCCATTATTGAGTGTATGCCACAGAATGTGGACACAAGAAATATGGCATTTGTCACGCGGAGGTCACGGAGGCACAGAGGCACAGAGAAAAACACCAAAAACTCTGCACCTCTGCGTCTCCGTGACCTCTGCGTTTACAAGCACCAGGGTTAACAAGGCGATAAGCGTTCAGACAACCCCGGCTTTTTTTGGAAGGTATTTGCTGCGTTATGCGGTTTTTTGAGTTCCCTGTACTTTAATTTCCCCACAGATTTGGCGAAGCGTATCTGACTTATATAACACACCAAAGGATGTAGAAAAATGGATGTCGTAAAGCTGATTACAGAAATCCTGACAGACCTGAAAGCAAACCGTCTCAAGCTTCCCGCGCTACCCCAGGTAGCGCTAAAAATTAACAGCATCATCGATGGCCCGGATGCCACCGCCAAAAAAATTGCCCAGGTCATCAACACTGATACCGCACTCTCTGCCCGCATGATTCAGGTAGCCAACAGCCCGATGTTTCGTGTCGGCTCTACGGCAGAAAATGTGCAAACCGCCGTTACCCGTATGGGCATGGGAACCGTACGCAACATTGTGACTTCATTTTTGGTCAGCCAGCTTTTTCGCACAAAACATGATGTACTCAAAAAACGCCTTATGCGAGTGTGGAGCCACAGCGCCCATGTGGCCGCCATCAGCCATGTACTCGCTAACCGGTTTAGCAAATTAAAACCAGATGAAGCCATGCTGGCAGGACTGGTACATGACATTGGAAAGCTGCCACTGATCCTGAAAGCTGAAGACCATACAGAACTGGCGAATGATTCCGCATGTCTGGATACTCTGGATGAAAAACTGCATCCGGCACTGGGTAAAGTGATTGTGCAAACCTGGGGCTTTGCACCCGACATGGTGACTGCCGTCGCCGAACATGAAAACCTCACACGCGATTCAGAAAAAATCGATCTCGCCGATGTTGTCACCGTTGCTAACCTACTCAGCTATGTCGGTAAACAGCGCCATAATACCCAAACAAACTGGGCCGAAATACCCGCCTTCAATAAACTCGATCTCGGCCCGGAAGATAGCATTGCCGCACTGGAAGAAGCGCGTGATGAAATTGCAGAAATAGTGAAGTTATTGAGCCCCTGACAAACCCACACCAACCACACAGAAAACCATCGTTTTCATTTTGCGCGTTTTATAAAAAACATATTTCCTTAAATATGAAAATTAAGCGCTAAATCACTCTGTAAGCACTTTTTACTGAAAACACCGTCATTCCGGCAGTTGTTGACCGGAATCCAGAGATTTACACTCTTGGGGAAATCGTTTCAGCACATTGGGAGTTTATATTGTGGTGGTGGTGACAAGCGGCGTGTTATAAACGCAGAGGTCGCAGAGACGCAAAGAACGCAGAGAAAAATACTAAAAATCTTGTGCCCTCTGCGTTAAATACCCGGTGTTTTTTTAAAAATAGTGTTTTTAGCGCATCATTCACATTTCAAATATGGAGTGAAAATTACTAACCCGCTATATTCTGTGCAGCCTCCAGAAATCCGGGAATTATTTTGAGGCATAAAAAAAATATAAATATGAGCCCTATTGTTTTCAATAAAAACAAAAAGTCACCAGGTGTTTCCCCGGTAATTTTATGCTTGCTGGCTTTACTATCGCCATCACTCGCTGTTTTTTCAGATGAGATGTCATCAGAAAACACTGCCCCACTATTACAGCCTGAACTGCGCCATGAACCCATCCAGCCACTGAGGCAGGCAAAAGGACTAAACCCGCACAAAATCAGTCTGGGTGAGCGTTTGTTTCATGACCGCCGCCTGGGGCGCGACAACGACATGGCCTGTAGTAGCTGTCATGACATCAAAAATAACGGTGCCGACCATCATATTTATGCTCCAGGCCGGGATGGCACTACCCTGGATGTTAATACCCTGACCGTCTTCAACAGCAGTCTCAATCATCAACAGTTTTGGGATGGTCACGCTCGTAACCTGGAAGACCAGATTGATACTGTAGTGACCAACGCCAAAGAATTTGCCACGACCTGGGCGGCGATCATTAACAAACTGGAACAAGATACAGGCTATGTCCGCAGTTTCTCAGAAATCTACCCGGAAGGTATTACAGCAAATAACATTCGCAATGCCATTGCCACCTTTGAACGCAGTTTGATAACCATCAACTCACCCTTTGATCATTTTTTACTGGGTAATGCCAACGCCATCAGCCCGGAAGCAAAGGCGGGTTACCGCCTGTTCAAAACTTATGGCTGCGTCGCTTGTCACCAGGGCAACAATGTGGGGGGCAATTTGTTCGTAAAGCTTGGTGTGTTCAAAGACTACTTTGCGGTGCGTGGTAATCCCACTCGTGCAGACCTGGGGCGCTTCAATGTCACCGGCAAAGCACGTGATCGCCATGTATTTCGTGTACCCAGCCTGCGGCTAGCCGCACTGACCCCCCCCTATTTTCATGATGGCAGCGTCACAACACTGGCAGAAGCCGTGAGTATAATGGCAGAGCATCAACTAGGACGTACTATTCCGGGGCAAGATATCCAGCATATCGTCGCCTTTCTGGAAAGTCTTCCGGGTGAATATCGCGGACAGCCGCTAGGACACAAACCATGAACCGAAACTGGGTCAAGTTTCTCGTGCTTGGGATAGGGGTGCTGCTCCTCATGTCTTTCCTTTATATCAAAACCCAGGCCACTGACCTCGACAAACACAATCAGGTGGTCAGCCACGCCAACCAATTCAAACGGGTGGATGCCATTCTTAACCAACACATCCTGGAGATACGCCAGGGTCTGCTGCCCTACTATGACTCCACCGTAAACAATATGCTCGAACTTGAAGAGCATTTAGATGCCACGGCTTTGATCGCAATGCAATTGTATCCCGTACTCCCAGGCAAAATCGCACAACACCTGCAAGCAACCACTCAGGCGCTGGCACAAAAGCAGGAGTTGCTTGAAGATTTCAAATCCAGCAATGCCGTACTGCGTAATTCGCTACGTTATCTACCCATTGCAATCACTCAATTCAATGCCCGACTCCCTTCGGAAACCCGGGTTAACAAACTGAAACAAACCCTGAACACCTTGTTACGCGATACGCTGGTCAGCAACCTCAACAATGATGTGTCATTCAGTCCAGCGCTGATGGCACGTAGCACGGAGCTGAACAACATGCTGACCCGCTACGCGCCTGAACTGCAACAGGAGCTGGATATACTGCTCGCCCATGTGCGCATTGTGCTCGACAACAAAAAACAAACCGACAAACAGGTGCAACAATTGCTCAACCTGCCCACAGCGCAAAACATGGAGGCGCTGCTCACCGCCTATGGTGTCGAATACGCTAAAATAATCCAAAGTGCCGACACTTATCGCTTGGCCCTGTACGGACTGTCAATTCTTTTACTGGCTTACATCGCAGGCATCCTGTTCCAGCTCAACCGAACCGCTGCCATCCTGCGTCAAACCGTGACTGACCTGAACTATCAGAAGTTTGCGCTGGATCAGCATGCTATTGTCAGTATCACCGATCAAAATGGCACCATCACCTACGCCAACCAGAAATTTTGCGACATCAGCCAACGCCCCGCCGCAGAACTCATCGGTCAGAATCATCGCATTGTAAAATCGGAGCATCACTCTCCTGAGTTTTTCAAACAACTGTGGGACACCCTTGCCCAAGGCAAAGTCTGGCACGGGCAAATACAAAATCAGGCCAGCGATGGTAGTCGCTACTGGACAGACACCACCATCGTCCCGTTTATGGACAACCGCCACAAACCCTACCAATACGTTGCCATTCGCACCGACATCAGCGCCAGCAAACTAGCCGAACAATCCCTGCAACGTCTGAATCGCTCCCTGCAAGCCCTCAGTGCTTGCAACGAAAGTTTGGTAAAAGCCACAGACGAAGCAACATTACTACACAGCATTTGCAACGTTATCGTAAAAGATGCCGGTTACCATCTTGCCTGGGTCGGCTATGCTGGAAATGACAGGAAGAAAACAATCCGCCCCATGGCCCAAGCTGGCTTTGAACAAAATTACCTCGATGCCCTGAACCTCACCTGGTGCGATAATGTACAAGGAAAAGGAGCCACGGGCACAACCATCCGTAATGGTGAACCCAACATTATTCGCAATATCACCGAAGACCCGCACCTTGCCTCCTGGCATGATGCCGCGATGAAATACGGCTACCGTTCATCTATCGCACTGCCACTCAAGGAAAAAAACCAGACTTTTGGCGCGCTGAATATTTATGCGCGTGAAGCTGATGCCTTCGATGATGATGAAGTGAAATTTCTACAGGAACTGGCCGGTAACCTCGCCTACGGCATCAACACACTGCGCTCACACGAAGAACGCGAGCTGTTGCAAAAACAACTACAGCAAGCACAAAAAATGGAAGCCATTGGCCAGCTCTCCGGCGGTATTGCACACGATTTCAATAACCAGCTCAGCGTCGTCATCGGCTACCTGGATTTTCTGCGTGAACACCTGAAAGATACAGGGCAGCCACAACAATGGGTGGAAATTGCCACTCGCTCCAGCCTGCGGTGCATTAACCTGACCCGGCAATTACTGGCCTTTTCCCGCCATCAGCCCAGAGAAAAAACCGTAGTCAGCCTCAATGCCACGATCAAAGAAATGGAAACCATGATCGAACGCTCTCTCACCCCGGAAGTGGAAGTACAGTATTTTCTCAACAACTCCCCCTGGCTGACCGAAATCGACCCTAGCGAATTCCAGGATGCCCTGCTAAATATGGTGATCAATGCACGCGATGCCATGCCAGAAGGCGGAAAACTGCTCATCGAAACCCGTAATAAATACCTGGATAACGACTATGTCACCCTCAACCCCTGGCTTGAAGCAGGTGAATATGTACAACTGATACTGAGCGACACTGGCACCGGTATGGACCAGGAAACCCTGGAACATGTTTTCGAACCTTTCTTTACCACCAAGCCTGAAAGCAAAGGCACCGGCCTGGGTATGTCCATGGTCTACGGCTTTGCCAAACGCTACCGTGGCCATATCAAACTCTATTCAGAACCCGGTGTTGGCACCACCATTCGCCTGTATCTGCCACGCACTCGCACCCCTAAACTCGATGTTAGCATTCAGGACTCCCTCCCAGCACCGCTGGCCACCGGCAACGAATCCATCCTCATCGTTGACGACGAAGCCGGCCTGCTGCAACTGGCCGATCAATATCTGCGCTCATTGGGCTATCGCACCCAGCTGGCAGAAAATGCCGCGCAGGCACTGGAAAAACTGAAGGCCGACGACAGCATCGATCTATTATTCAGTGACGTAGTCATGCCGGGCGGTATGAACGGTTACGAGCTGGCACAACAAGCCACCCAGCTGGCACGCTTACATCAGCGTCCCGAACCCAAAGTGCTACTGACTTCGGGCTTTACCTCCAAAACAATGGTACACAATGGCCTCGCCCAATTTTCCGCCCACTTACTTAGCAAGCCTTATCGTAAACACGATCTGGCCCAACGTATCCGGCTGATACTGGATGAAAAAAACGAAGACACGGCACAGCAGAGGCCGATAAATAATCCTGTGGACACACTTACCGGTCGTAATATTCTGGTAGTTGATGATGATCAGGACATACAAAAACTGTTTCAATTCAATCTGCAAAAACTGGGCTGCACCACTATCCTCGCGAGTAATGCAGACAAGGCTATCCAGCTCTTCCAAGAATCACTGCACAACAAACAACCCATTGATATCGTGATCCTGGACCTCACCCTCCCCGGCAGCATGGGCGGCGTTGAAATTGCCAATAAACTGAGAGACATAGACCCACACATCAAAATCATTGTTGCCAGTGGTCATACAGAAGGCCCGGAAATGACTCAACATAAAAATTACGGCTTTCAAGCCGCATTGGAAAAAAACTCCAACCGAGAAAAAATCCGGCAGGTGCTGGAACACGTACTATAAATGCATTCAACCACTCACATATCAGTGAAGTGTTAAAACCTCTTCTACGCAGGGCTTATGTTAACAATCGCTTTGACCAAAACCAGGAAGAGTTATTTCCATCCCCTGCCAGAATGACGATATAACCGGCATTAAATATAATATTCATAACGTATGATTAAACCATTACTTGGCATCGGTACTGTTTAGCCCTAAAGTATCTGCTTCAATTTTTTCCAAATCTTTGTTATGCATGCTTGCAAGCAGCAATTCTCCCTCGTTATCCACACGAAACAGGCCGTATTGTGCCGACTCATAATATTTCCCATGTCCTTCCTGAAAAAAATACGCATTGGTAGCAAACTTTACTTTTCCATTACGCACTCGATAGCGCATCAGGACATCATTATTTGACAGAGGTTTATTTTCGTAGAGACCTTTAAAGGTGCCAATGTTTTGTTCATTGACACTCACAATGACATACCCATCGGTTGCTTCTACTTTCTGGCGCCACCGTCTGGACTTATCAGCCTTAGGCAAGGCATCGTATACTGCCGTAGCGACACGGAAGTTCAATGCCATATAGTCACCTTGCATTAATGAACGCGGATCGACCGGTGCCAGTTCCAGATAGACAATTTTGCCTTTTGCCAGGTGATGTTCCTTGCCCGCAATGGACCAGTTCACAGCACCGAGAATGATGACCATGGCAACCAGAGCAATCTTGCTAGCCATCTCCCACCTCCTCCTTAAACGGTAATATGTAGGGCAGTAACCAACGGATCATTAACAAAAGTAGACCGACGACAAGCAGCGTTTGCGATTTTGCCAATAAAGTGGTTTCCATTAGGTAATAATACGAGGAGATATAAAATAGCAGTGACGTTATCCCGAGCCCTTGAAGAACCCGGTTACTACCTGCATACCCCAATAGCATTATGACGATCCCAACGGTGATGCCCCAAACCTCAAGAGACACGGCGCAGATAATCAATGTGAAGCTTAGGGCCGTGATTGCAACACGGCTATTGAGTGTTTGCTGATAGCGTTGTAATAACTGCCAGGTCACATACAGCGTAACGATAGCGGCAAGCACCTCACCCATCCAGGGTTGGATCCACAATTCAGGCAGACTCTGGTCAGGTCGCCATCCAATGATGTTCGAGCTAAATAACATCGTCGCCTTTAAGGGGATTAATGCCAGGATCAGCCCATAACCCATGGCTCTCATTTTTTGCATATGTGCCACATAGCGGAATTCGTTGAGCCATAACCAGGCCGCAAGAAACATAATAATGCCGCTAACGATGTAGGCTGCACCCATAGACGATAAGGCCATGGAGAACGCATAAGCCGCAACGGCAGATGAAAAAACACGATGCACAAAACTTGGAATAACAATAGCCAGAAAGGATTGCAATAAAGCCACTAAAACCCAGGTAACGCCACTCTCTCTATCAACTATTTGGAATATCGAATAAATAATCAGGGCCTGCCCTGCTAAACTGATGGCCAGCGCAACATGTTCAAAGAACTCATTCTTTGGCATGCGTAATATGGCATAAGCACCAGCGATCATTAGGCTCCCGATGACCACAGAAACGACATTATTTTCAAAAACAAAAACAAACCCTACACCCATAAACCCAAGTAAAAAAAGTGACGCAAGCCAACCAGAAAAAGCTAATAAGGTTTTGACATACCAAGGGGACTCCAAAGTGATTTGTTCCGGTGCTGGCCCCTCTACCAATTCGGCATCACGTAAGGTCACCCAAAGCTTATCGTCACGTTGATTCACGAATGCCACTCTCGATGCACATTGCGAAGCCACATAGCAGCACCGGTGCCCAATCCAATAACCACAAATGCAAGCAATAAGAATGCTCCCGCGCCCCCCCTCTCCAGCATATGTTTACTCAGAAACATGACGACGACGATGATTCCGGACAAACAGCCTCCAGCAAGCATAAATAGATCAGGTTTTATTTTTTGATACGCGTAATACACAGCCCCCAGCCAGACTCCCCAAACCAGACCAGAAATTGCGCTGCCAGCTTGATGCTCAAAAATGGCAGTCACACATAACCAGGTTATGGGAATACCGCTACCGGTGACCAACAGACGGGCTCCCCACCGTTCAGATAGCCAGTGCCATCGAATCGCGAGATACTCCCAGATAATCAGAATGACGGTGTTAAAGGCAAAAGTCAGCCATAACATGTTGGCCTCAGAACCAATCATCAGCCAGAGAGCGCCTCTAAAGGTCTGGTGATATAACACAATGGAAAGATTGATAAGGACAACCCACACGATCCATATCGCGGGAAAACGGCTGACGATGGCCCAAGGTAACATCAACAATGCCCAGGTAAAGAACAACTGCCAGGTATCGGCACCGGTTTGGTAAGTCTGTCCGTATAAGGCCAATAACACACCTAAAAATACCGTTGCGACGAGGAGTGACACCTTGCCTATGGTCTTATTCTCACCTAGCTTCCAGTAACTACCGACGGCCAAGACGATAAGCACCTCCACCATACCGAACTTCGCAAAACGGCCAATGTCATCCCAGTTATAGGCAATAAAAAACAACGCCGAGAATGCCAGAGCGAGGCCACCAAGCCACAACAGGATGGCATCAAGAAATGCCCTCCAGTCATTTGGTACAGGGGTAATTTTTACCGTGGACAGAGCCGCGTCAATTTTATCTGCTGGAATTTTGCCATGCTCGATAAGATTAATGATCTGCTTGCGGAGAGTCGTCATGGTTTGATTATCGTATGTTGAATCTCAATTATTATATACCTGCAACAAGATACTTTAATCTGGCACCGAGTCATTTGCGACGATAAAGCTTAAGGCATGGTCAAGTGTTTTTATTATTTAAAGCGCAACCTCAGAGGGTTTATGAGGATAAAGCGATCGGACTTTTTCTGCCGTTTCAGATAACAGGTTCCACTTTACATTACAC
>VAPM010223240.1_pt1 | contig 11745 bp, 7 predicted proteins | sample 3395091 | NCBI WGS metagenome assembly VAPM01 (sample SAMN08290445, study PRJNA428436) | hydrothermal vent metagenome | isolation source: Deep-sea hydrothermal vent chimney 3 | place: Pacific Ocean: Juan De Fuca Ridge | reverse complement strand
CTTGTATATAAATATCGCTCAAATATATTCTCTGTAATGTTGAGCTTTCCATTCACAAACCATTTGACACTTGGTGTATCAAATTCCCAATCAACGACATTATCCCATCTTTTTTTCCAGTGAAATGTCTCTGCAATTTGAGACCAAAATTCTTCTGGTTGTTGAGTACTTCTTTGGTATTCGTGAATATACCCTGCAAGTGTGTGAATTTTCCTAGCCATAAAAGTGAATATCTATTTATTATAATAAATTATAGAAAGTTAAAAATTGATATGCTATCTACCAACAATCAATTTTTAAGCGGCGTGAAAGTTATAACTTTTTAGTGATAAAATAATTTTCCGACATAAAAAATCGACCCTCATGCGGGTTTATAAATTAGTGTTGCAACAATTCTACAGAAATGGCCAGCAATGCTCCCAGCAAACTGATGAAGATCTTCTTTTTGTGAAAGGTATGATCCGGACTTGACTCGAAGTAAATCGTGGTGGAAATATGTAAAAAATTGCCGCTAACTATAGCAAAAATAATTAGGAATCCCTCTTGACTGATATAATGAAAGTCATTCATCATATTGCTAAAAACCAATCCGAAAGGTGAAGTGAGGCTGAATATTAGCAATAGTACAATCAATATACCTTTCTTTTTGAACTGGATATTTAACACAGCCATCAAGGCAATGGCGGCAGGTATTTTATGAAGTATAATTCCAATGAGCAGGCCGGTACTATGATTGCCCGATTCGTGAGAACCCGGATGAATAAGTATGCTCCCATCCATGAGTGCATGAATGCAAAGCCCAACCATAAGCGTAATCGGTGAAATATTTCCATGTTGATGACCATGGCTGTGAAGGTGACCATGCTCTACACCTTTGGTAATAAAATCGAGAAAAATTTGCATAAAAAATCCAAAGAGGATAAAAAATCCTATTCGCTGAGGATTGGATGTAGCAGTGAGAATTTCAGGTAAAAGATGAACGATGGTTATTGAGAAAATAAAGGCACTGGCAAAAACCAAAAGATATTTCAGGTTAATTTTTAATGGCTTTTGAAGATTGATGGTGATGAGCCCCGGAACAAATGCCACCAAAAATAATATAATCGAGTAGCCTATTTCCATATTATTTTCTGAGTACAAATATCATTCGTTCCGATTTTTCTGCAATATAGGGATTGAGGTCATAATCACCGAAAAGATCAATAAGCTCCAAGCCGGCAAACTTAAAGTACTCCAGGAATTTTACTCTTCTAATTGCCTTAACTCTTTCCTGGAATTCGTAATTAATCCCTTTGTCCTCAAACCTAATTTGCTTAACAATATAATCATCAACCAGTACCCTTTGGATATGAAAAGCAATGCCATTAATTAATTTTATATCCTCAGAAACCAGATTATTGATCACAGTAAAGGGATTGAGAAAATCAATTAATACCTTCCCTCCTTTTTTTAACCCCTTAGCCATGGCTAATATAGATTGTTGATTTTCGTCTTTGGTTTCAAAATATCCAAAGCTGGTAAATAGATTAAGGATATAATCCGACTTACTTCCTTTCCATGGGAATCGCATATCGTGCACATGGAAACTTAATCGTTCAGTGTTAAATCTATTTACCAAAGAAATATTTTGCTGAGAAAGGTCTAAACCCACAGCTTTGAAACCTTGCCTATTTAAGTAAATAGCATGTCTTCCTTTGCCGCATGCCAGATCTTGGATATTATCTTCTTCAGTAAACTGAAAATATTTGATCAATTGATCAATAAATGCCTTGGCCTCTTCATGATCTCTATGTTTGTATAATATATGATAGTATGGAGAGTCAAACCATTCCCCAAACCATTCTTTAGTTTTTAGCATCTAATTTTTCTATTTGAGCAGCAATACCGTCGGTAACATAAGATTCAATTTTCCCATCAGTCCCACTATAAATTAAATAGCCATCCAGAGATTGGGTATTGTCGAGGATGTACTTTGATTTTTCCAGCCCCAATACCATAAATGCAGTGGCATAAGCATCGGCAAGCATGCAGTTATCTGCAAAAACAGATGCACTCAGCAATGTATGGGATATTGGATAACCTGTTGCAGGATCAATGGTATGAACATATGTTATGCCATCTCTCACGTAATAATTTCTATAATTTCCAGAGGTGGCTACGGCACGATTTTTAAGCTCTACAATAGCCCTGAGTTTTTGTCCATAAATTTCTGTATCAGGATCTTCGATTGCAGTTCTCCATGGTTTATCATCATTTTTTGTTCCTCGGCAAATAAGCTCTCCGCCAATTTCTACCAACAGGTTATTGACGCCTTTACCTTTGAGAAAATCTGCCACCACATCTACGGCATAGCCTTTGGCTACTGCAGAAAAGTCTAGCTTTATTCCAGGAGAATCTTTGCAGACTTTTTTGCTGTCAAATTTTATTTTATCAAAACCGACAAACTGCCTGAGCGAATCGACTGTGCTGCTATCGGGCACCATTGATTTATCGGGGCCAAATCCCCAGGCATTGACCAATGGACCAACAGTGGGGTCAAACGCACCATTGGATTTTTGAAATACTTCTTCGCAAGCCTGAAGTATGGGTAAAAAATAATCTGATTCAAATGAAAAGCAATCAGACCCTGAATTGAAACGAGATATTTCTGATTTGGGAATATAGGTAGAAAGTGACAAATTCCAGATGCGCAATAGCGAGTCTATTTCATCTCCATAGTTTGCACCGTCTTCATTGAAATACTTGATATTATATCCGATTGTTCCCATGGTGGTGCCTTTTAAATCAACCATCTGGAGATTGTTACTTTGTCTCGTTTTCCAGACAATAAAAACCGCCAGAATAAGTATAAGTGGATAAAGTCGTTTTAAAAAGTTATTAACTTTCATAGGTCTTTAAAAATGAGGCGCAAGTTACAGATAAATGAGAATATTTTGCTGTCAATTATTATATAATACAAAATTGAATAATGAATGTCGGAACTACGATTTAATTCAATTCTAACTGCTCATTTAATATGAGATTATAATGAAATGGTGAAGTTAGCCGTTAGGATTAAGGCTTGTAATATTTGATGAAAACGTATAAAACCAAGGCCAAGAATCGTTTCTATATATATATTTCAATCAAAAATCACAAAATAAATTACCGCCAGAAGGTCTGGGATATTAACTATAAATGAATAATATTTATATTTGCATTTCGATAAAGTATAAAGAAGCATACTATTACTATCTTTCTATCCTTATTGGGAATTGTTAAATTGTATCAAAAAATTTAATGCCACATCGCAATAAATCTTATTCTATCAGGTTTAGATACCTTTATTTCGGTATTGCACTATTTGCATTATTGCACATATCTACAGGCATCAATTCAAAAGAAGAAGTGCCGCCGAGCATACCGGAGCATTTTCCTATTCTGGATCGTTTTATTGACGATTTTAATGAATTATCCAATACTATGTTTAGTGACTCCAAATCTCCAGGAGCAGCCATTGCAATTGTTAAGAATGGGAAAATTATATATGGGAAGGGACTTGGCGTAAAAAAAGTTGGACTCAATGATTCTATAGATATTCATACTACATTTAGGATAGCCTCAGTTTCTAAAACCTTTGCAGGAGTTCTTACAGGTAAAATGGTTGATCAGGGAAAAGTAAGCTGGGAGGATAATGTACAGCATTATTTTCCTCAATTTAATCTTCTCAATCCTGACTATGCAAGAAAAATGCAGGTTAAGCATTTATTATCGCATTCTACTGGATTGATACAACATGCCTACACCAATTTTATAGAGGATGGGAAGGACTTAAATACCATGATTATGGCATTGCCTGAAGTGAAGCTACTGGCCGAGCCATCAAAATTGTACAGCTATCAGAATGTAGCATATGGCGTTATAGAACCTGTCTTAGAATCTGCAACCGGATATGATTATAATTCGCTCATGAAAAAAGAAATATTTGAGCCTTTGAATATGAAAGACGCATCGATTGATTACGCATCAATGATGGCCAATGATAATGTTGCTTATCCTAACTTTCCAAGAAGAGGAGGCTGGGCCACAGGGAGAATATCAAAAACATATTATAACGTTGCCTCTGCCGGAGGTATCAATGCCAGTATTTCTGATATGGCCAATTATATGATAGCCATGACGGGCCACCGTCAGGAAATTATTAGCCAGAAGGTAATAGAGGATATTTTTGAACCTCAGGTCACAACTAATATTCGATGGAAATATTTTAGCAGATGGAAAGATTATAAAAAATCGTACTATGGATTGGGCTGGAGAATAGTTGAAAACGGTGAATCTACCATTGCCTATCATGGTGGATATGTAAATGGTTATAGAAGCCAATTGGCCATTGACACCAATGAGGATATTGGTATTTGCGTATTGACAAATTCCCCAACAAATTATTCCAGCAAACTTGTTCCGGCGTTTTTGAAATTGTACGATCAGTATAAGGAGCGTTTACAGATGGAACAAAATAGTCGCCTCACGACTTTATCGGATATTCAGCCAAGACCTATTTACTAGGGCCTGTATATCAAATGTCCGCCTTCTTACAAAATTGGTTTAATTAAAACTGATTTTGCTCAAATAGTTTCTTTGACAAATACTTTTTCATCGTGGCATGATTTATGAATTGGTTATGATAACCATAACTATTAAATCGCTTAATCATGGACAATCTAAGAAGCACCCCCTGGATAATTCAGTTTTTTGCCATTCTATTTATTACTTCATGTACCAGAAATGAGGATATTATTCCAGCAGATGACCAATCATCAGGGATCCCGGATATTGCGATAAATGCAGATAATGTACCACAATGGATTTTTGAGGAAATGTCTTTTTTCTATTTCTGGAATACAGAATTACCAAGCGCAGATCCCTCGGGAGATGAAAATCCGGAAACATACTTTAACAGCCTTTTAAATGCTACAGATAAATTTTCCTACATAATTGATGATGCAAAAACGATAAAAGAAGAAATGAGTGGAACCATCATCGCAATGGGCTTTTCGCCATCATTTGGTGTATTCACAAATACCAATAAGTTATTTGCCATTGTAGAATATGTTTATAAAAATTCTCCAGCTGAAAAAGCCGGGCTGAAAAGAGGAGATATTATATTAAAATTAAACGGTACCGATTTATCTCAAAATAATTATCTTGATCTCACTTCAAAAAATGGATTTTCGGTAACCCTGGGAACTTTTAATGGAAGAAGTATTATCGAAACCAATAGAACTATTAAAATAAATACCGGAATAATTGAGCTGGATCCGGTGATTCACTATGAAGTAAAAATTGTAAATAATATAAAAGTAGGGTATTTGGTATTTGTTGATTTTATTTCAGGAGATAACAATAAGTGGTTAAATAGTCTGGGCAATGCATTGGGTGCATTAAAAGCCGAAGGAATCTCTCAGTTAATCCTGGATTTAAGGTATAATCCGGGCGGAGAGGTGAACGTAGCAGAATACCTGGCCAGCGCATTGGCTCCTGCAAGCGTGGTGAACAATCAGGAAACATTAGTCAGTTATCAATACAATGAGAATCTCCAGGAATACTATACCCGCCGTCAAGGTCAAAACTCACCAAATTTAATTTCAAGATTTCATCAAAATAGAAATAACCTGAACCTTAATGAAATAATTTTTCTTACGACAGGCAATACGGCCTCGGCAAGCGAATTAGTAATAAATGGCTTGAAGCCTTATATGAGGGTAACTGTAATTGGTGAGCCCACATTTGGTAAATTCTATGGGTCTTTTGTGCTTTATGATGAATCTGATCCTCCGGCACACAACTGGGCGATCGCTCCAGTTGCATTAAAATATGCCAATGCCAATGGAGTGACAGATTTTGTAAATGGATTAACTCCCGATTTTTTCATTGAAGATGATATGCTCAATGCAAAAAGTTTTGGAGATGAAAAAGATCCAATGATCGCAACTGCCTTGTCAATAGTAAAAGGAGATTTATTAAGCTCTTCATCAGCAAGAGTTGGCACAAGTAAGCGGTACAAACCAATTTACGATTTGAATAAAATCAACAGGAAAAATATATTTTTCCCCGGGAAGGATTATTAGTGTAATTTATTTCTGGAATTAAACCCGAAAAATTATCTCCCGAATTAATCAGGCTAAATGATTTTTTATCGTTTTTATTAACAGGCCCGGAAACCACGGTGTGAATCCTGAAAAATTATTTTCTGGATTTATAATTTAAACTGGAAGCTAAATTTCAGGACAAATTTTTGCGCTCCGGGATTGTCACGATAGGTTATCCGGTGTATGCCATCTAAGCGCAAAACTTTAAAAATATTTTCTATCCCATATCCAAGTTCAATATACGGAAGACCTTTTTCAAGATAATTAAATCCCGGGGTGAGATTACCATCAGGATCGACAGGAGAGATAATATCGATGTTTTCTTGCCGCAACGAACCATATAACACATTTGCAGTAGCAAGTATTCTCCACTTAAGACTTCTAATTAGTGGAATTTTATTCATCAATAATCCTTGGAAATAGTGCTGATAGTGAAAAGAAACATATTGGTCTGATACAAACTCAAAGAAATTCATAGTATTAAAGGCCCCGGTGGTATAAAATAAGGATTCATTTCCGACATGATTTTCCAATAAAAGGTAGGGTATTTGGCCAAAATAATGTCCTCCTTTGAGCTTGTAGTTAGATTCTCCAAACCCTCCCAATCTCAATTTATGCTTAAATACCAGTTCAACTTTATGATATTGAAAATCACTATCCAATACATCTTTAAATCCAAAAGTGTAATTGGCCTGGATTATTGGCCATCTTCTTGCGCCCAGGCTAACTCTTTCATTGCCGTTCTGAAGGAACATTTCATCTCTCGCCCAGCGGGTCGAAATATTGAGAGAAGAAGTTGAAATATCACTTTTTAGTGGTGAATCCTGTGCTCCCGGGTTTTCATAATAATAAAATGGAAATTGCGGATCATAATATTCATGTCTTAAAGTTATGCTGTGCATGAGTCCCTTTGTAGGCTCGGTTTGAATACTGATGCTGTTGTCATTAAGATAATATGGTCTCCTAAAGACTTGCCATCTGGTGGCTGCATAGAATAAATAATTTGTCGAAATTAGATTTGAACCTATACCTACCTGCTCCAGGTCTCGGGAACTACGAATTTTGAACTCAGTCCAGGGTTTTCTTTTGATAATATAACTTCCGATAAACCCATATTTCATTTGCTCATCTTTTGTGCCATATCCAACATAGCCTTGAAGGGTGATTTTTCGATTGAAATATTCATTGGTTTTCATTCCCAGTCGAAAAGCGTGTCCTTCAAAATTGTTATTGGCATAGGCAAATAAGTATGGGCCAATATCAACTTTTCCTCTTCTCCAATATCCGGTAGTTGCCAATTTTAATAACCCAACAAAACTTTTGACACGCGGAATTTCAAGTAATGTGTCAATTACTAGGTATGTTTTCAATTGATCGGATGTCAGGCTTTTTGGTCGTGCTGCCTCCCAATATTCCGGACTATGGATGCTAAAATCTTCAGCAATAAATACTTCATTGGTATAATATTTTTTGTCCTTCACAATATTAACTTTCCAATCTGAAGAGGTATTATCAATTTTTACTAAAAAGCTGGCCGCATCTTTACTAAGGTTGCTGGCGTCAATTACTAAACTGGTATTCGACGGTAGCCAGTGTCCACTTTCAGTTCTTATCAACTCTTGTTTTAGGTCTATTTTATCTATAAAATTCAAATTTGTTGCTCTGTCTATTGTTAAGTCCAGTTTTTTCAGCGCATAATCTTTTGTTGTGATCCAGATTTTTCCGTTGAATGCCGGATCCTGAACTCTGTTGGGAAATACATCCAATTCGTAACAGCGGTCATTTCCAATAAATAAAGTATCGATTATTTGATAGTCATAGTATATTTTCCAACTATCGGAAATTGGCGAAACGAATTCTTTTTCCATAAAACGCAACCAATTCTGATAAAAGTTATAATCTTGATATGCAGTCCCCACGAGCTGAGAAATCATAGCTCCGTCCTCAACTAACACGCCTACAACCTTTGACTTCTGTACTTCTTCTCTTCTCGCAAAAGGTTTATTTCTAACATAATATCTTGAAACTGTCTCTGATAAAAATACGGGTAATATAGTATTACCATTTGCACCAATTTCTAATGAGGTACTATCAAGGCTTTCCCAAATTTCTTTCACCATATTTCTCTTTTTCACCTTCTCGTTTATATTATCGATATCAAATTCTATTCGATTATAGCTCTGATATTCATAGGCTTTCAAAGATCTTTTATCATGATTTTTTTTGTTTTTGACGGCTTGCCTGATAATTGCCCAAGCAGGGTTTTCACCACTCAGCACCACAACTTCATCAAGGTTTACCAATTGATTTTTAAGCCGAATGGAAAAGTATTGGCTCTTTTCTTTTGAAAGAAGAATAGTCTGTTGCTGATAACCAACTGCAGAAATTGTGAGTGAGTCGAAACTTCCAAATGTCTTTATAGAAAATTCTCCATTAGCATCGGTTACTGTTCCTTCAATTGATCCTTTGAAATAGACATTTACATATTCCAATGAATCTCCATTGTTATCATCGACTACCAACCCCGAAATCTCTGTAAGATTTTGAGCTTGCAATCCAAGACCAACCAGCGCATGGCAAATAATAAGCAGGATACTAAGACGATATGTGAAACCAGATTTTTTGATAAATTCGGTATTATGGACTAACCTATTAAAATATGACTTTTAAGTTGATAAAAGTTCTCTAAGATTCCTAAAAACCAACCTGGTTGTAGGATGATATTCAACAATCGATATGTAAGAATTGTTCAAGATATTGAACCACAAATTCCTATATTTTTGAAAATTAATTGATAGGTAACCTTCTTTCACTATTCCAATTTTCGTACATATTCCTGGTCGTTTTTTAGAATTCAAAGATAACTCCATTTATGGTCAGTCCATCCTCTAATTCTAAAAATCATGGCTCAGGCATGAGCATGAAGCATAAGGCTTTTGCTTTCTGCGGGTTGGTCTGATTTTACGGGTTTTTGAAATTTGCAGACAGGCCCCGCAACAAGTGCGGGGACTATCGAAGGGCAGCCTTGCCGGACTTGTTCCGGCATCTGTCTGCGATCTGCAAGATTCTCTATAATAAAAAAGCCTTAATTACCCATGCGAAGCATAAGGCTTTTGCTTTCTGTGATTTGTAGGTGCTATTTGGGCTGCTGAGATTTGCAGACAGAATAAACTTGCCTTTCGGCCAAGCAGGTCTGGGGATTATCAAAGAACTGGATTTATTTTATTTTCAACAAATTGATAATCTTCCTTGTTTCCTCAATTCTTTCTTTCAGTCCTTTTTTGTACCACCAGGCCCTATGACTAATACTTTCAGTCGGGCTGTTCAATACACTGTCCAATTCGTCTAAATATTTTTCACTTTCTAATAAATAATCATTTATTGTTGCTGGATTTCCAAAGCCTTTGTCATTGATGGTAATGTAGATAGGCGTTGTATGTGCTACTTGTGTTGGTCCGGCAAAACATCTTGCGGCAACCCATGTACCCCGTTCAATTTCCAATTCGAAATTCATACTTAAAAACTCCTTGTTTTCTCCAGTAGCATAAACTTCTTTAATAATCTTCCCATGTGAGACAATTTCTAATTTAGTCAGAGGGACCTCCTGTTGATGACCAAATGCCTTGGCACTAATGACAACACTTCCTTTTTTTTCCAGATTAATTTCATCTCCCGGTAATTTATCGTTGATATTAAAAACAATCATTGGCCCGGATGTGACGAAAGTATGTCCTGCAATCAGGTTTTTTTTCCATGATTTATAATTAAATTCCTCACTGATGTGAGTATAAAATCTTACGTTTCCAATTCTCGCATTCCAAGCCGGCGCTTCGATACCAAAATTTGGGCCGTTGCCACACCATGGAAAATCTGACCCGGCAGTAGCAGTAAGTTTATATCCGAGATCAAGGAAACGATAATAATTTTGAGTTAGCAGAGGGCCACCTTCAACACAAAATTGCAGTAATTCCAGAAAATCAACTTTCCCATCCAGCACATCCAAGGTCATTCCTCGAGAGCCATGGAATGACATTCCCTGATGTGCATAGCCCATAATTCCATTTAACTCATGAACCCTGTCAAATACCTTATCATAGTAGTAATAATCATTTTGAAACCTAACAAAATCATCTGCAACCATGGCAATGGTGTGGCCAATTTCATGTGTACGAGGTTCTTCCTGACCGGTAGTAAGGAAACTTTCCTGCTGCTGGTAAACTCCATCTTCTCCAAAGGCGTATTGAGAAAAATAGGTGGTCCAAAGATCACCCATCTGGAGCATCACTCCAATATTTAATCCTTCGGCTTCCACCCATTTTAATATGAGCGGATTTTCTCTGGGAGATCGCCTGATATGGATATGGTCATCGGCTGAGTACCATCCGGAATCAGCCATATTTATCCAGGGCTTCATTTCGAAGGCTAATTCTTTATGCTCTCCTTGCTTCAGGTTTATGGTATGAGTTTGATCCAGATATTCAATTCCCTTGGATAAATTGATAATATAAGTCCCTTCTTTAAGCTCAATAGAAAATTGCCCGTCAACATAAAAGGAACTATCAGGTTGGTATCCGTATCTCTCCGGTTTATCACTTCTTCCATACATTACCGAAATCACCTCACCGGGAAGTGCCGGGAAGTTGCCTTTCGAATCAGTAATATTAACCCTAACCGGAGTAGGTTTTTTATTTTTTTGATCAGTGACTGAGACTTTTAGCTTTGATAAAGATTGTTGACATACGCCAATGGTGGATAGTAAACAAGTTAATATAATCAGATTGAATACAAATTTTGACATAACTAATATTCTTTATTGAGGTCAACAAAAGTGTAATACAATTTAAAGAATTCTAAAGGGGACTTCTAATAATTCATTCGCATCAAAATTTTCATAGCGTTTTAAAGGCAAGAAAAATTTATGATGCCTTAGCGGGATAAGTCAAGAAAACCTGCCTACCGGCGAGGCAGGTTTGACGCAGTATTTGAAACACTATGAAACCCCCATGGAAACAAAGATAATGAATTAATAGAGGTCCCCTAAAATAAAAATTTGAAATTGTCCCTAATTATTCTGGAGATAATAGTTTAGTTGATTAAAATACCTTTTTCGTCACCTTCCTGCTGTATTGACAATGTCAATTAGTTAAGCCGACACGTCTTTGTAAGGCACGAAGCCTTCCTGTCCAGAATGTGGGGAGGGAGTATTGTCTGTATTCAGGAATTGCCCAGACTCAGAGGATCGCCAAATTTCAGAAAATGCAGTTAAAGCCGACAACCACAATGCAACATCAAACGCCTGAAAAAAGAATGCAGGACAGCCATGTCCAAACTATGGAAATTAAGCTATATCTCCTCGATTTGCACAGGAAGCCAATTCCCAATAACCCCCTTTAAGTTTGTTCAACAAATGGAAAAATTTAGTGGAGTCCCCAGGACTCACTTAAATTTGATCCCAAATTATTATGTGCAGTTCTTTATCGTTCGTAATTGATAAGAATTCTGTTTATTTAATTTAAAATTACTGGCGTCCGACAAATTTTAAATTTAGTCAAAAAGGATTGATTTATGCAAAATAAGCATGGTTTAGCTTGAATTTTCAAATGCACCCCTTGATTTT